>Ga0209290_1000161_pt1 | contig 61742 bp, 47 predicted proteins | sample EN1Hudsemesocosm_2_FD_184632 | JGI IMG/M metagenome (GOLD analysis project Ga0209290, IMG submission 184632) | Methane-oxidizing microbial communities from mesocosms in the Hudson Canyon - EN10B Hudson Canyon (SPAdes) (version 2) | ecosystem: Environmental > Aquatic > Marine > Cold seeps... | reverse complement strand
TAAGTAATTTGAGAGGATATCTGCCATGTTTGATTTACTGGATCAATACCAGGTCAATGAGCTGCACGTTAGAAATGACGCTGCAAGCGGTCTTAAAGCATTTATTGCTATTCATAACACACATTTCGGCCCTGCATTAGGGGGTTGTCGCTTTATCCAATACGATAATGACTTAGAAGCCATGCAAGATGCCGTTCGCTTAGCGCGTGGTATGAGCTATAAAGCTGCACTGGCGGGTGTCAATCAAGGTGGTGGTAAAGCGGTCATTATAAAGCCTAAGGGCTATTATGATTCAACATTACTGTTTTCGGAATTTGGTCGCTTTGTAGAGTCGCTTCAAGGGCGATACATCACAGCTATCGATTCAGGCACAACTGCGAAAGAGATGGATATTATTCAACAGCACACATCGCATGTCACCAGTACCAGTACAAGTGAAAATCCTTCTATTTATACCGCCAAAGGTGTGTTTGAAGGGATTAAAGCTTCAGTCAAACATAAACTTAATAAAGATGACCTGCAAGGCTTACGTATTGCTATACAAGGTGTTGGAAATGTTGGTTCTGCGCTTGGACAATTATTAGATCAGGCTGGTTGCCATGTGATCGTGGCAGATATTAGTCAGGCTAATGTCGATAACGCAATGAGCAAATTTGCCTCTGAAGTCGTTAAACCAGAAGATATATACCACACGCCCTGTGCCGTTTTTTCACCTTGTGGTTTAAGCAATGTGATTAATGAAGATACGATCGAAAAATTAGGGTGCATGATTGTTGCTGGCTCAGCAAATGTTCAGTTGGCTAATCATCAATTAGGCCAACGAATGCACGAGAAAGGGATTCTTTATGCTCCCGATTATGTGATTAATGCGGGCGGTTTAATTTATGCTTCGTTGGAACATCAGGGTATATCAAAATCTATCGCAGTAGAGAAAGTTTCAGGTATATATGAAACGTTAAGTTGTATTTATCAACAATCAAAACTTACAAATACTGCAAGCAATTTAATTGCTGATGAAATTGCCCGCTCAAAATTATATGAAGCGATTAACCAAGCTGCATAAAAGGAGAGAGCGATGACTACGGTGAACGATTCTGTTGATAAAGAAATTTTAAGTTTTAATATTGCACGTTACTCAATATTAAATAATGAAGGCAATATTACAGGTGCTTTACCCGCATCTATTTCAGATGCAAAACACGTTATACGCGCATATAAATCAATGGTATTAGGGCGAGCCTTTGATAAAAAAGCGATTGCTTTGCAGCGAACGGGAAAGTTAGGTACGTACCCTTCGATTCTGGGTCAAGAAGCGATTAGCACGGCAATAGGTTTAGCCATGGATAAAAAGGATATTTTCGCCCCCTATTATCGTGATTTAATCGCTCAATATCTTCGTGGTGTTAGCTTCAAAGAAATGTTGTTGTATTGGGGGGGAAATGAACAAGGTAGCAATTATCAAAATTGTGCAAAAGATTTTCCAAACTGTATTCCTATTGCAACACAATTAGGTCATGCCGCTGGTGCAGCTATTTCATTAAAAGTAAGGGGCATTCATCAAGCCGCTTTAGTGACGTGCGGCGATGGGGCTACCTCAAAAGGTGACTTTTTAGAAACACTAAACTTGGCGGGTGCTTGGCAACTGCCATTGGTGATGGTTGTTAATAATAATCAGTGGGCAATTTCGACGCCGCGTAGTGTTCAATGTTCTGCAGAGACTATTGCCCAAAAAGCGATTGGGGCTGGTATTGAGGGGGTTGTTGTCGATGGTAACGATTATTTTGCTGTGTATTACTCAATTAAGGAAGCCTTAAAAAAGGCATATGCAGGAAAAGGGGCAACCTTGATCGAAGCCGTAACTTATCGTTTGGGGGATCATACGACAGCTGATGATGCAAACAGATATAGAAACCCAAAGGATTTAAAGGAAGCTTGGAATAATGAGCCGATTAAACGTATGCGTCAGTATTTAATAAATAATAGTTTGTGGGATGAGTCAAAGGAAAAAGCTTTGTTGCAGGAAGTGAGTGTAGAAATTGAAACTGCAGTAGCATCTTATTTAACTTACCCAAAACAAAGTGCTCAGTCTATGTTCGAATTCTTATACGAAGAATTACCAAAAACTCTAAAGGATCAGTATGCTGAAGCTAAATATGAGAATTACTCACTAAAATCGACGTCCAGTTTTTGAGTGATGGTAGCAAAGGTTAAACGAAATCTTAAGTGGCATTAATTTAATGAAAAAGGTGGTCCAGTATGAGTAAGACTCATGTAAATACCTTAGATATTACGTTAATCGAATCGATTAATTTAGCCTTAGATCGAGCTATGATATTACACCCTGAGATGGTGATATTAGGTGAGGATGTTGGCGTAAATGGTGGGGTTTTTCGTGCAACCGAGGGCTTGCGTGAGAAGTATGGTTTAAAGCGAGTGATGGATACTCCATTGGCGGAAGCGCTCATTGCTGGTGTGACGGTAGGTATGGCTGCGCAAGGTCTTAGACCTGTCGCAGAAATACAATTTATGGGGTTTATTTTTGCTGCGATGGAGCAGCTTGCAACGCATGCATCACGTCTTAGAAATCGAACAAGGGGGCGATTGAGTTGCCCTATGGTTATTCGTGCTCCATACGGTGGTGGTATTCATGCTCCAGAGCACCATAGTGAAAGTACCGAAGCGCTATTTGCACATATTCCAGGCCTACGTGTCGTTATTCCCAGCTCACCTCTAAGGGCTTACGGCTTATTGTTATCTGCCATTGAGTCAAATGATCCAGTTATCTTTCTTGAGCCTAAACGTATCTACCGGCTAACTAAAAGTAGAGTGGTAGATGATGGTCATCATTTACCTCTCGATAGTTGTTTTATATTGCGCGAAGGTAGAGATATTACGTTGGTATCATGGGGAGCGATGATCACTGAAACACTTCAGGCTGCAAAGGAATTATCTTCGCAAGGCATCGAGTGTGAGGTAATAGATCTAGCAACGATTTCACCCATTGACCGTGAAACAATTATTCATTCGGTAAAAAAAACAGGCAGGTGCTGTGTTATTCATGAAGCGTCACGAAATTGTGGCGTTGGGGCTGAAGTCGCTGCATGCGTTTCTGAATACGCATTTCCCTTTTTAAAAGCGCCCATTTCAAGGGTGTGCGGTTATGATACTGTGATGCCGTATTTTCAAAACGAGCTGAACTTCATACCTTCAACTCAAAAAATTGTTGATACAGTCTTGGCGAGTTTTATCTCTCAGAAGGAGGTGAGTCATGCAGTTTAAGTTACCTGACTTAGGAGAAGGTCTTCAAGAAGCCGAAGTTGTTGAGTGGCTCGTAAAAGAGGGGGATAAAGTTGAAGTGGATCAACTTATTGTTTTAGTTGAAACGGCTAAGGCAATTGTAGAGATACCTTCACCCGTGAAGGCAGAGATTTCAAAAATTTGCGCATCAGTTGGTGAGATGGTTCATATTAATGAGGTGTTAGTAGAGTATAAGGTAGGCGTTAATGAAATTGTGACTCAAGAAAAAAGTGTATCGGTAGTGGGTGAGTTAAAAACGACAGTCGTTACGAATACAGAAGAATCTTTTATTATTGGAGCTGAAGTAATACATGAAACGTTAAAACCAGCGCGTGATCAAAAAATTATTGCGCCCCCTAGTATTCTGGCTTTTGCAAAAAAACTGGGTATTGAACATGAGTTAACAAAAATAGCTTACGGTGATGTAACGCATACAGATTTAATGACGATATTTGAGTCCAATAATAAATCACCAGAACATCAAAAGGTTTATTCTTCGAGTGCAGGGGGGGCAGAAAATAAATTAGTGAAACTTTCGGGTGCAAAAAAAGTGATGGCGCAGACAATGAGCAAGTCTTGTCAGCAAGTACCAGCGGTGACTTTGTTTGATGATGCAAATGTTTCAGTTTGGAGTAAAGAAGAAAATATAACACTTAGGCTTTTAGAGGCGATGGTTAAAGCGTGTGTAGAAGTACCTTTGCTGAATGCCTGGTTTGATGAAGAAAACCTTACGATACAAATGTTTAAAGATATTAATATTGGGGTGGCGGTCAATATAAACGACGGTTTGTATGTGCCGGTCATACGCGGGGCTCAAAACTTATCGCCAAATGTATTGAAAAAAACGTTGGCAACACTGATAGAACAGGTTAAAACAAAAAAAATATCACCCCAAAAACTATTGGGGGCCACCATTAGTCTCAGTAATTTTGGTACACTAAGCGGGCGTTATGCGACCCCGATTGTCGTCCCTCCTCAGGTTGCGATTCTTGGTGTAGGTAAAATTCGTAAAGAAGCCGTCGTGAGTGACAACAAAATTGAAATAGGACATATTTTACCGATTTCCCTTACATTTGACCATCGAGCGGCGAGTGGCGCAGACGCTTCTGCATTTCTAGAATGTTTTGTGTCTGATATACAGCGTGGGTCGATTTAACGTTAAGTTTTGATCTTAATCTATTCTCTGAGTTTTCTTATGTGTAATAATACGCAAATCAGGGTAGAATTATCTTCATTTTTCATCAGATATGTTTTTTAAATATAGCCTCCACTTAATAAAATAGGTTTCCATGAAGCATTTGGTTCTTATCGCAATTGCTGGTGCTGTCGGCGCAATGGCTCGTTTTGCTTTAGTGAATTTAGTAGGTGGTCGTAATTTCCCGTGGGGAACGATGACTGTGAATATTATTGGCTCATTTCTGATGGGAATTGCTTATATCATTATCGTAGAAGAATCATTAATATCCCCTGATATGAAACCTTTGTTTATGACGGGTTTTTTGGGTGCTTTTACAACGTTTTCAGCATTTTCTCTCGAAGCATGGGAGTTGTTGGATCGAGGTGAAGCCTTGCAGGCACTTACTTATGTTGCCGGCTCTGTTATATTTTGTCTTGTAGCTGTTATGGCAGGCATTTTTATTACCCGTATAACATTTAACTGATTAACTCACGGCCAAATACTCGGCCAAATCAACATTTAAACCTAAGAAAAGAGACTATGTTAGATCCTAAATTAGTTCGTTCAAATATTGAAGAAATTGCGCAAAAACTGCTTGTTAAAAAATATACATTTGAAACAGACCGTTTTACTGTCCTTGAAGAAAAACGAAAGTCGATTCAAACGCAAACAGAAGAACTTCAGAGTGAGCGAAATACTCGGTCTAAATCGATCGGGAAAGCAAAAGCATCCGGTCAAGATATTGCGCCATTAATCGCTGAAATGGATGAAATTGGAAATAAGCTTGAAGCAGCAAAAGCAGAGCTAAAGCTAGTGCAAGATGAATTAAATAGCATTTTTGCTGGAATGCCGAACTTGCCTGACTCGGAAGTGCCTGAAGGTGAGTCAGAAGATGATAATGTAGAAGTTAGAAAGTGGGGTGAGCCCAAAACGTTTAATTTTACTGCTAAAGATCATATTGCGTTAGGTGAGAAGTCTAAGTTAATGGACTTTGAAACAGCGAGTAAACTTACAGGGTCTCGGTTTGTTGTTTTACGCGGACAATTAGCTCGATTACATCGTGCACTTGCTCAGTTTATGCTTGATACACATACCCTTGAAAACGGTTATGAAGAAACGTATTTACCTTACATAGTAAATAGCGACTCTCTATATGGTACTGGCCAGCTACCTAAATTTGAAGATGACTTATTTAAACTGAATGCTGACCGTGACTTTTACTTAATCCCTACAGCAGAAGTACCAGCAACAAATATTGTACGTGACGAAATTATCGATGCGGGCCAGTTACCCATAAAGTTTGTATGTCACACGCCTTGTTTCCGAAGTGAAGCTGGATCTTACGGTCGTGATGTAAAGGGTATGATACGTCAGCACCAGTTCGATAAAGTCGAGATGGTTCAAATTGTTAAACCTGAAGATTCAGATGCTGCACTTGATGCCATTACAAATCATGCTGAAGGTATTTTGCAAAAACTTGAACTACCGTACCGTCTTGTTCTTTTGTGTGGTGGTGACTTAGGGTTTTCTGCTGCAAAGACATTCGATATAGAAGTTTGGTTACCTGGGCAAGAAGCTTATCGTGAAATTTCGTCTTGCAGTAATACGCGAGACTTTCAAGCTAGACGTATGCAAGCAAGGTGGCGTAATCCTGACTCAAATAAGCCTCAGTTAGTCCATACTTTAAATGGTTCAGGATTAGCAGTTGGCCGTACAATGATAGCTGTGATGGAAAACCATCAGCAAGAAGATGGTTCAATCAAGATACCAGAAGTTTTAATACCGTATATGGGTGGTTTGAAGGTTATAAACGAATAATACTTTTAGTCTTCGTATTTTGAATGATGTTTCTAGTGCCAGTATGGTCGCGGTATTAGAAGCATCAAGTTCAAACAGTTTGACCTAATTACAAATCTATCTAGACCTCTTCAATAAATCTTTAAGGTATATTCATGGAATTTCTACCACTTTTCTTCGATTTAAAAGAAAGTACTGCGTTGGTATTTGGCGCATCTGATGCAGCCGCTAGAAAAGTGGAAGTCTTACTCAAAGCAAAATGCCGTGTATCCCTAGTAGCAGAGTCTTTAAATAAAAGTCTGCATGAGCATTTAGATTCGCCATTATTTACACATTTCTCAAATGACGATGGTCTGTGGGATGTGGCGCATATTGTGATTGCAGCTACTGATAAATCGAGTGTTGATGAAAAAATTTCTGAAACGGCAAAAGCTAAAAAATTACCCGTTAATGTTGTGAACCGCGCTGATTTAAGTACTTTTGTATTCCCCTCCATTATTGACCGATCACCCATTATTGCAGCGGTCTCAAGTAGTGGTGAGCTTCCTGTACTTACGCGCTTGTTACGCAATCGCTTAGAAGCGACAATTCCTCATGCATTTGGCCGTTTGGCTATTATCGCTCGGAAATACCGTACTGAAGTAAAACAGCAGATTACCTCAATTAATACACGACGAAATTTCTGGGAAAATGTGCTTGAAGGTCGATTTGCAGATCTAGTTTTCTCTGGCCAAGAAGAAGCCGCCGAAAACGAATTAAAAGCGAAGTTAGAACAGCAATTAAGTGAAAAAAACCAAGTTGAAGGTGAGGTCTATCTTGTTGGTGCAGGTCCGGGCGATCCAGATTTATTAACGTTCAAGGCGCTACGGTTAATCAGGCAAGCAGATGTCGTACTATATGATCGCTTAGTATCCGAACCGATACTTGCTTTGGTAAGACAAGATGCTGAAAAAATAAATGTAGGTAAAGAGCGGGCAAATCACTTAGTACCGCAAGAGTCTATAAACAGTTTACTCGTTAAGTATGCAAAGAAAGGTAAGCGAGTATTACGATTAAAAGGAGGAGATCCCTTTATATTTGGTCGTGGCGGTGAAGAAATTGAAACGCTTGCTGATGAGGGCGTTTCTTTTCAGGTTGTGCCAGGTATTACCGCTGCTTCAGGCTGCGCTGCGTATTCAGGTATTCCACTTACCCATCGAGATTACTCGCAATCAGTCAGGTTTATAACAGGTCACTTAAAAAATGATACTTGTGATTTACCTTGGGAAGAGTTTGTTCATGAAAACCAAACATTAGTTTTTTATATGGGCTTAACTGGTTTGCCAACTATTTGTCAATCGCTCACTAGTCATGGCATGAGCGCAGATAAACCTATTGCATTAATATCTAAGGGAACGACTAAAGATCAGAAAGTATTAGTAGGCACTTTAAGTAATATTTCTGACTTGGCAGATAAAGCTAAAGTAAGTGCACCGACTTTAATTATTATTGGTGATGTTGTAACTCTTCGTGAGAAGCTGAACTGGTTTTCTTGAGCTCAGTTAAGCGCTTTCTTATAGTATAATTTAGAAAAGCTAAGCTTTTTGTTTAACTTCTCTAAATGACTTGCTGAATTAAAAAACCCACCATAATACTACTAATTGCTGTTGCTAATACTATATCAATTAGGGTTAAGGGCTTACTTTCCTGTCTCATGCTATTCACTCCTTGGTGTCTTAAATAATTGGCTCTATTGTAACTAAAGTTTGGCGCAGTGTTACCGTAACAATTTGAAACATTGTAAAAGAATGCTGTAATACGAAGATTAACGCGAGAAATGTACTATTTTTATACGTTGTATTTATAATCGATCAGGTGTGAATACCACTTGCTTCAGATTACATAAATATTTTGTAGGCAGAGGATGAGCAAAATGAATACCAACATGTCATAACCACAGTCTATGTTTTGAAGCGCACTTCAGAGCCTAACTACTGTTATGTTTTTTGACTTAAGAAATTGCAGCTTCGATAAGCAATTTTTAATACTTTCCACAAATAACTTGAATGGTAAAATATAATGAGCTGGGACCGTGATCGCCTTTTAATGGACTTAAGTAAGTTTTCTTTTCGCTCGAAGACTAATATTAAAGGTGAAATTTTAAAGTATTATGATTTCTATGGAATGAACTTCTTTTCTGAATTTGAAGCGCTCGAACAACGTGTAGGCTGGGTGGATACGAAAGATTTTAGAATTGTACTTCAAAGCTTTGTACCAATTAATGCAAAAGCGACCGTATTTATATTCCATGGTTATTATGATCATGTTGGCATCTATCAGCATTTGATTCGTTTTCTTTTACAATCCAATTATGCCGTTGTGATATATGATATGCCGGGGCATGGCTTATCAAGTGGTAAGCCAACAGCGATACAATCCTTTGAGCAGTATCAAGATGCCATGAATTCATGTTTAGCTGTTTGTAAAGGTCATGTTGCAAGTCCATACCATTGTGTTGGACAAAGTACAGGTGGTGCAGTTTTAATAGATCGATTGATAAAAGAGGGGGAGGAAGATAAAGCGTTCGATAAGATAGTATTACTCGCGCCCTTAATAAGGCCAAAAGGCTGGGAAACTATAGGCCACATTCATACATTAATAAAACCATTCTTTAAAATTTGGCACCGCTCTTTCTCAACAAATAGTTCAGATTCAAGTTTTGTTAACTTTTTAAAAAAGAACGACCCCTTACAGTCTAAATGGATGGCTGTTGACTGGATTAGCGCTTTAAAAGAATGGGTGCCAAAAATTGAAAACGCTCAAAAGATACAAAAAAAATTACTTATTATTCAGGGTACTAGCGATAGTACAGTTGAATGGCGTCACAATATTCGGGTACTAAGGCGTATATTTCAAGAATTAAAGATTGCTTATATTGAAGATGGAAAACACCACCTAGTTAACGAGTCATTAGATAAAAGGATATCTGTTTTTAAAGTTTTACTCACAGAGTTAGACGCGGCTAAATAATTTCATATTATGTAAGCGACTTTAGGTTTTCGTAATAACGAAGATCAACTTTTTTGAATTAGCATCATAAAGATGCTGAGATTCAGTTCACAATAAATATAAAATCATCAATTCTAGCAAGCCTATGTTAACGAAAAAGATTACATTACACAAAGTGCCAAATGAAAGGCGGTAAGTTTTTTGAAAACTCATATATCAAGAGTCTGAAAAATTTATCAAGCCCTTTAAGGCGTGAGTGTAATTGGAGTATCTAGCTCTAATTAAGTGTAAACGGAATTACAATGTTTAAACGAATATTTAGCATAAAAAGAAAAAAAGATATAAGGTTTCTTCCATATGAGGAATACCGAAAGATCTCACATAATAAAACGTCAAATATACCTGAGCCGACAAAACGTTGGATGCATCCTCAGGATGCTTTAAAAGTTAACATTGAGTCTTCAGATTCTTCACGGCGTCCAATTTTAAGTCTTGACCAGCTTTCATTTGATTTAAACTCACAGGCTAAAAATAACGAAACAGATTCATATATTATTGTTGAGGACGATCTAAGTGCCGACGCGGTAAATAGAAATAAAACACGGCCTTGCTTAAAATTTAAAAATTCGCTTGTAGACGATAAGGTGAATTTTTCAAATAGTCTTGGTGTATTTTCAGACACTAAAATGTATTCAGCTCTGATTTCATCGGAGCTTCAGCAATATAGTCTTAATTTGAAGTATTTTAATCACCCTAAGAATTTTGTCTCTAATCAACTCTCTTTCTTCGACAATATTTCAGCGTGGATTGTGTTTTTATCAGAAGATACTAATGAGGTTTTCCTAGAGACTTTTATCGATAGGTATATTGATAAGCCGTGCTTATTTTTGTTCGCAAAAGGGAATAGAAGTAAAACAGGTCAGAAAGTTAGCCGCTTTTTAACGGATAACGGATTAATAATTAAAAAGCCTTCTAGTTTGTTAAGTGAAATTTAGCTTAGGCAACTGTCTGAGCTTTTCTTAAGGTGTAAGTTGTTTTAATCATTGTGCTTATTCTGAATTTCAGGATTATTACTATATAAGCTTTCTATTCTGGATAAGGCGTTATCGATCTTTCTACAATAATCCTTGTTTTCTAGTGCATAACTAAAAACTATACTGATGCGATAGATGTTTTTCACTTTGGTGCATTCAGTTACAACAGCTGCCACATTTGATTGAGAGATATATTTCCCTTTAAAAGCGACAATTACCTTATCTTTAGGTCTTAGTATTCTTTTTGACTTAATTGCCATGCCATAACGATTGATATCAAGGCAAGACACGTCAAAAGAGGGTGAGAACCATTTTGTTAGACCTACTGACTTAATTGAAATGCGTAAATCAGGCGCTTTATGCCGGCGCTTAATACGGCGCTCAGCCCAATTCACTAATTTAATGTTATGTATAGGGTTAATAGTAATGTTCCATAATGCTATTAAGTTTTAAATTTGTTTGTCAATTCAAAGGTGGCAGTACTTTAATAATGTTATACGTTTAGCCTTTATAAAATCAACTTTTTACCGTGAAAATTTTCCATAATTTAAGCTCGATATATTAGAGTAGGCATTACCCTTATGCAAACGATATGGAGAAGGAAGACACTTAAAATTAGAAATAAGTGAGTGGTAGTTTGTTGATGGGGATTTGTACCTTGAATCTTTCATGCAAATAGCGATAATGGCTCGAAATTATTTACCGACCAACCATCCAAATTTTCTAATGTGGTTCGTTTTATTGATAGCCTTTATTTCTACCGGATATATATGACTCAAGCTACTCTGCATAATCCCGTTAGAGGCTCAAAACTTGTAAGGTTTTTGTCAGAGTATGAAATGTCAAACATACAAGTGTCGCATAAAAACTTTGCTCAGCGACTAGGTTTATTGGTTGATCTCTCTGACTCTGTCACACTTTCTGAATCACTTCGTGCCATTCCAAAGATGGCGCGCAGGGCAGCGGGGACGTTAGTAGAAGTAGGATCTGACGGCTTAGTTCAAGAATTTTTAAAGCAAAGATCTATTATTTTGAAATCAATAGTAAAGAGTTTTGATTATAATGCCGTTTTTATTCAGTTTAAATTGCCAACACCACAGTCAGGTACTTCAATTGCAGAAGCGATAAATTTTGATCAATATCAACGTTTTTATTTATTACACCAAAGTGAGTTGGATTTCAAGACTGAAAAAATTCGTATATTGGCACGAAAAGTGATTTCAGAATACTCCATAAACCTAGCTCAATTAGCCGAACTAGATAAAACGTTTAGCCAAAGCATGGTGACGCATACCCGAAAGCGTTTCTCGGTCGTTCCAAAACTTTTGAAAGTCAGATTTGAACAGCTTTATTCCGAGCATTGTGAAACATACAAAGAAAGTACTTGCGTTGACCAACCTTTGTCTTGGATAAATGAAAAGGGTTGGCTTACACAGTTTTATTCTGAAATGCAGCAGTTACTTTTGGCTGAATTTGAAATTAGATTACAGCCCATTATTGGCTTAGTTGAAGCCTATAACGAAGAGATAGAGAAAAAAATATGACGAGATTTATTTTTACTGTTGCATTCTTATTGGGTGCAAGTGTAATAGTCTGGATGGGAATGGGGTTTATTGGTTTAAACCCCTTAGCTCTAACCATTATCGCGGTAATCGCTTGTGTTTATGTTGTTGGCTTTGTAGAACTGATTCAGTTTAGATGTGCTACTTCAACACTTCATCAATTCCTTTCTTCGCTAACGAAGAAAGGCCCGACTTCAGTTGCTCAATTAGATGAAGGCTTATCAAAACTTCATCCATCTTTATTAAATTCAGTACGTTTACGTATCGAAGGTGAACGAGTACCTTTGCCAGCGCCAGTACTAAGCCCTTACCTCGTTGGCCTACTTGTTATGTTAGGCTTGCTAGGTACTTTTGCGGGCATGGTTGATACGTTAAAAGGCGCTGTGATTGCACTAGAAGGTACCACAGAGTTACAAGCGGTCAGAGCTGGATTAGCAGCACCAATTAAAGGTCTTGGGTTGGCGTTTGGTACCTCTGTAGCAGGGGTAGCTGCTTCAGCAATGCTTGGACTTTTATCGACTCTAAGTCGTCGAGATAGAATGATAGCGACTCGAACTTTAGATTTAAAAATTTCGACTGTTCTTCGAATATTCTCACTGTCTTTTAACCGCCAAGAAACTTATAAAGCACTTCAAAGTCAGGCTCATGCTTTTCCTGAAGTTGTTAATAAACTTGAACTACTGAGCACTAAGATAGAAAAAATGGGCTCAGATCTCGGGGTTAAGCTCGTTTCTGACCAAGAGCTGTTTAATAATTCTGTTAGACAAAACTATACGGATCTTGCCGCTTCTGTGGGGGAGTCGCTTCGAGTAAGTCTAAGCGAAAGCGGGAGGCTAACCAGTGAAGCTATTCTTCCTATTTTTAAAGATGCAATTCTGGATATCTCCGATCGTGTTGCTATCAGTGTAAGTGAAACACATAAAAACCTTACGGCTACGACTGAGGCTCAATTGGACGCTATATCTAAACAAGTCTTACAGGCCTCAAATGCTGCGAGCTCTTCTTGGGCGGCAGGACTAATTGATCATAAACGCTCTAATGAAGGCTTGGTGAGTGATATGAACATTGCTTTCAATTCTTTTAATGATTCTTTTCAGCACAAGAGTACTTTAATCATTGAGTCCTTCAATAAAACTAGCCAATCTTTATTATTAGGGCAGGCTGAGGATAATGATAAGTGTCTGGGATTGTGGCGTGAGTCATTTGTAAGCGCTCATTATCAAGTGAACAAGCAATGGGAAGCAACGACAAATATATTCTCGGATGAATTAAAGCAGGTGAATGAGCTTCAACAAATAAATTTAGAAGGCTCTATGAAACAGTTAGAGTCAGTATCGTCCTTGCTCATGGATAATTGGCAGTTATCCTCTGATGCATCTATAGATGTGCAACAGCGTTTATCAGAATCATTACAGCAGGTTTTAGCTGAAGTTGCCGATACCACAAAGTCGACATCAATCACTATGTTGGCTGAAATAACCAAAATGTTGAAAACCTCAGAAGAACTCGTAGTCACACGAGTACAAACGGAGTCTGATTGGTTGGATAATTATGAAAGTCGGATAAATGACATCGTCACTATGGTGAGTGCTGAATTAAAACTACTTGTCGATGCTGAACTGACGCGTGGCGCTCAAGCAACAGAACAATTAGTTAAATTAGAAACGACAGTCGCGACACAGCTGGGTGTCTTAGGTAATGCATTGGAAGCACCGATGACACGCTTGATTGAAACGGTATCAGAAACGCCTCGTGCTGCCGCTGAAGTTATTAGTCATTTACGACGTGAAATTTCAAATAACATTGAGCGAGATAACTCTTTGCTTGAAGAGCGAGCACAAATTATTGAATCATTAGATTCATTATTTATTTCCTTAGAGAAAAGCTCTATTGGTCAGCGAGATGCCGTCGAACAACTAGTGAACTCATCTTCAAATATGTTGAAAGATGTGGGCAGTCATTTTACCCAGCATATCGAATCTGAAGTTGATAAGTTGATTGTAATATCTGATCACTTTTCTGGTAGCGCTGTAGAAATGGCAAGCTTAGGTGATGCGTTTAGTCATTCTGTAGAACTCTTTAATCAATCTACAGGCTGTTTAATTGAGAACCTTGCACGTATAGAGGAGTCACTAAATACATCGACGAATAGAAGTGATGAACAAATGGCTTATTACATAGCACAAGCACGTGAGATAATTGACCACAGTATGTCTTCTCAGCAAGGAATCATTGAGCAGTTAAGTCAGCTTGATACTAAGAGCAAGAAAAAAATAGCTACTGTTGAGGTAGCGTAATGGAAGAGCTTGAAGAGAGCCTTTCGGGTGAGCCACCTATTTGGGCAATTTTTGGCGACTTAATGTCAGGGCTTGTTGGCGTGTTTGTTTTGCTCTTGGTATGGGCCTTAGGTTTTCAACTGGAAATTGCGCAATCACTTGAGGAAGAGGTGGCTAAGCGCCAAGCTGAAGAGCGGCGGCGGATTGCACTGGAAGAAGCTTTATCCGATCCTTTAGCGACAGGGCGAGTTACTTTACAGGATGGGCGTATTGGTATTAGTGGGAGTGTCCTCTTTGCTTCAAATTCTGATCAGTTACAGCCTCTTGGGCGTGAATTACTTAAGACTTTAGTTTTGCCACTTAAAGTTTATCTCAAAGACCGTGACCAGCTGTTAATGATTAGTGGTTTTACAGATGATTTGCCTATTCAGAAAGGAAACAGTCGATATCGAGATAATTGGGAGCTTTCAGCACAAAGAGCGCTAACTGTTACACGTACATTGATTGAAGAAGGGATGCCTGACTCAATGGTTTTTGCTGCAGCGTTTGGTTCGCAGAATCCAACAGTTTCGAATCAAAGTGCAGTAGGGCGATCAAAAAATCGTCGTGTAGAAATGGCGCCTGTCCCGCTTGCTTCAAGTTCTTTAGTTGCGGTTAAGAATGACTGAAATAAACGATGTTGATTGTAGTATGCAAATCGCATTGATGCTGGAGCGTGGCGAAAATCGCTTTGATGAAATTCGTTTTAGATACATATCATCTATGTATCAAAGAGCTGAGAAGCATAGAAATTCTGTTTCTTTAATTCTGAAGCTAAAAGTACAAAAACTGATTGCCAGTTATCAAGCTGACTTATTGTTAGCTGGTGAAGCTTCAATGGTGCTGGCTCGACGTATAAAAATGAGCTTCCCTGACTCCAATGACCTAGTTGATGAACTTAGCGAGGCTAATGATGTTAAAGCATTAATAAAGCTTGAAGAGCGTTTGATGCGGGATAGCGGGGGAGGTGTGTTAGCTACACTTACAAATCTACTACTACAAGACGGTGAGTTTGATGACAGTCAAGGAATACCTTCGTTTATCGATCTACTTCAAATCCAAGAAAATGAAGTTGTAAAGATATCTTCAGGCAATGAAACATACGCTAGTGCTAAAAAAAGAGAACTCAAATCGACACGATTATTTAGGGAGTCTCAAGAAAAACTTAACTCAGAAAAATTAGTAAGACAAGCGATTAAGGAGGGGCCTGATAATCCTGGCCCCATCAACCCTCATATGCTTGCCATACGTTCGTTATCAACAATGCAATCTCTATCACCGCAATATCTCAAGCGGTTCTTATCTTATATCGACACATTGTTTTGGCTTGAACAAGCTAATGAACAGCTTAAGCCTAAAGCTACAAATAAACGTGCAATTAAAGCAAATGAAAAGTGAAAGCTTTACTCTGTTTCAATTGTTTCTGTGATGACCTTTTCAAAGCTTCCTTCTACAAACGAGTAGAGATCAACTTTATTTTTGTTCTGGTGTGCAATGCGAAGCTTATTATGACGCTTGGTTCTCTGTTTTAGCTTTATGACATTCGTTAATAATGGTTGAAATGAGTCAAAATACTCATCTGTAATAGTTATAGCACCGGCTGATAAAGTGACAAAGTCGAAAAATCGATCATCTCCAAAGCGATCTGTGCTTTGAATTCCGCCAAGTTCTTGATCTTCTTTTGTGTAGAAGCCTACCACTTTATGATTAAATTCTGTAAACAGTGAGCTTAGTGCATCTTGCCAATTTTCATTTTTAATTACTGCAATAAAATCATCACCGCCAATGTGCCCTGCAAAATCTGTTTCACTATTAATGTGCTTTCGTAATAGGTCAGAAAAGATGATTAGTAGTTCATCACCTTTTGTATGGCTGTAATGATTATTAAAAGGTTTAAAGTTTGTAAGATCCAGAAGAATTATAGTGAAATCACTGTTTTTATTTAATAGTTCATTTACACAGTCTCCTAAAGGAATATTTCCAGGCAGCATGGTGAGCAAATTCGCATGACGGTCGGGCTCAGTGCGTAGTTGTGTAATTCTTCTGAGTAAATCCATCGCAGTGCCAATGCCTAAAAACTTATTTTGACTGGTTATAACAAAGTCGTGTTCAGCATGAATACGCGCCTTAGCGGTAACAAGACGGCTCACTTGTTCCAAGCGCAAATGAGCATCGATATTTAGAAAGTCGTTATCCATTTCGCTCGATATTGGCTTATTTATTAAAACATCTCTACGCTGGCGTGTACTGAGCTTTGCTAAGAATGAAGTTCTATATACCATGCCAATAACTTGGTCATCTTTCGAAACAGCTAACGAGCTCAGAAATACCTTTTCTTCAAAAATTTTTAAAACATCTTTAATTAAATCTTCTGAATCAACACTTTCCTTCGATACCACGAGATCACACGCTAAATTGATATTTAGAGAAGCTTGTGTGCTATTTGTATGAGAGATAATAGAATCTAAATTTGGACGCACGGGAGAAAGTTCAGGGTGTTGTATTAAATACCCTTGTACTATGGCGACCCCTAAATTTTTAAGGGTCTCAAGCTCAGTTTGCGTCTCAACGCCTTCTGCTATGATGATTGAATCAACTGAGCGGGCAATGGCAATAATCTCACGGACTACGTCTTGTTTTGCTGCACTACCATTTATATTTTTGATGAATCGACGATCTATTTTAACGTAGTCAGGCTTTAGCTCTGACCATAATGCCTGTGAGGCGCTAGTAGAGCCTAAGTTATCGAGGGCTATTTCAAATCCTTGTTCTTGGAAGAAATGAGCAGCAATAATTAACTCTTCTATATTCTTCGTTGCACTACGCTCATCAATTTCTAAAACGATTCTTGATGGCGGTATTTCGTTTTTAGAAATAAGTGCACCGACTTGCTCTTTCAATTTTCCGCTACTGGCAATGAGCATTTCATTTGTTAGGTTAACAAAGAGTTTGTTTTCAAGTTGTAGCTGCTCAAAACATAAGGCAGCATTGTGTAAGCAAAGCAGGTCGAAGGGCTTTAGTACACCAGCCTGAGCTGCTGAGTCAAATAATGAGGGGGCATCTTCACAAGGTCCATTCGAAGGGCCTCGCGTAAATGCTTCCCAGCCAAGTAGTTCAGCACTATCAGTATTAACAATAGGTTGGAACCAGCTTGTAATATTTTGTTTTTTTAAAATTTCTTTAACCGCTTGTGTTTTTTTCATTAGACTTGTCAAGAACTCTTGTGTCAATTGGCTTAAGTTTTTTTGTATACAAACTTAATACTAGCAAAGAATTTGATAGTACAAATGTCTTTTGTGGAATTAGTAGGATAAATGCCAAAGTATTGAGAAATGAAGTAGAGGTGATTTTTGGAAAGGTGGTTAGCAGGCGGCAATAATTACTGTCTGCGTAACCTTAATTACGAGGTGAACAATTAAGCTCGTTAGGGGTTATTGGAAAATATAAGCTTTACCGGAGTGGGTTTTACTCATTCCTGTTTCTTTGTTGGAAAAACCATTCGCACCTATTGCAAATACATTTTCAAATAAAGCGATACTTGAGCCAAAACGAGCGTTAGCTTGAGTGTTTTCAGTTGTAACCGTTGTTTCTATACTCTCGAATAAAATGATAGAGCTTGGTTGTATTTCTTTTTCTATCAATTCATAAGTGAATGCTTGACCTAATGAGTTAGCATTTGACCTAAATGGAGAGCCTATGATTAAGTTGCCGTCATTAAACTTAATATCATAACCAAATTGCGCGCCTGCCTGAGGTTCGTCAGCCTTAATATATACAAACTCAGCCCATGACTCTGACGAGTCATTAGTATAACCATACACTGCGCCGGAGTTTTCTAAACTATCATCTTCTTTTTCTCTATTGAGCGCTTTACCCGCGCTATCTTCTTTGTTTGCGCCAATAAAAACTTTTGTTGGACTGAGCGCTACAGAAGTACCAAATGCATCACCTTCGTCACTAATTGATGCGGCAAAGCGGGTAGAAAATTGCCATACAACTCCATTGGGCGAAAACAAATGAGCAGCCCCTGTTCCATTATTTTCACCAGAGGCCCCTATTAAAATAGAACCATCATACATTGAAAGAGCGCTTCCAAAATCATCACCAGTCCTAGGAGTGCTTGACTTTAAAGTAGTAGCAAGGCTCCATGTACCGGGTGTTGGCGGATCTGTAACTGTTGGTGGCGGTACATATCTGTATACATAAACTACGCCTGAGCTTACATTTGTTGTTATCTCATCAATTACTGTCGCGTTTTTTTGTTGAGGGGCCGCTACTAATAATACATTGTCTTTTAAAAGTACTTTTTGACCAAAGCCCGTGTCGATGTTATCAGTTCCTATTGTAACCGCTGGTTGTTTAATGAAGGCAACTTGTTTCCACCTATTAGGTTCTTCGTCATCTTTTTTAAATAAGTAAACAGCGCCCGATGACTTTGAGGTGTTGTTGATTTCTGCAAAGATATTATCATTTTCGTTATCACCCACTTCATCTTTCCAGGGGAATATGCCACGGCTAGAACTGTCTTCACCTACAGCTGAGACAGCTAAAAAACCATTTGATAAAGAAACAGAGTATCCAAATTTGTCACCTGGGTCTGGTTTGGCTGCTTTAATCAAAGCGGCATTATTCCACTCATTGTTTGGTAATTGTTCATATATGTATACTGCACCAGAGTCGTTAATATCAGTGTTGTCATGATGTACGCCTACAGCAATACCAAGTGTGCTTGTCTCTAGAGTGTTCCCTAAGCTAATGGCATGGCCAAACTCATCATCTGCTGAACTTATATCATTAGATAATTCAATAGGTGTTACAGATAAATCTTCAAACTGGTTTCGTGTCATTTCTATTGTATAACTTACACGCCTAGCTTTATCTTCTGTTTTTATGACTGGTATTTTTATTGGTATTAGATTTCCTGTTCCATCTGTTTCAAATATAAGATCTCCTGATTCATCCGTCTCAAATACAAAGTCTCCTGAAGCATCAGTCTCAAATATAGGGTCTCCTGAGTCATCTGTCTCAAATACCGGGACGCATTTACTTCCTTCCTGAATGCTTTGAAATACGGAAAACGTCGCAGTAACTAAAATTTTTACATTTGTTGTTTGTTCAGTTAAATTAATTTCTGAATCTATTATCTCTGAATCTGAAATATCATCGCTTATTTTAACATCTATAGTAGATAATTCATTGATACCTTCTCTATGTATCTCATTAAAGGACGTGATATCTATTATGACAGGCGTGATTACAACAGAATTAATTAAATGATCGACTTTCGCATCATATTTGTTGACGTCGTGTGCAAAAGAGTTTTGGATGTTGCCTTCTAAAACGTAGGTTAGCGATGTATCCGTGATATTAATATCAGTTAATAAGGGTTCTTGAAGTAAATCCACATCACAGTTTATTTCTTCTTGAGTAATATATTCGTCAGGTACACTAAGTGGGTTATCACGACTGCAACCAACCAAAAATAAAATAGTTAGACCAATAGTTGGATAAAACAACGTTTTTAGAAAAGCAGGCATGAATTTAAGGTTCCTTTTGATGCACAGCATAGGTTTATTAATTGATTATACGTGCTTATTTATGCGACAAGATTGATACTCGACACATTTTAAAGAATCAATGAGCGATTTGAGCGTTAGAATTAATTACATCATTTGTAGATATGTTAAACGATTGCGTTTATTGGAGTCGCTAACTATGCCTGTCCAGAAACACATATTATCCGAAAAATTAAAATTTCTGTTGATCTTATCTTAAGAATTTCTTCGTTTTATGTCTCTTTGAGACTATCGAGTGGTTGATCACTGATTTGACCTGCTTCAATCTCCACAGTTTAAAGGTGGTGGCTCATTTCCAGGAATTAGTTTTTATGGTTGTCATAACTACCATCATGGTATATCTGATGAACGTAAACTAAGTGAGTTTGTAAAGCGTCTCGGAGACTTACGGTTGAATGCTGCCTATTTACAAATAATAGAAGAACATTTAGCTGTCGGACCACGTCAAAACCATGATTCATGGAAGAAAAATACCAAAGCACTTTTAAAGGCTGGCCAGAATGGTTAAGCAGCTATACTTTAGTTAAGAAAACGCGTCAATCAATCCCTATATGTGGTAACTCCATATATTGAAAAAGGTTTAAGTGCTTAACATCAAATTTTTTTGCGGCAATTGTTAGCGCTTTGTCCGATACGTGTTTGTCATTTATTGAAGTTATGAGTAAATTGTAATGAGTATTAGTGTGATTACCGACTCGCTTGGTCTTAACAGCTGCTTAGAAGGGAAAATTGACAAACTTTATGCTGTACTCGCAAATATAGACTCATTAAATTCAAAGGCATATCAAAAAGAATTAGCTGCCTTTCAAGTTAAATTAAAGAAGCCAAGCCTATGAATCGTTCTTTTGGTGTCACTGACCCTGGTTTGATGCGAGCAAATAATCAGGATACTTTTTTTACATCAGATGCCGATGGTGTCTGGTTAGTTGCTGATGGTATGGGCGGGTGTCAAGGTGGCGAAGTGGCAAGTAAAATTGCGCAAGATATGATCGTCTTAGGGTTTAAAAATGGTTTAGATAGTAAGCGTGCCATTCTGTATGCACACCGCGCTATTCTAGAGCATGGAGACACACATCAAGAACTTAAAGGCTTAGGGACTACATTGGCCTTAGTAAAAGAGAACCTGCTCAAAGTTCAAATATCTTGGGTCGGCGATAGCCGAGTCTATTTATGGCGAAAGAATACACTTACACAGTTATCAAAAGATCACAGTGTTGTGCAGCGTTTGTTAGACAGCGGCATTATTACTCAAGAAGAGGCTATAAATCACCCGCAGAGAAACCTGGTTACCTCCATCTTAGGATTGGTTGGCAGTGAGTCGGATCTAGAAATTGGCTTGGTTGACTTCGAGTGGCGTAACGGAGATAAATTAATGCTCTGTTCAGATGGATTAACGGATGAATTGCTTGATGAACAAATTCAAGAAATTATGGCGTCCAATTTGAACTCTGAACAGCAAAAGAATAAATTGCTTCAAGCTGCGCTATCAGCTGGTGGCCGAGATAATACGACGGTTCTGATCGTCGAAGAACCAAAAATTAAGAATATAATACAGCGTTTAATCGAATGGGCGAAAGCTTGGTGATGGACTTAAGTAATATCTGTTGCTAAACGTTTAATATTTTTCTTCTATTTGGCCTTTCATGAGACTTTTCTCAAAATATAGACTACTTTAATAAAAGGAATAGCAAAGTAAATTATAAATCATTAAACGAATATAAACGGGAACTTTAGATTAGTATGGAGCCGTATTCTGAGCGTAATTTTTATGCCGATCATTTGGTAGAAATTAATAAAACAAACCCTGTTATTACTACGAATAATATTTGCAACAGTTTAGGAGCAACCGTCATCCCTAAAGGTACCAACATCACAGAAGATGTTGCGAACAAAATAGCAAAATTTAAGTTAGAATTACCGATTGAACTTCAGGTTAATTTAGCCGTTAGAATATCGCCAAACGAACTCTTTAATGACATTAAAGAGACACAGGCTAAAACATTTGGCTCCGCGAGCACGCTTCCTGTCACCAAAGAATTGATTCGACAGTGTGGCTTACTCAATGCTTTTCCTCTGGTGTCGCAAAAACTTACTGTGTTTGAAGAGCGAATGCCCTTAAAATATTCAGATACTCAAGGTGTCGCTGTTTTCTCTGTTCTGATTGCATTAAAACTTGGCTTGAGCGCTGCATCATTAGAAATGATTTTTGCTACAGCTCAAATGCATGAGGCGGGATTTTTAAACATAAACCCCGAGGCTTCTTTAAATCTTGAATCGCTCCCGGAAAATGAGAGACGAGCGCTATATAAAGAGCAACTTACTTTAGGTAAACGCTTCTTAGACCAAGTACCTAATTTACCTAAAGCCGTTGGCGTTTCTGTATTAGCCCACCAAGAGAGAAAAGATGGTTCGGGTTGGCCAGAGGGTATTATTGGGGATCAAAATACAATCGAAAGTCAGGTAGTCGGCTTAGCGGTATTACTTCATGACGCTTATTCACGAAACCTAAAGCCAAGAGGGTTTAATAGTTCTTATTTAATTCCTATAGTTGAAGTTCAAAGTGAAAGTTTTAATACTGACGTGTATCACGCAGCGGTTGAAATGTTAAGGCAAGGCGCACATAAAACGGCACAGGTAATACCTTACGAATTTATGCCATCTTTGGCTGACTACTTAATTGTACTTCAGCGTATTTTGAATCATTGGTTTGAATTAGCAAAAACTTGTTCAAATGACATGTATGAAGTGCAGAACTCAAAAAATGAAGATCGTTCATTATCGCTAATATCAAGCCTAGAACAACTCTACAATAATTCTGGCATTATGGAAGAGGGAATTCGATGCTGGTTGTCAGACATTTCCGTAAGTATGAATACCAGTGAATGTACCGAAGTCGAACTTTTAGCGCTTATGTTTGAGTCAGTTCTGAAAAAACTGAAGTGTCTACAATGGTCTATGAAAGATAGTGCAAAACGCTTAGGTGATAAATGGGTAAAACGCTGTGATGAGTTAGCTGTACTATTATATAGTTTACCGAGTGACCACTTTGAGGCCTTTGAAAGATTCGATTGTTTCGAAGGTTAATGTTACTTACTTGTTCTTAATCGATGTGCTGTTTCAATCGTCGATCTGATCAGCATATCTGTGTTTCCAGCTTCAAATGCACTGTGTCCGGCATCTCGAATCACATGAAGCCGTGCCTCTAACCAGTTATTCTTTAATTCAAAAGCGTTGTCTAAAGGGCAAACCACATCATATCGGCCATGAACAATAACCCCAGGTATATGTGATATTCTAGACATGTTTTTGATGATTTGATTTTCTTCAATAAAACTTTCATTTATGAAATAGTGGCATTCTATACGAGCCATGGCTAGAGCGACTTGAGGGTGTGTAAAGTGATCTTTGATGTTCTTATTTGGTTTTAGTGTAGAACATGCGCCTTCCCATCCGGACCAAGCCTTTGCAGCAGCCATACGTTTTAACTCATTCTCTGATGTGAGTAATTCATAATATGCTGTGATGAAATCATTCTGCTGATCGACTGGGATTTGTTTTGTATAGTGTTGCCATTCATCAGGAAATAAACGACTAGCGCCTTCTTGATAAAACCAATGTAAATCTTGTTTGCGACATAAAAAAATACCTCGTAAAATTAGCTCTAATACTTTTTCTGGGTGTGCCTGCGCATAAAGTAGGCAGAGGGTTGAGCCCCATGAGCCACCAAATAAAACCCAGGTATCTATTTTTAGGTGTTGGCGGATTTTTTCAATATCATCAATTAAATCTTGTGTTGTATTGTCTGTTAACTCAGCGTGCGGTGTGCTTTTTCCTGCACCGCGCTGGTCAAAGATAATGATTCTGTATTGCTCAGGGTCAAAAAAACAACGTGATTGATGATCACAGCCTCCACCAGGTCCACCATGTACAAATAACACAGGAATACCTTGCGGGTTCCCAGACTCCTCAACATAAAGTGTGTGTAATTCACTAACAGCCAGATGATGCTCTTGATAGGTTTTAATGTCTGGATATAACGTGTGCATCGTCAGCCGCCTTCATGATTGGGTAATTACTACAGTATTGATTTTAGATTTGCATTTATCAAGGTATGTGGAGCACTTAAACTAGTTTTATGCAAAGTAAGGAGGCGTTTGCGAAAAGTAATTAGGAGTAGGGAAATGAAAGGAGATGGGCGGTGTGCTTGCGTACCAAAACAGCTTAATGTCTGATTTTGGTACGCTTGAATTTTTTAGATTAACTATCTGCTTGAGTTTTAGCGAGTCGCTTTTCAGCTAGCAGGGTCGTTCCCATATCTGGAGACATGACAGCTTTTTCCAGCTCTTCAAACTCTTCAATTATGAATGCGCCTAAAATATGTAAGTCAGGAAGAAAATCTGAAGCGCCTATAATGCCAAAGTCAAGTTTACCATTATAAGAAAACATGGTGACGTTGAGTCTGTGTCCAGGGCCTAGTGTGCTAACAGGATACCAACCGTCTAATTGTGCGCCTTCCAGATAGAGAGGTTTTCTTGGCCCGGGTACATTGGAAACAATAGTGTGTGATAACGCAGGTACTGCAGTGGCTATATTAACGGTATCAATAAGTTGTGCAATACCGTTTGTAACCAAAGAGTAAGCTTGGATACTTTGAGCAGGAGAATCATCTATTTGATTTCGAACAGCTTGTAGCGAAGTACCAATCTCCCTAAGGCGAATGATGGGGTCATCTGTTTTTGGGGATAGTGTCGTAGCAACTAAGCCTATTTGATTACCACCAACTTTCGCATCTTCCTTGCGTAAGCTAACTGGCATTGTGATGGTTAGGGTTGAATCTAATGGGTGACCTATATGCTCAAGATAACGATGCAACGCGCCATCCAAACATGTTAAAGCAATATGGTTTAACGTGTTTCGCGTAATTTTTCGTAGATGATTAACACGCTCCATCGGTAAGTATGAGGTTGTAAAAGTACGTTTGGCGGTGACATTACCCGTTAATGGTGTCGGTGCAGCAGTAAAGGGCAAAGAAATAGCATTTTTAGTCAGGCCAGCGGCTTCTAAGCATAATTGTGTCGATATGCGTGAAAGACCATAAATACCTTTTATATTACTTGTTGCAGTAGACATTACCTTATCAAGCAGTGTCGGTTTTTTACGTTCTGATTTTTTATTGTATGGGTTATCAGTCATTGCAAAAAATGGCGGTAAACCTTTTTTGGATGCCGTATCTGTTAACGTGCGTTCCATGATTTTACCCGCAGAAATACCATCCAATAAACTGTGGTGAAAGCTGAAATAGATCGCAAAGCGGTCGTTAGATAACCCGTCTATGAAATAACACCGCCATAAAGGCTTAGATAAATCAAGTCTTGGTTCATGCAATTTGGAAACGAGAGTGTTTAATTCATCTCGTGTGCCTTCTTTTAAAGTTAAAAAGGACATGTGTTCTTTGGCTTTAAAATTTGGTGATTCTTCCCAAAAGGGAGCTAAAGGGTTCTTTGCATTTAGTATCAAGTTATAGGGAGCACAGGCTGTATCGGTTTTGACCCACTGGTCAAAAAGCTTTTTGACAAAGTTATTAGCTGCGCGCTTCGGCTTTATAAAGGTTTGTAAGCCCGCTATATGCTTTGGGCTTTCATCTGTTTCTGTGATTAAAAATCCATTATCGACAACTGTGAGAGGGCGTCTATTTGCCATATTCAATGCTTCCTGTGCTGCAAGTTAATTCACCTTATTTATGGTGACGTATGGTGTCAGATCTGTTTTTGAAAGTCGATCTTATAGAGGGAATAATCTTCGAATTTACGAGAATTCACCTTTGATATAACTTTTAGGAATTGTGTCTTAATTTATCGCCACAAAATGTAAAATCTTTAATCACTTTGTGAATAATTATTTTATGTATGTTTTACCTGATTGGTAAGAGATGTATTAAAAGTCTATAGCAAGGAACTTAAAGTATTTATTATGAGTGATAAAAATTGAGTTGAATTGTAATGAGCAGGCTAATAAGCTTGTTGGCTTAATTTTAATAGGTGTGTTTATGTCTGAACTAGGGTCTGAAGAAGAGCACGGAGGTGGGTTTCTCCATAAGTCCTACCATCTTTTATTCGTGATATATGCCCCTTTGGCACTAATCTCGATTGCTATGAATGTTTTTTCAGACAAATATATCAATTATGTTTATATGACTGCTTTTTTAGCTTCCGGATTGTCGGTTATTCTTGCGGCAATGATGTGGTTTTTATTTTTTAAGCATCGAGAAATTATCCAACAAGAGCAGACAGCTAAAATACCTTACTTAATTCGTCATCAATTTATTCTGATGTATTTACCTGTTGCATTTTCCTCAATGGGCTTATGTTCGTATTATGTTTACGACAAGTACGTAAAGACGGTTGAGATTTATGATCAAACCGCATTAACCAATATCACTTTAATGCTGCCAATCGAGAATAAACTAGGTAATAAGTTGGAAGACATTCCACAAATTAAGTTAGCTTTAGGTAATCTTTTAATTAATCGACCTAGCATATCAAATAATTACCATTTTAATATTGTTGACCATAACAATAGTTACGACACAGATTTTGAACAAACTGTATTAGAACAATTAAAAAATGGCACCGATTATATTGTGTGTGTTTATAGCGATGTTTGTACTTCGCTCTCAAATAATTTGGAATCTTTAGGGGCAATAATGGGTGCTGAGGAGTTACCGATTGTTATTACAACGCTAGCTTCATCGATGGATATGCCTCTGGCAAAAAATAAGTTCTACCGATTTTTTGTTCGTAACCGAGAAAATGCGCAAGCATTATCTAAGTATGCTTTTGAGAATGCGATTACAAGTGCATCATTTATAGCGACGAATGATCGATCAGGAGAGGACGCTGTAAGAGAGTTTAAAAAAAGCTGGGAAGACTTCGGCGGTACCTTTCATGAAGGTATATATATTGACCCCCTCTTATCTGAAGATATGGCAAGTAATAAAGTGTTAGAGAGCCAAGATAAATTCTCAGAAGCTAATGCCGTATTTATTGCATTATATGAACCCATAACGAAAGGGTTGCCTGTTTTATCAAAAAGCAAACTGCTTTTATTTAGCGCCAATTATCAGCATCAACAGTTAAATAAGTTGAATGTGTTGGGTGCTAATATGAACAATATTATCGTATCTATTCCTCAATATAAATTAGAAGATGCTCGTTTGTTGAATACGGCAGGGAATTTTATGTACTCCACCTTAAATAAACTAATCGATGTTGATCAAAACCTGATTGAAGGGAGGGGGTTTCATGAAGCGTGGATTAAGTCAGATGCACCTGCATACCTTAATTTTGAACAAGATGGAGAAAATGATTTTAGAGTCTCGATGGATGCTCGCCCTTTTATAGAATTGACGGATTAAGCAAAACAGATTTGATTGATTTTATATCGTTTGGCATTAAAGACAGAGCGACAACTAGTAATTTAAATTGGAACAAAAATGGCAGGAAGCAGTTTATTAGTTTTATTAGATGATATAGCAACAGTATTAGATGATGTTGCATTGATGAGCAAGATTGCTGCAAAAAAAACAGCTGGAGTACTAGGGGATGATCTAGCGTTAAATGCTCAACAAGTAAGTGGTGTAAGAGCAAATAGAGAGTTGCCTGTTGTGTGGAAAGTCGCTAAAGGTTCATTTTTGAATAAGCTTATTTTAGTACCTTTAGCTTTAATAATCAGCGCGCTTGCACCCCAACTGATTTCACCTCTTCTAATAATAGGTGGTTTATATTTATGCTTTGAGGGCGTAGAAAAAATTTGGCATAGCTTTGTTCAAAATAGGCAGAAGCAAGGTTATAAAACCTCTCCACGCATTGCTTTGGCTGATGAATATACTGACCTAGTTGATTTTGAGAAGGAAAAGATTAAAGGGGCTATCCGAACAGATTTTGTATTATCTGCTGAGATAATAGTTATAGCGCTTGGTACCGTTGCAAGTCAAAGCCTGGTGTTACAAGGGCTTGTGGTGAGTCTGATAGCACTTTTAATGACGGTAGGGGTTTATGGTGTCGTAGCATTTATTGTAAAGCTAGACGATATGGGCTTGTACTTATTGGCAGATAAGCCTGTTGGTATGATGACTAAGCTTAAAAAAACGTTTGGGCGGTTAATACTGGCTTTTTGCCCCTTCTTAATGAAAGGGTTGTCTATAATAGGAACGGCGGCAATGTTCCTCGTTGGTGGTGGTATTATTGTTCACGGTGTTGAATTCTTACACCATTATGTTGAGGGGGGCATAGTGACCCAGAACTATCAGGTAGTAATAGTTCAATTGATGAATTTAGTAATTGGTATTGCTTCAGGTGTTATTTTATTGGCGTCCTTAAAGTTCTGTCGTGTCATAACAAGTATGTTTAAATAATTTTTTGCTCTTGTCCTCTTTACTACTTTACTGGTTCTTTAGGAAGAATACACTCTTCACGATTAGGGGAAGAGTGACAACGGATTTTCCAAAGTAACGAAAGAGCCTTAGGGTTGAATTTATTTTGTGCCTTGAGTGTAAGGCGGATATCTTTGTATAGATATTCTAAATCGTCTTTGGTTTTTTGGCTGGTTTTTATCCAGTACTTACGAGGGATCGTTTGCTCAGCCACTTTGATTAAATGAATAATATTGCTAAGACGGCCAAGCATATGCTTTCGTACTTTATGACCAAAGCCATCCGGAAATTCAGACTTTCTGGCAATTGCTTGGATCATCCCATAAAAAAGTCTAATATCTAAAATTCCGCCATCTTCACCTAAACCTTGATAGAGCTCAAATGCGTTATAAGCTAATGCAGGCATTATGACGATATCGACTTTGCCTTGTTCAAAATAATGATGAAAATTAGAAAGGCTGGTGACGACAGGAATGGCATTTGAAAGCTCTGCGAAGGTTTTAGTTTGAATATCACCATTCAATATAGCGATTTTCTTTCCGGTAAATTTATCGATACCGTTAATTCTTCGATTATTTACGTAAGCAAACATCGACCCAACAGGAACAGATGCGATCATTTCGTAGTCGCCTGAAGACATTACTTTATTTGCCTTTGGTGATGAAATAGCGGCAATGGCTTTTTTGAGTTTATCTTCTGATGTAATGCCACCTATCGCATCAAGCGTTCCAGCAAAGGGAACAAAATCACGAGATAAAATTGCTGTGACGATCGCGATGTCACATTTACCGTTTGCCAAATCTTCCGCCGCAGCGGTTTCACTTTCATAAGGTATGAATTTAAGCTCAACTCCCCAAGATAAGGCCTTAGGGATAATTTCTGAAAAAAGTGCCATAACAGGACCATTTTTTCCAACAGGGTCCCAAGTACATGCTGTTTTCCTTTCCAGTTCAGCACTTGTTGAAGTGGTACTTATTGAAAGTAATATAAGAAGTGCTGATAATTTAAAACGCATATATTCCATTGCTCTAGTGTATGTACTAGCTTATATAAGCTATTTTTGTTTATTATCTAATACAATACATGTGAAGAGTAGTCAGGTTTGGCATAATGTACCTTTTTCATAAGAGTTACATTTGAAGCAAAACGTGGGTCACAGTTCCATTAAAAAAACTTAACATTGCTTCAATAAAAGTATATGTTTGCGCGAATTGTACAAATACACTTCTTTTTCGACCTTGGCCTGAGTGAATCATGGCTTTTTGATTACATGGATGGCCGTGCAAGCATATGGAATTTAAAATAACGTTAGTGTTCAAATATTTATTAAGCGTGGTCTATCTTTCTGCGAGTACTATTTCTTTTGCTGCTCCTCAGCCTGAAGAACTGGATTTTATTGGCGGGGGTTATGTAGATGGCGAATATCGTTGTTTTTCAGAGCCCTGTTTTAGTCTTCACAAAGGGAAGGGCGCTGCATCGGCTAATATCAGGCCATTCGAAATTAGAGAATGGCTTCCAAGGCGTGGTGACCGGTGGGCTTGTCAAAATGCTTATACAGATTTACTTGAACGAACAAGCCAATCAAAGGTGAGTTTTTTTAATAATAAAAATGATTGTAAGCTGATTAAGGCAGGTGAATGGCTTGATACCTACACGGGCAAGTCGATAGATGGTATGAATAATATAGCCGTAGATCAACGCATAAGTTTAAAAGAAGCACACTTATCTGGTGGTGCTTTTTGGACTAGAGATAGGAGAATGGCTTTCGCCTATCACCCAGCGAACCTTGTGCCCGTTTCGGCAGCGCAAAAGAAAGCCAGAGATGGTCGTCCGGCAAGTGAATGGATGCCTGAAGATAAGTCAACTTGGTGTGACTATATCGTACACCGTGAAATTGTTGCTCGTCATTTTAAGCTCATTGTGCCAATGAAAGAGACGCTTTACGGTAAAGAAATTAAGAAATTATACTGTAAGTATTAATCTTTTTTGCTTGGCTGCATATCTCAGAGTGTGCCCAGCCAGTTTAACTGGTCGACTTTTTCTAAGAGAAGAATTATGGTCAGAAAAATAAATGGCATAAAGCATGATGCTAAAGTTAAAACATACAAAGTAACAGCTTCAAAGCTTCATAGTCGTAACCTTCATCAAGGTCGTTACGATTTGTCAGCACTCAGTCAAAGAACTCCAGCACTAAAACCTTTTATCACTAAAAATAAAGAAATTGAAACAATCAATTTTAATGACCCTAAAGCAGTTGTTTCGCTTAATCAGGCTTTATTAGCCTATTATTACAATATTGATTTGTGGCAAATTCCCGAAGGTTATTTATGCCCTCCAATACCCGGGAGAGCGGACTATGTTCATTATCTTGCAGACTTGTTGGCAGGAACTAATAAAGGAGAGGTGCCACGCGGTAAGCAAGTTCAAGTACTGGATATTGGTTGTGGGGCAAGCTGTATATATCCGATCATAGGTTCACAAGTCTATGGTTGGAAGTTTGTGGCCACGGATGTCGATTTAGTTTCAGTCAATTGCGCTAAAAGTATAGTGCAAAGTAATGCCGCTTTAAAAAATCATATAAAGCTGGTCCATCAGAAGAGTTCAGATAATATTTTTTCAGGTGTTATTAAGCCTAATGACTATTTTGATCTTACAATATGTAACCCTCCTTTTTATGAATCGATGCAGCAAGCTCAAGAAAATAATCAGCGCAAACAAAATAATTTAATGAAGAATCAATTAAAACGAAGCGGGCACTCCTATCATAAATCATCCCGTAAAGAGAAAGAGCGAAATTTTGGAGGCCAAAATGCTGAACTTTGGTGTCCCGGTGGCGAATTAAAATTTGTGACGTTAATGGCAGAAGAAAGTGTTCTTTTTAAAGACCAAGTTGCATGGTTCAGTTCGCTTATATCAAAGCAAGAAAATGTACAAAAAGTACAAGAAATACTGAAACAAAATGGGGCTAAGGAAGTATTAGTGGTTAATATGGCCCAAGGTAATAAAATGAGTCGATTTATCGCCTGGAATTTCTAGCAAACATTAGTCTTTACGTGTTTTTGTTCTATTTTATTTTTATTAGATATATTTATATTTGCTCAATACCTCGATATAGGTGAAAATGCAGCACTTTTTAGACCTTCTTTGGAGAAAATGAATGCCGTCTCGTCGTGAACTTGCTAATGCTATTCGTGCACTCAGTATGGATGCTGTGCAAAAAGCTAAATCTGGCCACCCTGGTGCCCCAATGGGAATGGCAGATATAGCCGAAGTATTATGGAACGGTTATTTACAGCACAACCCTGAAAACCCTAATTGGGAAAATCGTGATCGCTTTGTTTTATCAAATGGTCATGGTTCTATGCTAATTTATTCATTACTACACTTAACGGGTTATGACTTGACGATTGAAGATCTAAAAAACTTCCGTCAACTACACTCCAAAACGCCAGGGCACCCTGAACTTGGTTACGCGCCAGGTATTGAAACGACCACAGGTCCTTTAGGTCAAGGTATCGCTAATGCAATCGGTATGGCTTTGGCAGAAAAAACACTAGCAGCACAATTTAACCGTGATGGACATGATATCGTTAATCACCGAACATATGCATTTTGTGGCGATGGTTGTCTAATGGAAGGGATTTCGCATGAAGTCTGCTCATTAGCCGGAACACTAGGTTTAGGTAAACTTGTTGTTTTTTATGATGACAACGGTATCTCGATTGATGGCGAGGTTGAAGGTTGGTTTACAGACGACACGCCAAAAAGATTTGAGGCTTATGGTTGGCAAGTCATTCCAAATGTTGATGGTCATGACTCAGCAGCACTTATTGATGCCGTTGAAGCTGCAAAAGCAAACACCACTCAACCTACACTGATTTGTTGTAAAACTGTCATTGGTTTTGGTTCGCCAAATAAGGAAGGGAAAGAAGATTGTCATGGCGCACCTTTAGGTGATGAAGAAATTATTGCAACGCGTGAGAAGCTAGGTTGGGATCACGGACCTTTTGAAATTCCTGAAGATATTTACAATGGTTGGAATGCAAGAGATAAGGGAGCTCAGCAAGAGCAACAATGGAATACAGACTTTGCTGCTTATAAAGATGCTTACCCTCAGCTAGCAATGGAATTAAAGCGTCGCCTTGCCGGAGACTTGCCTGTAGATTTCTCTGAAAAAGCGACTCAATATATCGCTGATTGCCAGCGTGGAGAAGTAACAGTAGCGAGTCGAAAAGCTTCTCAAAATACTTTAAACCAATTTGGTCCACTATTGCCCGAATTATTAGGCGGTTCTGCTGATCTAGCAGGTTCTAACTTGACGATATGGAGTGGTTGTAAGGGCGTTTCTGCTGATGATGCGAGTGGAAACTACATCTATTATGGTGTTCGTGAGTTCGGTATGGCTGCGATCATGAATGGTGTCGCATTGCATGGCGGCTTTATTCCTTATGGCGCAACCTTTCTAATATTTATGGAATATGCGCGTAATGCTGTCCGTATGTCTGCGATAATGAAGCAGCGTGCAATTTACGTTTTTACGCATGATTCGATTGGCTTAGGTGAAGATGGCCCGACACATCAGCCTATTGAGCAAATGGCCAGTCTACGGATGACACCTAATATGGATTTGTGGCGTCCTTGCGATACTGTCGAGTCGGCTGTTGCTTGGAAATTCGCGTTAGAAAGAAGTGATGGGCCTTCATCACTCATTTTCTCGCGCCAGAACTTGCCTCATCAAGTTAGAGTGACAGAACAAGTTGAAAATATTCAAAAAGGTGGCTACGTACTTAAAGATTGCGAAGGTACCCCTGATTTAATTTTGATTGCAACAGGTTCTGAAATTGGTTTAGCGCAACAAGCCGCTGCGCAATTAATTCTAAATGGGCACAAAGTACGTGTTGTTTCGATGCCTTCGACTAATGTGTTTGATCGACAGAGTCCTGAATACCGCCAGTCAGTATTACCACTTGAGGTGTCAGCGCGTGTTGCTATAGAGGCCTCAATTGCTGACTTTTGGTATAAGTACGTCGGTATTGATGGGCGTATTGTTGGAATGAACACCTTTGGTGAGTCAGCGCCTGCCAATTTATTATTCGAAGAGTTTGGCTTTACTATTGAAAATGTAGTGAGTGTTTCGGAAGAGCTTTTATAAGCTTATAGAGACGCTATCTATGTTTTGTTTCAATAATAGTATTAGGATGAATGACGCCCTATGACTTGTCGAATTGCTCTAAATGGCTACGGCAGGATAGGGCAATCTGTTCTACGTGCTTTATACGAAGGTCAGTATCGTGAGCAGCTTGAAATTGTTGCAATCAATGAGCTTTCTGATATTGACACAATTTCATATTTAACGCGTTATGATACAACGCATGGTCGGTTTCCATATCCTGTTAGCATTTGCTCTAATTCTGAGGGTGAAAAGAAACTACAGGTTCTGAATGATAGGATTTCTGTTTATCGTTCTGAGTCTTTGGTTGACTTACCTTGGAAAGAAGAAAGTGTTGACTTGGTAATGGAGTGCACGGGTGTGTACGGCGCGCGTTCTGATGCAGAAAAGCACCTATCATCTGGTGCTCAAAAAGTTTTGTTTTCACAGCCTGCAGATTTAAGTGTTGATAAAACCATCGTTTATGGTGTAAATCATTCAGCGTTAACCGCTAAAGATCGTATTGTTTCTAATGCTTCCTGTACAACTAATGCAATTATTCCTGTCATTAAAGCGTTGCATGATGCTTTCAATATTCAGCAAGGAACACTAACCACGATTCATTCAGCAATGAATGACCAGCCTACAATAGATGCATATCATCACCAGGATCTAAGGCGCACTCGCAGTGCAATGCAAAATATGGTGCCAGTTAATACAGCGTTAGCTAAAGGCATTGAGCGAATCTTGCCAGAAATGACTGGTCGTTTATCTGCTGTTGCTATGCGAGTACCAACGATTAATGTATCTGCAATAGATTTAACGGTTTATGTAAAAGCGTCAACGACTGTGTCGCAGGTAAACGAGGTGCTAAAAGAAGTAGCGCAATCTGAGTTTTATGGTGTACTTGCTTATACCGAAGAGCCGTTAGCATCATCTGACTTTAATCATGATGTCCACTCTGGGATTGTAGATGGCAGTCAAACGTGTGTAAGTGGTCAGAAATTGATAAAAGTTTTAACGTGGTTTGATAATGAATGGGCGTTTGCTAACCGCATGCTGGATGTCGCTAAGCATTGGTCTTCGCTATAATGGTTTTATATTAATTTTAAATATTTGTAGGTTATAGGAGTTTTAATGAGCATAGTAAAAATGACTGATTTGGATTTACGCGGTAAGCGAGTGCTAATCCGAGAAGATTTGAATGTGCCCATAAAAGATGGTCAAGTAAGCAGCGATGCACGGATTAGAGCCTCTTTACCGACAATTCAGTATGCAATAAATGCTGGTGCAAAAGTTATGATTATGTCTCATCTTGGCCGACCTACGGAGGGTGAGTTTTCGGAAGAATTTTCGCTGAAACCAGTTGCGGCACACTTGTCTCGTTTGTTAGGTAAGCCTGTTGAAGTGTTAGCTGAATGGCGAAACCGCTGCGATATGAGTGATGGCGAAGTCGTAATGTTTGAAAATGTACGGTTTAATGTTGGCGAGAAAAAAGATGAAGAATCTTTATCTAAAGCTTATGCTGAACTTTGCGATATCTATGTTATGGATGCATTTGGGACAGCGCATCGAGCTCAGGCGTCAACTCATGGCGTAGGACAATTTTCACCAGTAGCGTGTGCTGGGCCTCTATTGACGGCAGAGCTAGAAGCGCTAGCGAGTGCGTTAGATGCACCTAAACGACCTTTAGTAGCGATAGTTGGTGGCTCAAAAGTATCAACTAAGTTAACAGTGCTTGAATCGTTGTCTAAAATTGCGGATCAGTTAATTGTGGGTGGCGGCATAGCGAATACATTTTTAGCCGCTGCAGGAAATAACGTCGGTAAGTCTCTATATGAGGCTGACCTACTAGATAGTGCTTCAAAGTTATCACAGATAACAGAAATACCAATCCCTACTGATGTAGTAACAGGAAAAGAATTTTCAGAAAATACTGAGGCAAGTCTTAAGTCCGCTACTGCGGTCGAAGATGACGACATGATTTTTGATATAGGGCCTGATACATCAAAGCAGTTAGCTGAAATATTAAAAGGTGCTGGCACAATAATTTGGAATGGCCCTGTTGGCGTATTTGAGTTCAACCAATTTGGTGCAGGAACAAAAGCGTTAGCAGAAGCGATAGCAAATAGTAATGCATTCTCAATTGCAGGAGGTGGTGATACTTTGGCAGCTGTCGATAAGTATGAAATAGCAGATAAAATTTCTTATATTTCAACAGGCGGCGGAGCATTTCTCGAGTTTGTGGAAGGTAAAACACTTCCAGCTGTAGCAATGTTAACTGAGCGAGCAAAAAGCGCTTAGCTAATTAGTGACTACCCAGAAATGACACCTACTGTGGACGCCCCAGAATCTGAAGCTGGCAACCACAAAATATAGTTGTTTAGAATAACTAAACGCCTATATATTGCGGTACCATTTTCAAACTCTGGAGCGCCCTCGTTACGGCGCTATTTCTAGCTAGGCACTAATTAGTTTTAGGTTTACAGATATTATATTCAAAATTTAGATTACTGATGTTTTTCATAGGAGAAAAATAATGGCACTTATTTCAATGAGACAAATATTGGACCATGCTGCAGAGTTTGGTTATGGCGTTCCGGCTTTTAATGTGAATAATTTGGAGCAGATGCGTGCCATTATGGAGGCTGCCGATCAAACAAATAGTCCAGTTATTGTTCAGGCTTCTGCCGGTGCGCGAAAGTATGCAGGTGCTCCATTTTTACGGCATTTAATTTTAGCAGCTATTGAAGAGTTCCCGCATATTCCTGTGTGTATGCATCAAGATCACGGCACTTCTCCAACTATTTGCCAGCGCTCAATTCAATTAGGTTTTTCATCGGTTATGATGGATGGTTCTCTGCGTGAAGATGGGAAGACGCCTTCTGATTATGACTATAATGTTGATGTTACTCGTAAAACCGTTGACATGGCTCATGCGTGTGGCGTGTCGGTAGAGGGAGAGTTAGGTTGTCTTGGTTCGCTTGAAACTGGTCAAGCTGGTGAAGAGGATGGTGTTGGTGCAGAAGGTATTTTAACTGCGGATCAGATGCTGACAAACCCAGAAGAAGCGGCTGATTTCGTTAAAAAGACCGGTGTTGATGCGCTGGCAATTGCTTGCGGAACAAGCCATGGTGCGTATAAATTTACTCGTCCACCGACTGGTGATATTTTAGCCATTGATCGAATTAAAGCGATACATGAACGTATTCCGGATACCCATCTTGTAATGCATGGTTCGTCATCAGTTCCTCAAGAATGGTTAGCAATTATCAATGAATTTGGTGGTGAAATTCCTGAAACTTACGGTGTGCCAGTCGAGCAAATCTGTGAAGGAATTAAGTATGGTGTAAGAAAGGTCAATATTGATACAGACTTAAGATTAGCCTCAACAGGAGCGGTTAGACGCTTTATGGCTCAGAATCCTGCCGAATTTGATCCGCGTAAATATTTGAATGAAACAGTTAAAGCAATGAAAGAAATTGTTGTTGCTAGATATGAAGCTTTTGGTACAGCAGGTAATGCGGATAAAATTAAAGTTCATAGTTTAGATAAAATGTTTGACCTTTATCAATCGGGTAGTTTGGCGCCAAAAATTTCATAGTAAGTTTTTTAAATTTCAAAGTTTCTATTTAAAGTGACTTTATGAGTATGAAAAAAAGATAAAAAAAGGCTACCTTGTAGCCTTTTTTTATATCTTAAATTCGCAGTCCTTATCTTTGAAATGTTATATAGGTAACGAATCAAAAGTGCAAGCTGTTACCTGTCGCACACTATTGCGCATCAATCATGGTTAGCGGGGTCAGTATTATGATAATCTCAGAGTATATTAGTCTTTAATTATATTCGTTTTCACTTTACTGACACGGAGTTCAGATGCTACTTCAGAAAATGCGAGTACTGCTTTTTCTTATATATATTGGTCTTGGTTTAACTGCCTGTGATAGCTTTTCAACAGATTCTGGAGGAGAAGAGTTGCCGAACGCAAGTATTGACGTTATATCGCCGATACTAATAAAATTATTTCCTGAAGGTGGCTCAACAGATATAGATGTAGATTCAGAGGCACGTTTTACATTTAGTGAGTTAATGGATATACGCTCATTAAGTGGTGGCGCGACAGAAGACGGCGATGAAATTTCAGAAGGAATTAAGCTATATTCAGGCAAAGAATCAAATGATGTTCCGTTGCAGCCTTTCGATGAACGTCCTCACCAAGTTAAATATACGCAGGTGCTAATTGAAGGCATAGACCCTGTTACAAATAACAAAATTGATGTCGATGCAACGGGTTTTTCGCTTCGTCATGAAAGTGGTCGTTTTGCGTTTAATACTGACTATTCAGTGTTTATAACTGAGGATGTACAAGATTTAGCAGGCTATGCTAATCAAGGTGATGGTATTGATGGAAATAAATTGGGTGAAACGGTAGTGATTCAGTTTACAACGGAAGATGGAGAATGGAAGGATGACGAATCTATTCAACTGACAAGCAATAATAATATTGGTGCTGCGTCCACTGATTGCGAACTTTCTGATGCAGAGCCTGTAAATGTAGAAGGAGATCAGTTTGAGCCTAGCCTAGCATCCAATGAGTCAGGTGATATTTTAGCTGTATGGCGACAAAATAATCAAGGAGGAACTAATGATGCCATGGGTATTTGGACAAGCCGCTACGAACCTTTAGAGAATAAGTGGAGTTTGGCTAGTGGAGGCGCAAAGTATAATGCACAGCGAATTGATGATGTCTCTTTAACAACCAATGCATTCGGTCCAAAAATAGCGATTAATAAATATGGAAAGGCGGTAGCAACTTGGTATCAAGCTAAAACTGATGGCGCATTTAAGTCGATTTGGGTAAGTGTTTTTGATGAGGGTCCAACGACTGACCCTGAAAGCTATAAGTGGTCATGTCCGAAACCGGTTGTATTAGAGCCGCCGGTATCTGAAGCTTCGTCACCCGAGATTGGTATTGATGATGAAGGGAATGTTCTTTCCGTATGGCTAGAGTTAGAAGAAGGGGTTAAAGTTCTCAAATCAATTTATTTAGAAAAAGACGATGCAGGATGGTCTAATGACGATACAGAGTGGACTGCTGAACCCTTATCTTTAAACCTTTCACTTGGTGGCGATGCTAAGCAACCAGCTTTTAGTTATTCTTCCGATGGTATAGGTATGGTTGTGTGGTCTCAAGAGGAGGCTGATGTTTTTGAAATATATGCAAGTCGGTTTGTAGGTGGGGTGTGGGGTGAGCCAGAGAGGTTGAATTTAATAAGTTCGCATATTGGTGAATCAAATGGAGCGAGCCACCCAAAAATTTCTATAAGTGAAAATAATGACGTTTTTGCTATTTGGCAGCAGCATGACGGTAAGCGAGAGAATATATGGGTCAATCATTTTTCAGGCGGTGTTTGGGGTGATGCTTTCAAAATGGAAAGTGACAATATAGGTGATGCGTTTGATCCATTTATTGTTTTTGGCCCAGAAAATGTAGTATTTGCTGCGTGGGTTCAAACATCAGAGGAGCTTGGTAAACCACATTATACGCTCAATTTCAGGACTTCATCAGTAGGCACTGCTTGGGGTGAAATCGAGGAAATTGATGATGGTACGATTATATCCAAGCCCAACATCGCATTTGATTTTGAAGGTAATGCGGTCGCAGTGTGGGTAAATGATGGAATTATAAAGAAAACACGTTACTCTCAGTTAACGTCATCTTGGGGGGGGGGACAGGCACCATTTTTTGTGAGTAAAAGAGCGCAGCCGGCAATGTTGACGCCTATATTAAAAGATGGTCGATTTATAAGTATTTGGACTCAATTTCAAAACGGTAGTTTCAATCTTGTTAGCGCTTTATTTACTGACTAGGCTCTTTTCAATTTTATTAGCGCTAAGTTGCGCCTATTAAGTAAATAGAATTAGCTTATTTTAAGCTCGATGGTTTTTTGTTACTTGCTTTGCCGCTTTACGTGCTTATAAGCGTTTGATATTCATCAAAGTAGATATAAATAAGAAGATATCGTAGCAGCTTGCTTACTTACTAAGGGTGTCTTATCTTAAATAGGCTCAATTAGAAGTTGTTTTTACGATAAAATTAACAACTCTAACGTTTCTAGATGCCCTTTTAAGCGGTGTGCCCGGCGCAAGTAATGTTGGGATGGTCTTGAGTTGCGCACAGTGGGCTATATCCTATGTGCAATTGGCCTTACATGTGAGTCAATAACATCTAATTCGCTAGATACAACGAGGTTTCTTCCCTGTCCTTTTGCTTTATATAATGCTTGATCAGCTCTATCCTTGAATGTTTCTAGCGTTTCATCTTTTTCAAAGGTAGACGTGCCCAGGCTGATTGTCACAGGAACTATTTTACCTTTATAGTTATAAGCACATTGCTCAACGCTTTGTCTGATTCGCTCAGCAATATTAATTGCTTGTACAGCGTCTGAATCATCTAAAATAACCATGAATTCTTCACCACCGTATCTAAAGCAAAGATCACTTTGACGCGCGCATTTTTTAATGGTCGTAGCTAGGTCTTTTAATATTTTATCGCCTGCTATATGCCCTAGAGTGTCATTAATTTTTTTGAAATGATCTACATCTAACATTAATATTGATAGAGGTGTTTTGTGCCTTACAGAAAGTTCAGCTTCACGGTGTAAACTTGCATCTAATGCTCGCTTATTACCGAAACCTGTTAAATCATCTCTAAGAGCTGATTGAAGTGCAGACTGATACAATTTAGCATTTCTTAATGGAAAAACTAATGTGCTGGCAAGGCGTTCAATTATTGCTAACTCTTCTTCAATAAAACGTTTTTGTCTTGAGAATGTGATTGAGCCAAGGTTTGTATCGTCTATGGTTAAATTATATTGGCATGAGTGAGGGCCCGACCGATCTCCAAATGTAACAAGATCTTTATCATCACTACTAAAGCTTAGTTGTTTATAATCAACAAGTGCTTTGAGCTCTTTAGCAAACATATGAATGATATCGGACGCATTTAGTGTTGTTTGAAGTTTACGAGTTAAGCGAGATATAACATCGTTGTTGTCAGATATTAAACGATTCAGATTTTTATAAGTCGAAACGATTTTAGCTTTATTAAAATCAATGGTTCGAAATTCTGTGTCGTTGCTGTTCATATTTATCTCCTCGATAAAAATGTAAGGTCACTACTTTCATTTTTCTTTTATCAAAGCGATTACTATGCCAATGTTGTAAATTTTAATTAAAACAATAAGATATGGGCTGGTCAGCATGGTTTGGCAGTTTGTTGCCGCATTTCTATGAGCTATTTTATGAGTTTGGCCAAAAAAATGACGCACTGGATTTAACGCTCCTCAATCGGGATAATGCAGCAATTGTTTGTTTATATATTTTTGTACCTAAGTTGAGATTTTTTTCATGCGCTTGAAGTCCATTAAATTAGCTGGGTTTAAATCCTTTGTTGATGCTACGACAGTTACTTTTATCGGTAATATGACGTCTGTTGTTGGTCCAAATGGGTGTGGAAAGTCGAATATCATCGATGCTGTACGATGGGTGATGGGAGAAAGTTCCGCGAAAAACCTCCGTGGCGAGTCGATGACAGATGTTATCTTTAATGGCTCAGGAGGCCGACAGCCGGTCGGGCAGGCAACAATAGAGTTATTGTTCGACAATAGTGAGGGCAAATTAAAGGGGGAGCTCTCCAATTTTTCAGAAATTTCAATAAAAAGAAAAGTAACACGCGACGCCACCTCACAATATTACCTTAATGGAACCAAATGCCGGCGGAGAGATGTAACGGATATTTTTCTTGGTACAGGTATGGGGCCTAGAAGTTATGCCATTATTGAGCAAGGTATGATTTCAAAGCTGATAGAGTCAAAACCAGAGGAACTACGTGTTTATTTAGAAGAGGCTGCCGGTATATCGAAATATAAAGAGCGGCGTAGAGAAACTGATAACAGAATGAGGCGTACGCAAGAGAATTTGGATCGGCTGTCAGATATTCGCGAGGAGCTAGGGAAACAGTTGCAGCATTTAAAGCGTCAAGCCACCGCCGCCGAACGCTATGCTGTTTATAAAAAAGAACAGCGTTTAGTCTTTGCGAAATTGAACGTTTATAATTGGCAGCATATTGAAAATAGTTTATCAGGTAAGCAGCTAGTCATTAAAACGCTTGAAGAAAAAATTGAACGATCACTTTTTACAAAAACATCGAGTGAAAATGCAATTGAATTATCTAGAATTTCATTAGAAGATAAGCAAGAAGTTTTAAATGTTGCACAGGCAAAATATTATCAGTCGGGTGCAGATGTTGCTTCACTAGAGCAACGGTTAAAGTTTCAGAGAGAGCGTCTAATAGAAAAAGAAAAGTCACATCTAACTTTATCTGCGGAATGTGATGTAATAAATAAAGCCCTTAGGAAAGACGCTCAAGAATTAGAGGAGGTTGTATTTCAACTTGAAAACAGTTTCCCTTTGTTGGAGGAGGTAGAGGAGAGTGCTAGCAACTTTGAAACTGAGTTAAATTCTAAAGAAAATGAATTGCGTATCTGGCAAAATAAATGGGACCAAATGACAGTAAAGCTTTCTGAGTCAAAAAGAAATGCTGAGTTTTCACAACATCAACTAAGGCAATGCGAGCTACAAATCCAACAGCTAGGAGCGCGAAAAGATAAGTTAGTGATTGTAGCAAATGAGTTGGTTGAGCAGGTTGAGTTAACTAAAGATAGTCAGACGCATGAAGAGAAAGCAGTGCTTGATTTACAAATTTCTCGAGCTCAAGAAGAAAGTGATACTTTATACCCTGATATAAGCAAGCTCCGTGATGAAATCGAATTATTTTCCAAAAATAAATCTCAATTATTTAATGAGCTTAGTGAGAAAAAAGCGGTACTAACTTCATTACTTACATTACAAAATGCAAGTTTGGGGGCAGGCGGAGAGGATACAGATGAGTGGCTTTATTCAAATGGTTTAGATAAAACAAAACACTTAATGGATGTAATATCGGTCGACAAAGGCTGGGAGCTAGCTATCGAACAAGTGTTAGGCTTTTACTTAACCGCGATTACCGTAGGCTCACTTAAATCATCAGTTAAGGATCTAGTATACGAAGAAATAAAATTATTAGAGAGTAGCTTAACGCTAATCTCCGTTGGCGTTGGCCAAGCATGTGTCCCAAAGGAAAACACTTTGGCAGTACGTGTTAAAGGAGCCGAAGCATTATTTACTGTACTAGATAATATTTATACGGTTAACACATTTGATGAAGCGATGAGGGTCCTGCCAACATTGACTGAGTCTGAGTCGGTTATCACTCCTGAAGGGGTTTGGTTGAGTAAGCATTGGTTTAGATATTTTAAGCCCGTTGATGGGCAAGATGGGCTTGTTGTAAGGGCGAATCAAATATCGATTCTTAAAAATGAAATACCTAAAATTGAAAGTCGTTTTTTAAAACAAGAAAATAACATTGTTCGGCTTAAATTGTTGTTAGAGGAACAAGAAAACAAGTCTAGAGTTTTAAATCAACAGTTAAAGGGGTGGGTTCAAGAGCAAGCTCAACTTACGTCAGTTATAAATACTCAATTGGCGATGCATGAACAATATCAACAACGGATTATTGCAAATCAAGAAGATTTTGAAGAGGTGGTTAGGGGAATAAATGAGCAGCATGAAAGCCTGACGAATGGGCAAGAACAGTTAGCAATAGAGCTGACTATGCTTGATGATCATTACCAAGAAAAGGATGAGTTTGTAGTGGAGCGTGAGGCGCTTCAATTAAGTGTTGATGAGCGTCGTCAAACCTTACGTTCTCTTCAGGCTCAATTTCATCAATTACAGTTAGCGCAGCAAAAACAGCAAAGTCAAAAAAATATGCTCACGCAGTCTATTTCTCGCACAAATGAACAATTAGTGCTTAATCAGAAAAAAATGCTTGAATATAATTCATCAGAACATATCGATGACCAAGTGCTTGATGATATGTTACTCCAACTTGAAGGGTTGTTAGATACACAGTTGGCAAATGAGAGGCGAGTTTCTTCTGTAAGGCTTGATCTTGATGAGGTCGTTAAAAATTTGAGAGCGGCTGAGGAGTCTCGTGAACGTGTAGAATCACTTGTTGAGGTGTCGCGCAATGAATTGGGCTCAATTAGGATGGATGCTCAAGCATTGCAAATAAAACGTGAAAGTTTAGTTGAATTGGTTGAACGTGATAACTTTTCTGTTGATGTAGTGCTCTCAATGCTAGTGCCTGAAGATTCCGAAGGTTCTCTTAATATCGCCCTGACGTCTATTGAGTCAAAGGTGCAACGACTAGGTGCAATTAATTTAGCAGCGATAGAAGAATTTAAAACGCAAAGTGAGCGAAAGGATTATCTAGATGCTCAAGATGCTGAGCTAGTAAAAGCGCTCGATACATTGCTAAGTGCTATACGAAAAATCGATAAAGAAACACGTGCTCGTTTTAAAGAAACCTACGACCAGGTAAATGAGGGTTTACAGCGCTTATTCCCAAAAATTTTCGGAGGAGGTAATGCCTACTTAGAGTTAACAGGTGAAGATCTTTTGGAAACAGGTATTTCTATAATTGCCCGTCCACCTGGTAAAAAAAATGCGACCATTCATTTGCTCTCCGGTGGCGAAAAGTCATTAACGGCTATCGCATTAATATTTTCCATTTTTGAGTTGAATCCCGCTCCTTTTTGCATGCTTGATGAGGTTGATGCACCGTTAGATGATACAAATGTTGCTCGTTTCGCGAATATGGTAAAAGAAATGTCAGAGCACGTGCAATTTATTTATATTACTCACAATAAAGTTTCAATGGAAAAGGCTGATCAATTAATGGGGGTAACGATGCATGAATTAGGTGTTTCTAGGCTAGTTTCTGTTGATGTCGATGAGGCGGTAGCTATGGTAGATGCATAAGCTTTGATGGCTTTAAAACTAATGCTATCTATATGGTAATAATAGCCTGTTTAAATAAATAGCTTGTTGCATTAAAATGGTTTAAATATTTAAGTGAAGTTTAGAGTTTTGGCTAGTATTTAATTATTACATCTAATGTATTTCTATATACTTGATTATCCTAGAAAGTATTAAAAAGAGTTGAAATGAATTTACGAGATTGGTTAATTGTTGTTGGTGTTGTCATTATTGTCGGAATTTTACTTGATGGCTATCGCCGCATGCGTCTTGCAAAAAAGGACTCGATAAAAATGTCCCTTGAAATGGTGGGGGATATCGATACAAGTCCCTTAGATGATGGGTTCAATTCAGAGCTTCCAGGCGGTGGTGCAAGAGTTGTTAAGGCCGGAGTTGATGAACAAACTTCAGCTGATGAATTGGTGTGTGAAGAAAAGTTAGAGCCTCATATTTCTTCCGATGACTCACTTAGTGGCTCTATAAATCAGTTAACGGATGGTGCGGATGATAACACTCGTATTACAAGCGAACAGCATGAATTTAACTTAATTCCATCAGAAGAACAGCTAGTTGCTGATGTTAGTAGCCGAATAGAGGTTAAATCTATTGAAGCTACCTTCAAAGCGAATCCAATAGTGAAACCTACAAAGAGTACAGTCAATAAAACGGATGCTAAAGTAGATAAAGTTAAAGCAAGTGCTGAACCTGATCAGCTTGTTATTGTGCTGAATGTACATTCCCAAGAGGGTAGTTTTCCAGGTATTGAAATTAAAAAATTACTCGAAGCATGTGGTTTAGATCACGGTGAAATGTCAATATTTCACCGACATGAAGAAGATGATCTACTAAGTCCTATTCAGTTTAGTGTGGCAAATGCCGTTGAGCCCGGATACTTTGACCCTAACACGCTTGATGAAATAGCGACTCCCGGTGTTAGTTTTTTTATGAGCTTACCTGGGCCAAAAAACTATATGAAAGCGTTCGATTATATGCTCGAAACGGCTCAGTGTTTTGCTCGTAATTTGAAAGGTGATTTAAAAGATCAGGATCGAAGCATGATGACGGCACAAACTATTGAACATTGTCGCCAACGGGTTAAAGAATTTGAACGAAAGCAGCTATCAAAAAGCCGTGTATAAAATTGCCTATAAGACAATGAATTATGAATGAGCCACTTCCTGAGTCACTTACTTTACTTGAATCTTTAAAGGCCCAGCTTAATCAGCATAATTATAATTATTATGTCCTCGATGAGCCTGCAATACCAGACGCCGAGTATGATCGACTGTTCCGTCAACTTCAAGACATCGAGCAGCAAGACCCTAAACTAATAACTGCTGACTCGCCAACTCAGCGAGTAGGAGCAGCCCCGCTCGACAAATTTAAGCAAATAAAGCATAAGCTTCCAATGCTATCACTTAGTAACGCATTTAATGATGAAGACCTTATAAATTTTGAGAACCGACTATCTGATCGTCTTAAGCTAGATAATAACCAAGGTGAAAAGGCGATTGAGTTCGTAGCAGAGCCAAAGTTAGATGGAGTTGCGGTTAGTTTATTCTATGAAAATGGTCTTTTGATTTATGGTGCTACGCGTGGAGATGGTGAAGTTGGCGAAGATATTACACAGAATGTAAGAACCATAAAATCAATACCTTTAACGTTGATCGGTGATAGTTGTCCTAAAGTACTGGAGGTTCGTGGCGAAATATTTATGCCCAAAGGTGCATTTAACACTTTAAATGAAAGAGCTAAAAAGCGAGATGAAAAAGCATTTGTTAATCCACGAAATGCCGCAGCAGGGAGTTTAAGGCAATTAGACTCAAATGTGACGGCAGCTCGTTCTTTAAGCATGTGCGCCTACTCAATTGGCTTTACTGAAGGCTATGATTTACCTAGAACCCATTATGAAATGCTAAAGAAGCTCAGTACATGGGGCTTGCCTATTAATCATGAAATGGAAATTGTTAAGGGTTCTGAGGGTTGTGTTCAATACTACAAATTACTCACTATTCGTCGTGATGACTTAAGTTATGAAATTGATGGTATTGTCTTTAAGGTCAATGAATTTTCACAACAAGCCGATCTAGGTTTTGTATCACGTTCACCAAGGTGGGCAATTGCTTATAAATTCCCTGCCCAAGAAGAACTTACAATATTACAGAGTGTTGATTTCCAAGTTGGCAGAACAGGCGCATTGACTCCGGTTGCACGTTTAGAGCCAGTTTTTGTTGGTGGGGTGACGGTTAGTAATGCAACACTTCATAATATGGATGAAATTAACCGTCTAGGCATTCGTGTTGGCGACACGGTTATTATCCGTCGTGCTGGCGATGTGATCCCTAAAATTGTAAAAGTTGTTGTAGATAAGCGACCAGAAGGCGCTGGACAAATTAAGCTACCTGAGGTTTGTCCTGTGTGTGGATCGGCTGTTGTCGCATTGGAGGGAGAAGTCGTTGCACGCTGCACAGGTACTTTGATTTGTCCTGCCCAGTTAAAAGAGTCTATTAAGCATTATGCGTCACGTAAAGCAATGGATATTGATGGCTTAGGGGATAAGCTAATAGATCAATTGGTTGAGAAAGAGTATGTTCGAAATATCGCAGACTTATATCGATTACGGGCAAATGACCTTGCTCTGCTTGAGCGAATGGCTGAAAAATCAGCAAAAAAGCTTATTCAGGCAATAGAAATTTCGAAAAAAACTAATCTAGCAAAGTTTATTTTTGCCTTGGGTATACGTGAGGTTGGCGAGACTACTGCTTCATTGCTAGCAAAAAGCTTTCAGAATATAGAAAATATAGTAAGTGCTGATGTGGACGTGTTAGAAGAGTTACCTGATGTAGGGCCAATAATGGCCAAAAATATTTTCTCTTTTTTCTCTACTGACGAAAATCAAGAAAATATAAACGAACTCGTAAGGCTAGGTGTTTCAATTACTCCCGCTGAAGCGAAAAGTACCCAAGCTAATGACTTGGATGGCCAACGATTTGTTCTAACTGGCACGCTGCCTAATATGTCCCGAGATGAAATGCAGAAACTATTGGTTGAAAGGGGCGCTAAAGTATCGGGTAGTGTGTCTAAAAATACGACTTACCTGGTTGCAGGTGAATCCGCAGGCTCAAAGTTACTAAAAGCCAAAGAATTGGACATACAAATCCTGAATGAAGAGCAGGCTTTAGTACTTATGCATATTTCATCTCAAGAAGTGTGACCAGAAGAACATTTCACAAATCTATCTCTATTACTCTCCCTGTTAATTCTTTATCATTTAAGCATAGCTAAATTTCTGTTCGTAGCGCTTGCTATCAAGAAATAAACCGAATGAGATCAAAATGGATTATAAAAAAAATATTAGTTTAATGATTAAAGGCTTGTTACTACTTCTTTTATTGTCAGCTTGTAGTGATGAAGTTAATACTGGCTCGAAAATAGAACCAGATAGTCTGAGTGTCATAGGCTTTGATAAAGTTGTCGTGTACTACGATACATTAACTTCAATACCATTTGGGGCTTCAGGTGGTGATGGTGTTCATAGGTATCGCTATATTCAGAATCCGGAGAATCCTGATGATCGAGACTCAGACTTTATATTTAATCCTGTTGAATTAACGGTACAAAAAATAGATGGCCCGAAACCTTCTTTTATACTGAGTGGCGTTCACAGAACAGAAGATGGGGTTAATATTGAAGATTTACCGACGGGCGTATTTTCTTATCAAATAGAAATTACTGATGGTAAAAGTGTTAAATTAGAAACGTTTGAGCTAGAACTTAAAATTAATAAATTTAATTTTCAAACTGGGGAACTACTTGCAACTGAAAGTTTTGCTGATAATAGTAAGGCGGACACTTTAAGAAATGCTAAGCGAATAGGGAACACAACTATTTGTGATGAAGTAGAAAACAATTCCTATGAAAAGAAAACATTAGCCAATGGTGTTACTGTTTACCCGCTTGTTATGAATGTAGGTTTAGACGTACCCATGCTTGAAAGAGTTGAATATTTTTACCGATTTACTTCAATTTACAATGATGAATTTCCTGAAAGACATAAATCTAATATTGGGTCTGCGCGAGCAAATGTTGATTTTTTGGCAGAAAGTCGCTCTGTTGTATTTGAGCCAGGAAAATCTAATTGCCTTATATATCTTAATGTTTTAGATGACGCTATTTATGAAGGTAATGAGGTACTGCGGTTAGAGCTATATGATTTTGAAGGAGCTTTGACGGAGATAAATGTAAGTACCGTTGATGTAACAATCCGAGAAAATGAACCTTTACCAATTTATCGAAGCAAGAGTCTGGTTCGTAATGAAGGTGAAAAAATTATTAGTACAATTTCTTTATCAAGAACTCACACTCTTCCAATTACATTCAACTTTTCTGCCGATATGACTAAAACGACAGCGTCAGCTGATGATTATTTACTCACCCCAGAAAGTGGGGTGATTACGATAGAGCCCGGAGAGTTTGAGGCATCGTTTACTGTCTCTTTATTGAATAATGACGATGACGCAAACGTGGCAGATGACGATGTAATTTCTATTGTTACAGATATTGACGAAATATTAGATATCGAACCATTAACGATTACTATCAATGAGTGGCCGAGCGTAAGTGAAAATGAAATTGTTGCATCAGCGTCGCTAAATCAAAAGGCCTTAGGATTAAATGTTAGTTCACAGGGCTTAACTTCAATTTTACTTCAATCTATGTCTGTTTTTAATGAGGAACAAACTGTTGTGTTTGCTAAAAACCATGATGGCTCTGATCTTAGGCTTTCAAATACGCCGTCTGGCGCTTTAGTGTTAGGTAAGCAGGGTATAAGAGTGAAGCCTGTAGCGATTGGATCTTATGTCTCTATTACTGATGACATTATAAACAGTTATTTAGCGGTAGTTTCAAATGTGGACGGTTTATACTCAAATACTCATCGAGGCTCAGGTGATTTTATAGTCGCAGTATACAGACGGGACTATGATGAAAATAGTAGTACTTTTGGTTTTTATACACAGGAGTCTGTTAACCAGTATGGAAGTGAAGGCCATGATGTAGCAAATGGAGCCTCATTTGATAGTAAGGGAAATATCTTTGTATTTGGTCAAACCGATGGCCTTGAATTTGATGGTGTATCTGGTTCTGAAGAAAATCATGGTGGGGTAAATGGCGAGCGTTTGGATGGTTTTGTTTATTCAATCGATATAACAACTAATACGCTCAAATTATGGGACTCACCACGTTTTATTGGTACAGATGAAAATGATGGTGTAGTGGCATTGGACGTTGGTCGAAGTGAACTTATTTTGTTAACAGAAAAAGAAAACATTGATACAGATCTATTTATTAAAAAATTAACTTCAGCTAGTGGCGTGGATGTCAAAAATATTGAGACTATGAATATATCTTCTTTAGATTTAGATGTTGGAACGTCTATTGCCTTTGACCGTAACGATAACTCTTTTGTCGCTTTGGTAGATAGTAATTTCTCATTGTCAGATGGCAGCCCTACACAAAGTTTTTCTCGTGATATCAATATTGTAAGTTTTAGTGCAGATGGAACACAAGGCAGAATTAAAAATATCAGCACTAATCAAGATGACTTTTCTGTTGTTATTGAAAATATCACTAATTCAGATATGGCTATAATTGGGGGATATACACTAGGAGAATTGGAAGGAAATCAAAGTAAAGGACCGACTGGGACAGATGCCTTTATTTCTACTTTTTTTTACGATGACGATGAGGGTCTCCCTACATTTGTGCAGTTTGGTACTGAAGGAGATGATAAAGTGATTGATGTAAAATCTGTGAGTGAAAATAAATTTTTGGTGCTTTGGAGTGAAAACCATACTGATGAAAATGATCTGTTAACTTATCGAGTATCTGCATTTTCATCTGAAGGCGAAATGCTAAGTAAAGAGCCATAAGCTGTTTATGATCCACATACCAAGTGTGGATCGCTTAATTTACTCGCCTAGCCTATGAGTTATTTCTTTATTGACGAGTTTTTCCATATATGCTGATTATTTTTATCGTTAGGTTTATGGCCTTTAGCTGACTCGCCTGAACGCTGTCCGTCTTTATGATTTCTTCTTGGGTTATTAGTTTTCTTGGTTTTTGTTGTTTTGATTGGGCGCGAATCCAATCGAGACTCCGGTAAGGGGATTACAGGTTTGAATCCATCAATATCTTTACGAGGTATGAGTTCCTTTATTAGTCTTTCAATACCTGAAAGATCATTGAACTCATCCGCGCAGACTAAGGAAATTGCTTGCCCAGTTGCCCCAGCTCGTCCTGTTCTACCAATTCTATGGACGTAATCTTCTGCAACATTTGGCAAATCGAAATTCACCACTTGTGGTAATTGTTCAATATCTAGGCCTCGTGCTGCGATATCGGTGGCTACAAGTATGCGAATTGACCCATCTTTGAACTCTGCAAGCGCCCGTGTACGAGCACCTTGGCTTTTATTCCCATGAATTGCAGCGGCTTTAATGCCTTCAGCCTCTAAAAAACGAGTCAAGCGGTTGGCGCCATGTTTAGTTCTGCTGAATACCAAAACTTGTTGCCAGTCATTGTCATGTATGAGCTTGGCTAATAAAGCAGACTTTTTCTTTTTATCAGCAGGGAAAACCCACTGCTCAACAGATTTTGCAGCAGCATTTCTAGGGGTTACTGATATTTCAGCAGGGTTGTTAACAAATTCTTGTGCTAATTTTCTTATATCCGTAGAGAATGTTGCGGAGAATAATAAATTCTGACGCTTTGTTGGCAGCATTTGGATTATTTTTCGAATATCGCGTACAAAGCCCATGTCTAGCATTCTATCGGCTTCATCTAGAATTAAAATTTCTAAATGATCAAATTTAACTGCATTTTGGTTATACAGATCTAATAGCCTTCCAGGCGTGGCGACTAAAATATCTACACCTTTACGAAGTTTTATCATTTGCGGGTTTATTTTAACACCGCCAAAAACGACAGCGGTATTTAATGGAAGATGTTTTCCGTAGAGTGCTGCACTTGCACCAACTTGAGCTGCTAACTCACGCGTAGGGGTAAGAATAAGTGCGCGTACCTGATTGCTTTCAGGGCGTTTTCCTTTTGAAAGCAACTCCAGAACCGGAAGTGTGAAGCCTGCAGTTTTACCGGTGCCAGTCTGTGCCGCCGCCATAATATCTTTACCCTCAAGAATGAGGGGGATGGCTTGTTCTTGAATCGGGGAAGCTTTTTCGTAACCTTGTTCAGATACTGATTTAAGAATGGGTGCAGATAAACCTAAAGAAGCAAAACTCATAAAGTGACTCAAAATAAAAAGAGGTGTCGGCACCCGCAAGTTTGACTTACTTAATCTAATAGCTAGATACCTAAGAGGGCGTGGAGCTTACAGGAACTGAATGCTTTAGGCCAGTATCAGGTGAGAATTGAAATAAGTCGCTTGCAATCTAATGTTATCTCGTAATCATTAATAAGCTAAAAATAATGCATGATTGAAAGGGTGTTTTCGTGTTCGTAGTGCGTTGTATTGGAATTTTCAATAAAGTATTGTTTATAATTTGATTCGACTCTCATCTGCCATTTTTTATTAAAACTGTATGATAAACCGATATTTACATTATGTTCTTTAAATTCTGCGCCAAATACGTCGTATAAAAAATTTGCTTCAATACCCGCGCTCCAATTATTATTTTGTGTCAACCAGCCGATACGTGGCCCCGAAGCAATCCGGTAGCCATTACGTATGTCGTTATCTAAGTTTAGTTCACCATTTAACAAGGTATAAAATAGCTGATCGTCCCATTGATAGCTTGCGCCTGCTCCGCTTGTAAAAAAGGCAGTTAACTCATCTTTAGCGCTATCGGGACGCTTAAATCCAGTAGATACATGCCAAGAAATTGGTGTAATTAATTCGTTTCTTGGACTCAATGATGCGATGTCTATAAATCGAATGCTTTGGATGCGTGTATTATGGTGATCAATGTTTTGACGAAGCTCGAAATTGAACATCTCAAGTTTTGCACCCTTAATATATCCAGGAATAGGATCAAGTAGATCATGGTAGGCCATTCGAAAGCCTAATTGTACATATTCAGTTTTGTCGCCTTTATTCGGGTTTTCAATACCAAACTCTGTCGCTAATCGCTTTGAAAAATGACCTTGATCATCTCTAAATTCAGGTGTGGGATAAGGGTTGTATATATTTTTTACAGCAACCTTGCTTCTTGCTGATAATAAGGCAACAGCTTGTTTGTTAAGTGCTTTTGTTTGTTGTTTTTTGTGCACACTTAGATAACGACTGTATTGGTAAGCTAATTCAAGAGTTTGAGCTTTTTCTACATCAGATAAATTGCGTGTATTTTTAGTAAGATCGCTCGATGGTTGTGCGAGCTTTTTAGCAATTTCACGGGTGTTTTGACTGACCTGATTGAGCATGTCTTTCATTAGGCTCAAAGTTGAGGGTCTGTATTTAATGGAGCCAATTAAATCTGCATCAGAAATTACTCTAACTGTATCAGCAGGAATGGCTGCAAGTTTAAACTGATCAGATAAGCGCATACGCGGGCTTGCAGCATCTAGAATGGTTAATAGATGGTAAGAGCAATTTTCATCAAAAAAATAATAATCAAAGTAAGTGTTACGAATCTCCCAAGTATGGCGAACAAATTGATCGACTTCTTCTTTATCAAGCTTTAATTCATACTCCCAAACATCTCTAGATTCAAGAAAACTATATTCGTTTACTTTTTCATAATACGGGAGAACGGTAAAAACGCCAGGATAACCACCCGATAAACCTTTGTAGGTGAAGGTTAGTTCATTATCGCTTGGGTCTGCATTGGCTGCATAATTTACACTGTAATCAAGTAATGAGTTTTTACCAGATAGGCGATTGATGCGTATTAATGTGTGACCAAACATAGATGAAGGGCTGTTCAAATAGGCAGCAGGAAAAATAAGCGTTATTGACTTCGCATCAATTTTTTTGAACCACTGGTCATATTCACTGCAAGTATGAGATGGGAAAAAGTTCTCACCAAGTTTGCTCCTAAGCCAATTTAAGCGAGCAGGGAATTGGCATTGAGCTGAAGTCTTTTCGTTTTTTTGTGTTTGTAAAAAAGCTTTAACAGTGGCTTTGATTTCAGAGTAGGCGTTATGTTTTCCGTCATGTGATAAAAAGAAATCTTGATCGTCTGCTTGGCTTTCAAAGGACGCAATCAAACCAATGCGGTGGTAATGAAGCAGGTCTAACCACTGGCTATCTTGTGAAAGTAATTCTAACTTATACGTGTTTATTTTTTGTTTTTTATTTGATGTGAGTTCTTTAGAGATTGATTGCGTAGAGAAGACTAGAATTAGAATGCATATAATATAAGAAGTAATTGTGTTGAGTTTCATCTAAAGAATACTTTGCACTAAGTGGGGAGGGGAGGCTGAATAATAGGTTTTGAAAATCATTTAATGACTGACAGATTAAAATTAAAGGCACGTAGTATGTATCAATATTACGTGCCTTTCATATACTAGCTAAGTCAATTAGCTTAAATATTTTGCAAGTATTGTATCGTTAGTCATCATATCAACAAGTGCGTTAAATACGTCATTTGATGTTGTGTTGACAGAAGCAAATATTTGATCAAAATTAGTTTTAAGTGCATTCTTAAATGCGACTGAATCTTTCGCATCCACACCAATAAGCTCAGAAAGTGCCGATATAGTTTCGCCTTCGCCAGTCGAGCTTTCTGCTGCGATTTGCTCAAGGTTATTGTCAATAAATAAATCGACACCCGAGGCTAGTGGCCCATTTGCATCTCTACAGCCTAAAGTTCCAGACGTCATTCCGAAAGTCTGATTGCTAGAGGATATTGTGTTTATAAGTGCAGCCATTACATGCTCATGCCATTCGTCAGCGTTCTTGAAAATCACTTCGGTACCCAGTCCACAACCCGCTGGACCATGACCGCCTGCTGCCACAGCAGTTAATGGAGATGCAGCGATTACAGCACATAATAAGAGTTTTTTCATGGAAGTTCCTTGAATTGATTATTGATTTTAGTTGGTAATGTTAAATTATTACCCTAGATGTAAGGCTTTCGCATTCGAAGGCTGCATAACTTAATTTAGTCTAACAGGCTAAAAATACAAAACAAACTAACAAATACTTAAATTCAGATATCATTTACTTATATCTACTTCCATCTTGTTTTGCATAAGGCTATTATTTTATTATCATAAGTTTATTGGGTTTAATAATGTCAAAAATCACAAGTGGAATTGTTCGTTTCAAATCAGAAGTTTACCCTCAGAAAGAAGAGTTGTTTAAAAGGCTCGCTAAAAGACAAGATCCCGAAGCGCTATTTATTACCTGCTCTGATTCAAGAATCGACCCAAGTTTGCTGGTTCAAACAGAGCCTGGCGAGCTTTTTATCTGTCGGAATGCAGGAAATATTGTGCCCCCCCATAGCAATTATACTGGGGGTATTACAGCAACGATCGAGTATGCAGTGGCTGTGCTTAAGGTAAAGCATATTATCATTTGTGGTCATTCTGATTGTGGAGCGTTAACGGCAGTGTTAAACCCTGAAAAAGTAGAATCTTTGCCTCATGTTTCACAATGGCTAAGTTACGCCAAGGCAGCGCATTACATTGTAGAAGAAAAAGCGCCTAACGCTAACCAAGATGAAAAGCTAACGATGCTTATTCAGGAAAATGTTCTTCTTCAATTGCAGCATCTCAAAACCCACCCTTATGTTGCAGCTCGTCATGCTACGAATAAAGTTCAATTGCATGCTTGGACTTATGATATTGGGGAGGGAATCGTCAATGCATATGACGAGCGAGTGGGTGAGTTTTTACCTGTCGAAGAGCGTTATGCTGAATATACGAAAGAGTGTTCAGGTGTTAATGATAAGCAATGTGGCTGTGAGTAAATGGAATTTAACGAAGTAAAACTGGCAGGCTCAGTTAACTGGGCCTGCTATGAGGAAAGATTTATACTTCAGCGCTATGATAAATATTCTGAACATCATCAAGGTCATTTAGCATATCAATAAAGGTATTAAATAATACTAAATCATCGCCTTCTACCGGAGCTGTGTTTTGAGGGATGAATTGTATTTCATCTACATCAAAATCAATCTCGCCTGACTTGGTGGCTGAGCCAAAGGTTTCGTTTATTGCTTGTTTTGCTTTGAAGTAATCTGTGTGGGGAGCAAAAATGGTGATTTGGCCCTCTTCATTTTCAATATCCGCTACATCTACATCGGCTTCCATAAGTGCTTCTAGTACCGCATCTTCATCATCATGCTTGAACATAAGAATAGCGTGATGATCAAACATGTGGCTAACAGCGCCTTGAGTACCAATCTTACACTTTGTTTTAGTAAAACACTGGCGGACATCACCAAATGTTCGGTTGGGGTTGTCCGTTAAACAGTCGACAATTACCATGCAGCTTCCAGGGCCATAACCTTCATATCTCGCTGTAAAGAAGTCTTCGCCACCACCACCACGTGCTTTATCGATTGCTTTTTCGATTACATGGGTAGGGACCTGATCTTTCTTTGCGCGCTCAATCATGCCACGAAGTGCAAGGTTGCCATCAGGGTCTAAACCGCCCGATTTAGCGCAAACGTAAATTTCACGACCATATTTGCTGTAGACTTTTGCCTTTGCATCAGCCGTTTTTGCCATGGATTCTTTTCGGTTCTGGTAGGCTCTGCCCATTACACTATTCCAATAAAAGTAAAAAAATAAATACTACAGATTAGTATTTGTTTAATAAAGCATTTTATCGTTTCACCTCAGCAAACTTATGGTAGAGTGCAAAGTTCTCGTTGTTCTTAAGTGGATTAGGTATGTTTAGTCGTTTTAAATTATTTATTTGCCAATGTGCGGTTATTTTCTTACTCTTTGTGTCTCATCAGGTATTTGCAGCTTCAGGTCCATCTTCAAATGTAGGGTTAAGCAAGCTAGTAAGTATACTGGGTGAAATTCACACGTTTTCTGGTGCTTTTATACAGGAATCTGTTGATCAAAAGGGTCGTCGAATACAAGAGTCCAAAGGGGAGCTTAAAGCACAGCGTCCAGGCCTCTTCTACTGGCATACAAAAGAACCGCTTGAGCAGGTGGTGTATTCAAATGCTAATGAGGTTACCGTGTATGATCCTGATTTAGAGCAGGCAACCGTTCAGAAAATTAACGCTCAGTCACAAACCACACCTGCTATTTTATTTAGTGGTGATGTTGATCTTATTGGCGATTTATTCGAAGTTGAATATCGAAAAATAGATGAGACCGTCTCTCAGTTTTTACTGATACCTAAAACAAAAGATAGCTTGTTTGAACGTTTAAAAATTCGTTTTGAGGGGACGCACTTAAAAACGATGCATTTAACCGACGCGCTGGGTCAGGTTAGTTCATTGAGTTTTATCTTTAGTGAGATTAACTTGGTTTTTCCTGGAAATACATTTGTACCTGACTTACCTAAAGGTACTGATATTATTCGAGATATTCCTTTGGAAAGTAAAGATACCTCTAACGCAGTTTCACCTTGAGTTATGCCGTCTTTATTTGATCAAAATCCCTCCTATGCACCTTTAGCCGCCAGAGTTAGACCGATAAATTTAAGTGACTATATTGGTCAGACTCACTTGGTTGGCGATGGGCGTCCGCTCTCCACAGCCTTAAAAAAAGGTGCGTTACACTCAATGATTTTTTGGGGGCCGCCTGGTGTTGGAAAAACCACTTTTGCTAACCTGCTTGCGAATCACTTTGATGTGTATTTTACCTCTATTTCTGCTGTATTGAGTGGCGTAAAAGATATTAGAGCGGCGGTTGATGAAGCAAAGATGCGACGCGCTCAAACAGGGCGTGACACCATTTTATTTGTAGATGAAGTTCATAGATTTAACAAAGCCCAGCAAGATGCTTTTTTGCCTTATGTAGAAGATGGCACGATTGTTTTTATTGGTGCGACAACTGAAAACCCATCTTTTGAGTTAAATAATGCATTATTATCTCGAGCTCGCGTTTATGTGTTAAAAAAACTGGAGCATCAAGAGATAAAGCAAGTTATTCTGCGTGCGCTAGAGCATCATGCCGGTTTTCCTGAACTTGAAGTAGTTATAGACCATGACCTTGTCGATATTCTTTGTAAGGCGGCAGATGGTGACGCTAGAAAATCACTAAACTTTTTAGAATTGGCGGTTGATTTAGCAAACCAAGAAGGTAAAACACGCACTATTTGCCGAAAAGACATAGAGGACGTACTTCAGAGCTCATTAAAACGTTTTGATAAAGGCGGGGATATATATTATGAGCAGATTTCGGCGCTTCATAAATCTGTGCGAGGCTCTGACCCTGATGCTGCGCTTTATTGGTTTATGCGAATGATTGATGGGGGTTGTGATCCACTGTATGTGGCTAGGCGTGTTGTTCGCATGGCGAGTGAAGAAGTAGGAAATGCCGATCCAAGAGCGCTTCAACTTGCTTTAAATGCTTGGGATGTACAAGAGCGATTAGGTAGTCCGGAAGGCGAATTAACCATAGGGCAGGCAATCATTTACCTCGCTATCGCACCAAAGAGCAATGCTGTTTATAGTGCATTTAATGAGTGTCGTCGACAGATAAAGGACGGGCAAGATTATGATGTACCTAACCATTTGCGTAATGCGCCAACACAACTAATGAAGGATCAGGGCTTAGGTTTGGACTATCGGTATGCGCACGATGAGCCCGATGCGTTTGCTGCGGGTGAAAGTTATTTACCCGCAGCGCTTCATGGAGTACGATTTTATCACCCGGTAGAGCGGGGGTTAGAAGTTAAAATATCAGAAAAGCTTAATAAGTTACGTGAGTGGAACAGGATTTCTACTAATAAGCGTTATTAGAAGTAGCTTAAGTTTATTGTGCGCTATGAGTTTTGCTTGTTGGTGCTTAGCTTCTAGGTGCTGTTATTTAGTGAGTCGTACTAATCCATTAAGTTATGATGCCGGGTTAATAAATCTTGCCAGCTTTTTAATTTATCAGCGTTGCCAATGCGCTTGCCATCTTGGCCGCGAAGTTTTGAAAGCCATAAACCTTCACCGTTAAAACTGTAAACTGGCACTAAATCTTTCCGCATAGAGGCAGGTTTAATGTCATTAATAAGGTTGTCTAGAATAAGTGGTTCTGCGTCAGGTTCTGAGTAATAAGCGAGTACCATGTGTGCTTGATTTAGTTTTACTGCTTTGACATAAGTGATTTTCATTTTGTCTATAGGTATGCCCATTTCACGTAAAGTGAAATACTTTGCAATAGAATAGTCTTCACAATCTCCGCCATTGGTCGCTAAAAGTTCGAGTGGTGTTGCCCAGTAATCTTCTTTTTTCCAGTGTTTGATGTCTGAAACAAATTCGGCCTTGTTAAAAAATGTATTAACAAGTTTAAGTTTATTTATGTCATTTATTCCTTTGTTTAAGTTTGCGATTTTTTCCCACTGATGCAAACGATCAACGGCTTCTGTGCCAAAGCGTTTTTGAATAAATGTTATCAGTTCGTTATTAAGTTCTAAAGATACAGCGCTAAAAGTAATGATACACAAAAAGAGCAGTGTAAAAATGGATGGCCTTATGGAAGCAAAAAAGTGATGTTGGTTGAGTACTACCACATAGGCCTCTATTGTTTGTTTTTGAGCAGGCGTTTTTTAAGCTTGCTCAAACGACTTTTGATGCTTTGGCTACGAGCGTTGCTTAGGTTGCCGTCATTTCTAGCTTGTGCGGAGCTTTGTTGGGGGCGTATTGCTTCGGGTTCTTCATCGGGAGTGAATCGTTCAATGCCTAACGATTTGGTTTCAACAAAATATAGGTTTTCTAAGCGACCGGATCGATTAACGATAACGCGATCTGGAAAAACCTGTTTAAGTGTTGCGCCACCGGGAAGTTCATCGTTTATTTTATAATGTTGAGTTTGTTTATCAGGGCCCAAAATTAAAGCGCCGGCTCCTTCGTTAGATGGGCTAACGAGCACACCAGTTAAAATAAGCTTTAATTTTGTTTTGGGAAGATTTTTTTCTACAATAGTCGCTTTGGCTGTTTTTAGGTTTGCATCACCAAATAACTTAAACCTAGCAATATTATGTATTGCTTTAGCGTTGTTTTTTGTGAGGGTTGAAGTGTTTTTGGTTTGAGTCAGGGTGGTGTTAAGTGTTTCAGGTTTTAATATTGGGGCCGTCTGCCAGTAGATGCTACCGGTTAGTATTACAGCTAGCAGTACTGCGCATATTAAAGGAAGACGAGAAAGTAACATAAGCTATAACCTTTCGCTTTGTGTGTATATTCGTAAAAGTGACTCATCACACAAGACTATCATAGAAAGGCGCGTGCTAATTTGAACGCCCCTATATTATTTAGCAAATATATCGCGGTATTTATTCAAGTGCGCAATGATATTTGTTTAAGTTCGCAGTAGTATTAAGCTGTCTTTCAAATATAGCACAATGATCAATAATGCTGCGAATGTGTTTGTATATAGATTATCTGATATATAAAATGTTAATTGTTATCGCTATATCTCATAAACAAAATTTTACATGAATTAAAATGTTTTAATTAAATAGCCTATTGTTTGTGTCTATAAGACCCTACAATAGCTAAACTCTGCTATTAGCACGATCTAAACTAATAAAAAGTACACTTTAGGAGTGATGTCTTTGAATACTGAGACTGAAACGGATACAAATTCTGTCGTAATTCCATTTGAGCGCTTACCGTTTAACTTTGCTAAAAAGCAAGGCATCGTGCTGCTTAGAGAAAATGATCAATATCAGATTCTATATCGTCCAGGATTAACCCCCCAAGCTTTTTTAGAAGTGAATCGTTTAACGTTTGGCCAGATAATATTTCAACAAGTTGATGAAAATGAGTTTGAAACTGCTTTAGGTATGGCGTATCAAAATGATTCAGCCGAAGCGATGCAAATGGTCGAGGGCTTAGGCGATGAAATGGACTTAGCCAGCCTAGCTAATTCTGTACCCGAGACTGAAGACTTGTTAGAGCAGGAAGATGATGCACCAATTATACGTCTGATTAATGCTATTTTGACAGAAGCCGTTAAGTCTGAAGCCTCTGACATTCATATTGAAACATTTGAAAAACAATTAATTGTACGCTTTAGAGTTGATGGTGTATTAAGAGAGGTAGTCAAACCAAAACGAGCTCTAGCGCCGTTGCTTGTCTCTCGTATCAAGGTCATGGCTAAACTAGATATTGCAGAAAAAAGAATACCACAAGATGGACGAATCGCTTTACGTATAGGTGGGCGAGAAGTCGATGTGCGAGTATCTACTATGCCATCAGCAAATGGTGAGCGAATAGTTCTACGTTTATTAGATAAAAATGCAGGTCGTCTTTCTTTGGATCATATGGGGATGACCGAGAGAGATTTAAGAGTGCTCAAAGAAATTATTTATCGTCCACATGGCATACTTTTGGTAACGGGTCCTACTGGCTCGGGTAAAACCACTACTTTATATGCTGGGTTGTCGCAAATTAATGACCGTAGTCGGAACATTTTAACGGTAGAAGATCCAATTGAGTACAACTTGGCAGGGATCGGGCAAACACAAGTCAATACTAAGGTTGATATGACCTTTGCTCGTAGTTTAAGAGCAATACTACGGCAAGATCCTGATGTTGTGATGATTGGTGAAATTCGAGATATTGAAACTGCAGAAATAGCGGTTCAGGCGAGTTTAACCGGGCACATGGTGCTATCAACGCTACACACAAATACTGCGATTGGTTCAATTACACGACTAATGGATATGGGGGTTGAGCCCTTTTTGATAAGTTCTAGTTTGGTTGGGATTGTGGCTCAGCGGCTAGTCCGGGTTTTATGTGATAACTGTAAAGAGCCGTTTGAAGCTAGCCCAACAGAAAAAGAGTTTCTAAATCACACCGATGATTCACCCCTAATGATCTACAGAGCAACAGGTTGCTCTGAATGTAATCAGCATGGCTATAAAGGCCGATTAGGCATTTATGAAGTTGTTAATATTGATGAAAATATGCGTGAATTGATACATCGTCATGCAGGTGAATTAGAGTTAGAAGAGCAAGCAAGAAAATCAGGGCCAAGTATCAGAGATGATGGCGTTACTAAGGTGTTAGCGGGCGTAACAACAATTGAAGAAGTTGTACGCGTGACACATGGAGACTAGCTGTGGCTGCATTTGAATATAAAGCTCTGGATGAAAAAGGTCGGCAAAAAAAAGGCGTTGTCGAAGCTGACAGTGCTCGTCAGGTAAGGCAGCAATTACGAGAAAAAGGGTTCGCACCTCTTTCTGTAGAGCAAAGTGTTGAAACTAAGCAGTCTACGAGTAACCTTTTTGCGCAGAAACGCCGCCTAAGTGTAAAAGAGTTATCGCTATTAACGAGGCAGATTGCTACGTTAATACAAGCTGGGATTCCTATCGAAGAAACGCTTGGCGCTGTTGCAAGTCAAAGCGAAAAA
>Ga0209290_1000160_pt1 | contig 62009 bp, 56 predicted proteins | sample EN1Hudsemesocosm_2_FD_184632 | JGI IMG/M metagenome (GOLD analysis project Ga0209290, IMG submission 184632) | Methane-oxidizing microbial communities from mesocosms in the Hudson Canyon - EN10B Hudson Canyon (SPAdes) (version 2) | ecosystem: Environmental > Aquatic > Marine > Cold seeps... | reverse complement strand
CTTGAGCTCGGTTTTAACGCGAGAGACGATATCAAGATAAGGCATGCCGGGTTTAACCATGAACATATCTGCGCCCTCTTGAATGTCCATTGCAACTTCATGTAGGGCTTCATCTGAGTTTGCAGGGTCCATTTGGTAATTTTTCTTATCTGCGTTGCCTAGATTTTCTGCGGAGCCAACGGCATCTCGAAAAGGGCCGTAATACGCTGAAGCGTATTTCGCAGAGTAAGCGAGGATTCGGGTATTTTGGTGTTTATGTGCTTCTAATTCTTCGCGGATAGCGGCGATTCGACCATCCATCATGTCTGAGGGGGCGACAATATCGGCGCCAGCTTGAGCGTGAGATAGCGCCTGTTTAACGAGCGCGCTTACCGTGACATCATTTAACACATAACCTGACTCATCAATGATGCCGTCTTGCCCGTGAGTAGTAAACGGGTCAAGTGCGACGTCAGTGATAACGCCGAGCTCGGGGAAGTTTTTCTTTACTGCTCTGACGGCTCTTTGGGCCAGGCCTTCTGGGTTCCAGGCCTCTTTGGCATCTAGTGACTTTACATGGCTGGGGGTGACAGGAAAAAGTGCGATAGCTGGGATGCCTAATTCAACTAATTCCTCTGCTTCTTTTAGCAATAAGTCAATACTGAGCCTTTCAATGCCGGGCATCGAGGCAATAGACTCTTTCTGGTTGACACCTTCCAGTACAAACATAGGATAAATCAGATCATTTGCCGTAAGGGTGTTTTCTTGCATTAATTTGCGTGAGAAATCCTGAAACCTCATGCGTCGCAATCTGCTATTTGGGAATTGTCTTTGGATGGCTGTAAACACAGAGGGCTCCACTGTTTATGTCGATACTGTTATGTCAGTACTGTTTTGCTAATAGCGTATGTCGTTACTTTTTTATCAGTACTACTTGAGCGCTTAGGTTATCAGGAAGCTCAGAGTAAAATCCATACTTTAAAATATGTATTGTCAGGGTGAGGTGCATTTAGCAGAGGGAGATGATTTTACGGATAGAGAGCTTTAGTAAGGTGTATTTATGCGAGCAGATGCCGCCCGCAAATAATAAGGTGTTCTCGATATATCTGAATCTTAGATTGCAGCGGACAGCATGATCATGGCCGCACCCATGCAGGTTGCGCCAAAAAATTGAGAGCCGCGAATTTTATAGCGTTGCACCGGGTCATGAAGAGCCGATTTCCAGTTTTTGAATGCTGTTGGTTCGACTAGGCATAATTGTGTTTCACCATTTTTAGTCTGGGTTAGATTATGATCATAGTGCTGATCTTGGTCGAACATATAAAACACCAGAATAAATAAACTCGCCATAATAACGCCGGAGGCGAGCAATACTTGTTCAATAGATATGTAGATCGTAGTAGTGAGTGCTGCGCTGACCATACCTAAACTCAGAATACCTAACATGGCAATCAATGCAAAAATGCTTTTGCATGTGCGGTTTGCTTTGCGTCGGGTTTTGATTATTTTGAGTAGAATTCTATCTCCGACGTGGAAGCAGCCTGAGGCATGCTGGTCTATTGCTGTAAAGCGAATAGCTTCGCCTTCTTGGGAGTATTCAATGACAGGATAAAAACCGTTTTTTACAAAGGGGGTTTGCTTAATTGGCTGTGCCGAGCTTAATTGGCTAGAAAAAAATTGCTGTATTGAAACAACTCGACCTTGCTTTGTATAAGCGCCTCTTAAAAAACGAGCATAATCCCGGTATAAGAAGAAACCGGTAATCGCAATAGTGAGATAGATAATAAAGGTAAACGCATCCATTGAGTTTTTTCCTGTGTACCCGAGTCCTTCAGGTAGGTCTTTGTCAAAAATAAGTGCCGTAAAAAGGAGATATTGTGAACTGCTCCTCATTAGGGGTGAGGATTGTCGCATATTTTTTGAAATCTGCAACGTTTTTTACAAAAAAAGAGTGTTTTTTGTACTAAAAGAGGTGACGGAATTAGAAAAGGGGAATAAACCCTCAATTTTTTGAGGGTTGAGCTTCCATCATTAGGGGATATACAGCAGAAAACAGATTTAAATCGGTGCTGATCCGTAGTTCATATTAGGCTTTTTAGGTGGATCAGCTCTAACGTTATTATCAACCCGCTGAACATTTCCGCCATTTTTCAAAAATTGTTCAACATCACAACTTAATTGTTGACGAACACTTTCGCGAATAATTTTGGGAGACTCGCTACTACATTCTGCAATTGCTTCTACTGACATAGTGATACCTTTCTTTTACTTTGTGCAAAGTGCGCACAGTAATGATCTTATTTTACATTAATCCTTTTGATGCCTGCATATCCCTACGTGTTACAAAATACATCGCAGCTTACTTTATTAAGATAGCGGCCTGAAGTGCTATAAGCTGCTTTGTATTATGTAACAGTGCATTAAGTAGATAATATAACCTAAATTATAGCTTAGCAAGATAAATCATTGGTTTTATTGAAAAATTAATATTTCAGAATGATCTGAACCATAAGCGTCATGTGCTCTGAGGTTATAAGCTATCTGCTCTGAGGGGGATTTTCTGAAATATAGCAGGCATTTTGAATGTAATTAAGTGTGGATGTTGTAACAAAAGGTTGGCGAAATGTTGAGAAATGAAAAAATGAGGGGTAATTTAAAAAACTTTAGCTAGTCTTAAGTTATCAGCGCAAGGGGAATGACGTAATTGCGCTTGAGTTTCTCCCAATGTCATTTTCCGATCCCTAGTTGTTATAATCTTGCGGGAGCCTTTTAGGCTCCCTTTTTTTGTCTTAAATAAAGTGAAAATGCTAAATTCATTTGGCGCCATTCGCGTCAGGCACCTTAAATGCGCCGGCAGTCTTATTCAAGAATTATATCTAACTGCTGGTATATTTCAGGTGTGGTAATCAGGATGTCTTTGTTATAGATACAGGCAGGGGTATTATCAGGGATAGGGTTGAAGTGTCCGCATCTTGCGCCTGCCTCCAAAGCAATTAAGCGTGCAGCAGCAAAGTCCCAGGGGCTTAAAGACTCAAAGTAACCATCTAAGCGGCCAATGGCGACCCAGCAAATATCCAGAGCAGCTGAACCTAGTCGACGAATATCCTGGCAGTGCATGAGCACGTTTTCTGTCCTGCGCATGATTTCAGGTACGGTGCTTTTGTCATAGGGAAATCCGGTTGCTATGAGAGATTTCCTGAGCTCATTTTGATGACTTACCTCTATCGGCAGGCCGTTTAGCGTTGAAACTTTCCCTCGCACAGCTGAGTAAGTTTCGTTTAAAAATGGATTATGAACGACGCCAACTTTAACTTCGCCTTCTGTCGCAAACGCAATCGATATGGCGACCATGAAGTGGCCGTGAGCGTAGTTAACTGTGCCGTCAATAGGGTCGATGATCCAGATCGGAGTGGATAAATCTTCTACTTGGGATTGGTCTGTGTAGGTTTCTTCTGACAGTATACGGTGCTCTGGGTATTGAGCTTGAATGCGTTCGATGATGAGTTTGTCGGCAGCAATGTCGGCAGAAGTGACCAGTTCTTGTTGGTTTTTGTATTGCTGATTGATGGTGCCGGCGTTGCGTATATCGACAATAAGCTGACCCGCTTCAAGGGCCAGCTCCTCTGCAAACGCTTGGATAGTACTAAGCATTTTAGTCAAATTGTTTATGCCCCGTTGTTTTGTTCGCGTTCAATCGCGCGATAAGCAATATCATTCCGGTAGAACATGCCTGTCCAGCTAATTTGTTTAGCTAAGGTGTAGGCTTTTTGTTGTGCTTCGGTGACACTATTTCCTAAGGCTGTCGCGCAAAGTACTCGGCCGCCGTTTGTCTTAATTTCATCCGCATCAAGTTTAGTGCCTGCATGGAAGGTTTTCGCAGACTCGTCACTATTCTTCTCAAGACCGGATATTGTCAAACCTTTATCATAGCTGGCAGGGTAGCCACCTGCTGCGAGTACAACACCGACAGCGGCGCGTGGGTCCCATTGGGTTTCAGTCTGATCAAGGGTTTTATCTAGCGCAGAGTCGCACAAGCTAATGAGATCAGATTGTAGGCGCATCATGATCGGTTGTGTTTCTGGGTCACCGAAGCGACAGTTGTACTCTATTACTTTAGGTTCGCCATTTTTTGAGATCATCAAACCGGCATATAGGAAGCCGGTGTAAGCATTGCCTTCTTCTGCCATACCTTTTACGGTCGGTTCAATTACTTCTTTCATGACTCTGTCATGTATTTCATTTGTGACCACAGGCGCTGGAGAATAAGCGCCCATACCACCAGTATTCGGGCCTGTGTCGCCATCACCTACACGTTTATGGTCTTGGCTGGTTGCCATAGGCAAGATGTTTTTGCCATCAGCAATAACAATAAAGCTTGCTTCTTCTCCGTCTAGAAATTCTTCAATGACAACTCGGCATCCTGCTTCGCCAAAAGCGTTGCCCGAAAGCATATCAGTGACGGCTTCCTCTGCTTGCGCGAGTGTTTCTGCGACGATGACGCCTTTGCCTGCAGCTAGTCCGTCTGCTTTGATGACAATTGGTGCGCCTTTTTCTCTTAAATATGCCAGCGCGGGTTCGACTTCAGTAAAGTTCTGGTAGTCAGCGGTTGGTATATTATGACGCGCTAGAAAGTCTTTCGTGAATGCTTTAGATCCTTCAAGTTGTGCCGCGCCTTTAGATGGGCCAAAGCAGCGTAAGCCTTGAGTCTGAAAGTAATCAACAATGCCCTCTACTAGTGGTGCTTCAGGTCCTACGATGGTTAATGATACCTTATTATCTGTGGCAAACTTGGCTAATTCGGCGAAGTTCATGACATCAATATCGATATTGCTTAAGCCTTTTTCGGTGGCAGTGCCGGCATTGCCTGGTGCTACAAAGACCGTATCGATGTCATTATTCTGGGCTGCTTTCCACGCGAGCGCATGTTCGCGGCCGCCACTGCCTATCACTAAAATATTCATATAGAGTAACCTGAGTCGTCTCTTGCTAAGCAAGTATTAAATTTAAATATGATTAAAATCTGTTCGAGGTACGAATTGTGGCAAGGATACCGCATTCGGGGAGAGAGTTGAAAGCAAAATATAGGCTATACACTGGTTGCTCAGCGAAGGGCCTTGACCCGAGGTAGGAATAATTGGCCAGTTGGCATCATGCTTCAATACTTATCATTATGCTTTTAATAAGGGGGGGATGATTGTCTTATGCTGAGTTTGCTAGTTGTTCTAGTTTTTCTCTTGCTTTGCCCTGAATCGGAATGGCCTTATGCTCGGTATTATCCATCAAGACAAAGGTGTTGCTAGCATCTGCGATAATATTGCTGGTACCTTCCAAATAGATAGTCTGGTCAATTTTACAGCTGGTTTTACCGATGCGCATTACTTTAGTATGCACTTCGAGCGTATCATTAAAGAAACATGGGTGTCGGTAGTTGATGCTGCTATTGACTAAAGTGAGGGCCAAGTCTAATTTGGAGAAGAATTCAATGGCGTTGAAGTTTTCAAATAATGACCAGCGGGCTTCTTCAAAGAAGCGGGAGTAGCCGTTATTATTTAAATGGCCGTGTTGGTCTAGATGGTAACCACGAACTTTAATGCGAATGTAATCGGACACGAACTTTCTCCTTAATAAGTCTCGCGCTCCTTGCAAGAATATGAATAAGCAGTTTATCGTAAAAATATTAGGTGAACTATTCTAGAAAGATGAACTATTTCAGAAAGGTGAACTGACGTCATTATTTTACAAGCGCTTGATGGCGAAAATGCTAATGTTAGTGCCAGTGCCAGTGCCAGTGCCCTGATACCATATGCATAACAGTATCAGGGTGTGATAACAGTGCTTAGTGGCGGAAGTGACGCATGCCAGTAAAGACCATCGCTAGGCCGTGTTCATCTGCAGCATCAATTACTTCCTGATCACGCATAGAACCGCCTGGCTGGATAACACAGCTAACGCCTGCTTTGGCCGCATTGTCTATGCCGTCCCGGAAAGGGAAGAAGGCATCAGATGCCATCATTGAGCCTTGTACGTCAAGACCTGCATGTTCAGCTTTGATTGCGGCGATTCGAGCCGAGTTAACTCTACTCATTTGGCCTGCACCTATACCCACAGTGCGCGCATCTTTACCGTAAACAATCGCATTGGATTTTACCATCTTAGCTACTTTCCAAGTGAACAGTAGGTCGGCAATTTCTTGTTCAGTTGGTTGCTTTTTAGTCACTACTTTAAGGTCTGAAGCAGTGATTAGCTCAAGGTCACGATCCTGAATTAATAAACCGCCATTGACGCGCTTGTAATCAAATGACGCTGAGCTGCTAGAGAGCGCTCCGCACTCAAGTAAACGGACATTCTTCTTAGAGGCAACGGCCTGTTTAGCCGCTTCGCTAATGCTCGGTGCGATGATGACTTCTACAAACTGGCGCTCGACAATTGCGCTGGCTGTTTTCTCGTCTAGCTCCCGGTTGAAAGCGATGATGCCGCCAAATGAAGATTCTGGGTCTGTGGCGTAGGCCTGCTCATAGGCTTCAAGAATTGAGTCGTTTTGTGCTACGCCACATGGGTTGGCATGCTTAACAATGACACAAGCGGGTTGCTCAAAAAGTTTAACGGTTTCCAGTGCTGCATCTGTGTCTGCGATGTTATTAAAAGACAGCTCTTTGCCTTGTAGCTGCTTGGCGCCGGAGATTGAATCGCTTGGGCAGTTGTCTTCAATATAGAAGGCGCTTTTCTGATGAGGATTTTCGCCATAACGCAGGTCTTGTGTTTTACTGACCTGGAGGTTGAATGTGCGAGGGAAATCTTCACTGCCGCCAGGCACTAGTTTACCAAAGTAATTGGCGATAGCACCGTCATAAGCTGAGGTGTGCTCATAAGCTTTAATGGCCAGGTCAAAACGGGTTTTCAGTGAGGTGCTTGCCTTATTATCTTGCATCTCTGAAAGTATGTTTTGGTAATCCGATGTATTCACCACGATGTTGACGTGCTGATGATTTTTAGCCGCTGCGCGAACCATAGTTGGTCCGCCAATATCTATATTTTCAACCGCATCTTCTAAGCTACAGTCAGCTTTGGCGACCGTTTGTTCAAAGGGGTAAAGATTGACTACGACCATGTCTATTTCTTGGATTTGATGAGCGTCCATGACTTCTTTATCTTGGCCGCGACGCCCTAAGATACCACCATGGATTTTTGGATGAAGGGTCTTGACCCGGCCGTCCATCATTTCTGGAAAACCTGTGTAGTCAGAAACTTCTATCGCAGGAATACCATTCTCTTTCAGCTGCTTGAAAGTGCCGCCTGTTGATAGAATTTCAACGCCCATGTTATTTAATGAGGTAGCAAATTCAATGATGCCTGACTTATCCGACACACTGATGAGTGCGCGCTTTACTTGAACTAGGTCGTTCATATTGCTCATGTTTTAAATCCAAACAAATTAACTAAAATAAATACTATTGCTTAAGTGTCGTCGTTGATAGAAAGCGCTATCAAATAAAGTACTACTAAAGATGTACTACTAACAACGTACTAATATAAAGAGCGACTAAAGTAAGCCGTATTGCTTCAGCTTTTTGCGCAAAGTGCCACGGTTTAAACCTAACAATACCGATGCTTTTGTCTGATTGTTTCGAGTGTATTTAAGTACCTGTTCTAGCAGTGGCGCTTCAACTTCTGATAACACTAGCTGATAGACATCCGTGACAGGTGCGCCATCTAACTGAGCAAAGTAATTGCTAAGTGTTGTCTCAACGCAGTCTCTTAATGTTGATGCGTTCTCAATAACTGTGCCGTCATTAACGGCCGTATTGTTAGCGGTATTCTCTACACTGATATGGTTGCTAGTTCTACTTTCAGTGAGTGTATCTGTGGTCATGCTGCTTTTTCCCCGTTATTAGCTTGTTTAATTTCTTGCTGCTCAAATTCCAAATGAATGGCATCGAGCTGTTCTTGTGGTGATTCGATTTTATTAAAATTTTGTCTGAATTGCGGGTGACAGGATGAGGACTTCAAATACCAGCCAACATGCTTCCGCGCAATGCGATACCCCATCTTCTCGCCATAAAACTGGTGAAGTTCTGATACATGCTTCACTATGATGTGTTTTATCTGCTCTAGACTCAGGGCTGGGCGGATGTGTCCGTGTTTTAAAAAATAGTTGATATCGTCAAAAATCCAGGGTGCACCTTGAGCTGCTCGGCCAATCAATAAGCCGTCTGCTCCTGTTACCTTGAGTACGTGTGCCGCTTTTTCGGGTGACGTAATGTCTCCGTTTGCCAGAACAGGTATTGATATTGCCTGCTTTACGTGTGCAATGGTTTCATACTCAGCATCACCTTTATAGGCGCATGCTCGAGTGCGGCCATGTATGGCGAGTGCCTGTATGCCTGATTGCTCGGCTATTCTGGCAATATTAAGGGCATTTTTTTGTGATGTATCCCAGCCTGTCCGCATTTTTAATGTCACGGGTATGTTTACCGCGCTAACAACTTTCTCTAGGATCTCGGCAACTAACAGTTCGTCTTTCATCAGTGCTGATCCTGCCGCTTTATTGCATACTTTTTTGGCAGGGCAGCCCATATTAATATCGATGATTTGTGCACCCATATCCTGATTTAGCTTAGCTGCAGTGGCGAGCATCTCAGCTTCGCCGCCCGCTATTTGAACAGAAATAGGCGCGTCTTCACCGCGATGATCGAGGCGATGAATGGATTTGCGGGTTTTCCAAAAGCTAGGATCAGCGATTACCATTTCAGAAACAGCCATAGCGGCACCGTGCTCTCGACAAAGTTGGCGGAACGGTCTATCCGTTACGCCTGCCATAGGAGCAAGGATCAATTGGTTTTTTAATTGATAGGGGCCAATTTTGAGCAAGTTTGTTCTCTGGTCTGGTTGGTATAGGGCTGTTTTTAGGGGGGCTAATGATACTCTCAGAAGCGAGGGGGTAAAAGCAAAATAAGGGGATTTTTTTGGTTATATTTTGCTCTTATTGGTTGACAATTGATCTATTATTTGTACTTAAGGGCTTTGGCTTGCTTGTTGTTGCGCTAGGAAAGAATTTAAGGCTGTAGTTAACGGCCTCTTTACCTGGGTCAATAATTTCGAGTGAAATATGTATGGGCTGTTTTGGTGGCATCTTCGTCCAGTTTAATAGTTCTCCACTGAGGTATTCCTCTGGATGTATTAGTCGTTGAGCAACTGTTCGTTTGTTTATATCTGAAAAATATAAAGCTATATCAGGGAAGTTTTGCCCGAAGTCTGCTTCGTTCACCACGACAGCGTCAATGATCAGTGCTTTATGCGAGGTGGGGTGACTTCTGACAACGAGGTTGTTGCTTTGTATTTGTGTTATGTCTTCAAGGCTGGGCAAGGTGCAGGAAAGTTGTTCGCAGGCTTGTTGGTAAAAAGAGGCTAGCACAGGGTATTTCGCTAACTTCTCATAGTGGAACCAGCTAGCTTGCGCAATGAGAGCGGCTAATAAAGTTATATTTAGCAACGTGAAAATACAGGAGATAAACCAGTGACGGCTTTTAGGTGTAGTGTCTTGCTGGTATTGGAAATGTAAAGATCCATAATCATTGCTGTTATTTACAGGGCTGGCGGACTGCTGCTCAGTATGTCGTTGGGCAGTTTTATCTTTGGGCGTATTGTCAGAAATATGTGAGTGTTCTGATATATGTGGCTCTATTTTCTGGGTGTTGTCAGGGGCCATATCATCCAGAATATTTTGCGTCCAGCTTTCATCTACGGGCTCTTTTAAGTTATCTGTCTCATTTATTTCGCTAGATATAGTATTGAACTTGGTTGTATAAGGGTCTGAGGGTGTTTGCTCATTGTCTAGATCCAAGAATGAAGTGCTGAGTTGGTCATCAAATGTTGAAGAGCCTGAATAGCCTGTTTCTTGCTGATCTTCTTCTGGGTTGTCTGCAAATAATACGTCGTCTGAGTGTGATGATAGAAGGGAGTCTTCCAAGTCAATAGGGGGGGTATCAGATGAAGGTGTTTCTTCCTGGGCGGAGCTTGATTCTACTTTTGAGATGCTATAAGCAATGGCGTCAAAAATATTCATGCAGGCGCCGCAACGAACGCGGCCATTAGCTGCACTTATTTGGTCTTCAGAGACTTTAAACGAAGCCTTGCAGTGTGGGCATTGAGTGAGTCGCTGGTTGGTCATTGCTGCTGCTGATCCTGTCATCGATAAGGTGTTGCTATTATCAGGTTTTTTTAGCACCGGTCAAGCGTGCCCAACCATCTTCTATGATTGCTTCGCGCATGCTGAATCGTGTCGAATAGTGTTTGGCAAGATCGGCAGCCTGACTTTCAAGTATGCCGGAAAGTATGATTTGCCCGTTTTCTTTGGTTAATGCTGCAATGCGATCTCTTAATTCATAGAGCGGTTGAGCTAATATGTTGGCCACCACGATATCGGCAGCTTCTGATGGCGCATCTTCGGGTAAAAATGTTGAAATGCTATTTGAAGTAATCTTGTTTCTTTCGGCGTTGTCGTGGGTTGCGAGTAGAGCTTGAGGGTCGTTGTCTACGCCAATAACAGATTTTGCACCGAGCAGCAGCGCTGCAATACCTAGAATTCCTGAGCCACAACCATAGTCGATGATCGTTCTTTGGCTAAATTCTGCATCCGTTACGGCTTGTTCATCCAGCCATTTGAGGCATAAAGCTGTGGTTGGGTGAGTGCCTGTGCCAAATGCTAGGCCTGGGTCGAGCATTAAATTAACGGCATCTTTATTGGGAATGTCGTGCCAGCTAGGGCAAATCCACAGATTTTTTCCAAATTGAATAGGCTTAAAGTGTTCGATCCATTTACGAGTCCAGTCTTCATTCTCAAGAATTTCGACCCGATACTCGGGGAAGGGTTCCGAGGACAGGTTTTGAAAGACATTCTGAGTAATGCGCTTAATGAGTTCAAGATCATCATCAGCTGAGAATAAGCCGGTTATGACTGTTTCATCCCATAGCGGGGTCGTGCCTCTTTCGGGTTCGAGAACTGGCTGGTCTAGTGCATCTTCCATGGTCACAGCGCTAGCGCCAGCGGCAAGCAGGCCTTCTTCCATTGCTTCAGCGAGTTTGGGAGATATATTGGCTTTAATTTGAATCCAGCTCATATTTTACAGCGTTCTCTTTTAGAGTATTTTGTTTTCAAGGTGGTGAATATTAAAGCTAACTTCTCGAAAGCCTTTATCTGAAATTAGTTTTCGGTGAAGTGGAATATTTGATTCAATGCCATCTACGACCATCTCATCCAAGGCATTTGCGACACGGTTAAGTGCGGCGTTTCTGTCTTCGCTATAGCAAATTAGTTTGGCGACTAACGAGTCGTAATAGGGTGGAACTGTATAACCGCTGTATAAATGTGAATCGACTCGAACCCCTAATCCGCCTGGCGCATGGAATTGCTTGACTAGGCCGGGGCTGGGGATGAACGTTTCAGGGTTTTCAGCGTTAATTCGACACTCAATAGCATGTCCTTTGAAGCTTACCTGGTCTTGGGACACCGACAAGGGTAATCCACTAGCAATACGTATTTGTTCTTTAACGATGTTAACGCCGGTAATCATTTCCGTTACCGGGTGCTCAACTTGTACGCGAGTGTTCATTTCAATAAAGTAGAACTGCTCATCCTGATATAAAAACTCAAATGTACCTGCGCCACGATAACCAATGTCCTTGCATGCCTTAATGCAGGCGTCAAAGGTCTTTTCGCGAGCGGCTTCGTTGATGTTGGGTGCTGGTGCTTCTTCGATCACTTTTTGATGGCGGCGCTGTAAAGAGCAGTCCCGGTCACCTAAGTGGATGGCATTGCCAAAGTTATCCGCGAGTACCTGTACTTCAACGTGCCGGGGTTTGCTCAAAAATTTCTCTAGATAGACGGTATCGTCACCGAAAGCGGCTTTTGCTTCAGTTTGAGTCAATTGTATAAACGGCAGAAGTTCGTCTTCTTTATTGACGACGCGCATGCCACGGCCGCCGCCGCCTGATGCAGCTTTAATGATGACAGGGTAGCCAATTTTGCTGGCGATGGCGCGTGTTTTATCATGATTGTTAGTGATTGGTCCATCGGATCCGGGTACTGTTGGAACGCCCGCTAATGTCATTGCTTTGATCGCTGAAACTTTGTTGCCCATTAGCCTAATCACGCTAGCGGGAGGGCCAATAAAGGTAAAGCCGCTCTTTTCAACCTGCTCTGCAAAATCAGCATTTTCAGCTAGAAAGCCGTAACCAGGGTGAATACCTACAGCATTAGTGACTTCTGCGGCGCTGATTATGGCGGGTACATTTAAATAACTCTCAGCTGGACTGTTATTGCCAATACAGACGGACTCATCCGCTAAGCGGACATGCATTAGGTCTCGATCGACCTTCGAATGCACTGCAACGGTGGGAATGCCCATTTCCTTGCAGGCTCGTAGTATTCTGAGTGCGATTTCGCCCCGGTTGGCAATCAAAATTTTCTTAAGCATTAAAATATTCCTGTGAGCCTAGGCAATGGTAAACAGTACTTGGTCAAACTCGATGGGTTCACCGTCATTCACTTCTATAGATTGAATGATGCCGCTCTGGTCTGCGTCAATTTGGTTCATCATTTTCATGGCTTCAATAATGCAGATGGTATCGCCTATTTTAACGTTTTGACCTACTTGTACGAAAGGTGCAGATTCCGGGGATGAGGCTCTATAAAATGTCCCGACCATTGGCGCATTAATGCTTTGATTGCTACTTACTTCTGTTGGTGTGGTAGCCACTAGGCTTTCTGTCAGAGGTGTGCTGGCTGCGAGTATCGGTGCTGGCGAAAATTGAGCCGCTGCTGGCGTGAGAGTCTGCTTGCGACGATTAATTCGAATAGATTCCTCACCCTCTTTGATTTCAATTTCTTCTACATCAGACTCGGTAATTAATTCAATGAGTTTTTTGATTTTGCGAATATCCATAATGCTACCTGTATAGTCTCAAGTGTTAGGGCTTAAGTGTCTCGATGGCTTTGTTTAAAGCTGCATCGTAACCAGAACTACCTAAACCGCAGATAACGCCAGTGGCAATATCTGAAAAATAAGAATGATGGCGGAAAGCTTCCCGTGCGTGAACATTGGAAAGGTGGACCTCTATAAATGGCGTGTTTACAGCGAGAAGCGCATCTCGAAGTGCCACGCTGGTATGGGTAAAAGCCGCCGGGTTGATGATAATAAACTGGGTTTTATCTTGTCTGGATTGGTGGATTCTATCTATCAGAGCATGCTCTGCATTGCTTTGAAATGAATCTAGGGTGTAGCCCTTATCCTTTGCTGTTGCTTTAAGTCGTTGGTTGATATCAAAAAGAGTTTCTGCGCCATAAATTTCAGGTTCACGTGTACCTAAAAGATTCAGGTTAGGGCCATGAAGAACAAGAATGCTAGCCATAAAAGGTGTGCTCACAAGTCGTTATGGGTACAGGCTCAATTTCAACGGAACTGATAAAGCAGAGCAGCGACAAATAGGTGAAGTTGCATTTTACCTACATTTTGCACGCTAGTTTGCCTACATTTAAGGGTATTTACAAGCAGGTTTACATGTCAATGTTGTAACAACGGACGGTGTTTCGGCCATTGCGTTTAGCATCATACAAGGCTTGGTCAGCTTTTTCGCATAATGACTGGGCATTTTCACCCTTGGAGAGCGCAATGCCGCAGCTGAATTTGACGTTAAAGGTGCCGGACCCAGCAGGCTGAGGGAGTTCAGCGAAGCGTTCACGTATTTCATTGATGATCGTTTTAGCATCGCGTTCGGTGGTGTTTGGTAGAACGATCGCGAACTCTTCGCCACCGTAACGACCAATGTGGTCGGTTTTTCTCAAACGTTGTTTTAAGAATAAAGACAGGCTTTTGAGGACGCGATCTCCAATGGGGTGGCCATAGTTATCATTAATCTTTTTAAAGTAATCGATATCGAGCATGGCGAAGCAGATAGGTAAACCGTTTTGTTCGGTTTTGTTAATCTCAAGCTCTAATAAATAGAGGGTGTGTGTGTGATTAAATAAACCCGTCAAGCTATCTCTGATCATTAGGGCGAGCAATGAACGGGCACGGCGACCCCGGTTTTGTAGTGTGGCAATCAGGTGCTTAGGGTTGATTGGTTTAGTTAAAAAATCATCCCCACCCAAACTCATGGCGTGTAGCTGTTTATTGACATCATCTTCAGCCGATAAGTAAATGATTGGTACGCTATGAAATTTATCCTGTTGGCGTATAACTCTTGCCAGCTCCATACCTGTGCAGCCTGGCATATACATGTCCATAATGATGATTTCAGGTTGGAAATCGGCTAAGGCAAGCAATACTTTCATGGGGTCGATGACAATATGAGGGATCATGCCTGCTTTTAATAATATATTTTCAATGTACTTTGCTTGTGCTTTAGAGTCGTCTACAACCAGAATGCGGTAAGGGTCCTGAATATTTGAGTGAGTGTACTGCTCGATTTTTTCAATGAGTTGGCCAGGGTCAATCGCGCGATAGAAAAACTCTTCACCACCGGTTCTTGATGCCTTCAGGCGTGTTTCGATATCATCTTTGCGGTCACTGACATAAATGGTTGGCACGGTTATGTCATGGCTATCCTGAATTTCTTTGACGGCATCTATACCGGATAGGTCCCCGCCACCAAAATCTACATCGGCGACAATAGTTTCTGGCTTATCTTGTTTTGCAGCATGAATAAATTCACTTACATTATTGAAATTTATGGAGCGGAAACCAAAAAACTCTAATTGATTGATAATGCGGTTGGCATATTCACTATTACTTAAGGCGAGATAAATCGGTGTGCGTAAAAAGGTTCTTGGGCTGGAGCCCGAATTATTGGGTACGCTAGTATTGGTATCACTTTTACGCAGAGTGCATTCATTGAGATCTTGAATAACGAGTTCGATAGATGAATGGCTCTCACTTGGCAGTGTGCCGTCAGGATTTTGTGATTTAATTAGCGCAATGATTTTCTTTGCAGCTGTTTGTTGACGAGGCATCTCAAAGCGCGTGGCAAAACGGTTCAATTTGTCGGCAGCATCGGCTAGGTCATTAATGCGCTCAGACTCAGTCCACTCACCGCTTTTACATTTTTGATATAAATCTAAAACGACTCTGGCTTGTGTGGTGACGCGCTTGGCAAATAATTGTTTAAGCTTCTCTCGTTGATTTTCTTGAGTCATTCAAATGTCCTAGCACACCAAATTTTTGGGAAAAACAATATACTACCTACTTAATTTAGCATATACGTGATTATTAACAGTTTTTATATTTAAAAAATGCCAGTCTATTCAAGTTGTTCTATTGTTATGAGTGGGGCTCAATGTTTGAATGCTTAGGTTTACGTTATTATGCTGGTATGGCGTCGTATTTATCGTAGAAGCCTATAAAAAACGAATATAAGTGCAGCTGAAAAATCTATGTGCCCGGTAAGTGAATTTCTGGCAGTCAGAACTGGATAAAAATTACTCGAGACATCTCATGACGAAGCAATCTCAATATAAAGGACGCACGCTACAGCAATCTTTGCTGTGGTTTATTAGTGGTTTACTCGTAATTTTGCTGTTAGGTAGTTTCGTATTAAATATATCTGTGACGCGTGAGTATTTACAGAAACAGTTAGAGTCCCACGCTCAAGATACTGCTACATCGCTTGGTTTGTCTTTATCTTCAAATATTGATGCGCGAGACCATGTCGCAGCGGGCAGAATGGTGGATGCAATTTTTGATCGGGGCGACTACCGGAAAATGGTTTTGTTCGATTTAAAAGGTGCGGCCATTATTATTCGGCAAAATACCCTTGCAATTGAACATGTTCCGGACTGGTTTATTCGTTCGGTAAGCCTATCTGCGCCGGCAAGAAGCGCACAGGTGGTATCGGGATGGACTCAGCTCGGCACCATCGTGGTTGAAAGTCATCCAGGGTATGCCTATGTCGAATTGTGGCAAATAATACAAACTCAATTGCTTTGGTTTATTGTCATTGCTTTTGCCAGCTTTTTGGTTGCGAAAAGGCTTCTGAACGGCATATTGAAACCGCTTAAGCAGTTAGAGCTACATGCTCAGCAGGTCGGGCATAAAGAATTTGATCGGCATGCACCATTGCCGAAAACACGTGAACTAGCCCGTGTTGCGCAAGCAATGAATACCATGGCAGATCAACTCGGGGCTGTTTTTCAAAAACAGTTAGACTTAATTGAGGATCTGCGTTCGCATTCATTCGTTGATAATCTTACGGGTCTAAGTAACCGGGAAGGCTTTGATGGCAGGCTTAAAACTGAGTTAGATTCTCAGCAATATACGGCTCAAGGTAGTCTGATGCTGGTGCAGTTGCATGAGTTCGCGCACATCAATGAAACGCTAGGAAGGGAGAAGGGCGATGCTTTATTAATCGCCTTGGCGTCGATTTTGAAAACGCTTATTGAACAGAACCAAGGTGCTTTTTCTGCTCGAAGAAATGGTGCAGATTTTAGTCTGTTTTTACCGAATGTGACCGCGGATGCAGTGGATGAGTTAAGTCAGCATGTAACGGCTGAATTAACATCGTTAACAGAAATTAAGCAGCTATTGCGTGATGATAGTGTGCATGTCGGGGTCGCGTGTGTGAGAGAGGGCGATACTGCTCGAATACTTCTTTCTAAAGCGGATATGGCGCTTCGACAGGCTCAAGCAAGAGGTGTTTCGGGCTGGCAGCGATATGCCAATATCGAAGCTGTCGCTGAGGCGGTAAAGGAAGTTCGCCAAGCAAATGAATGGCGGGCCGTGCTGGAAGGTGTGTTATCTACCCGAAGTCTTGAATTACATACTCAAGCGGTGTTTGATGAAAATCGGGAAGTGCTTTATCAGCAAGTATTATCACGCATTGAGTTAGATGGAAAGCTGGTGGTTGCAGGTATATTTTTACCCATGGCAGAGCGTTTTCAGCTCATGGTGCCCATTGATCAGTTGGTGATAGAAAAGGTTATCTCTGCACTTTCTGTCAAGGGTGCTCCTTACACTGGCGAAGGTGAGAGTGAGCCTAAAAGCTTGCTACGTTATTGTGTTACGCTTTCTGAAAATGCTTTGGTAGATGAGCGCTTCATGGAGTGGTTTGATTTACAAATGTCAGCGCACCCTGAAGTTGCTAGAATTTTGATGATTGAAGTGACAGAACATGTGGTGAGTTACAATGAGTCTGCCTTGATTAATTTGGGGCGCCTAGCTAAGCGACATAAGTTTAAAGTTTCGATAGAGCGTTTTGGTGTTAGCTCGGTGCCTTTTTCATATTTGCAGCGTGTTCAGATTGACGTTATCAAAGTGGATCATAGTTTTATTCGCCACATTGAAGCAAACCAATCAAATCAGTTTTTCTTACGCTCTGCTGTGCAGATCGCACATGGCCAGTCAATAGACATCGTGGCTGTCGGGGTAGAATCTCAAGATGAATGGCAAACCTTGAATTCTATAGGCCTAGATGGCGCAATGGGGTATTATCTGGAGCGGCCTAAAGTCAGTAAGGTGTTTGGGTAGAGCGTTATTTTAAAACAAACTCAGGCTTTTATAAAATTCTGGAAGTGGAAATGTTGTGAATAACAAAGCAAGTGATTTTTTAAGGCACAGAAGAGAAGATTTTCAAGATTATCTAGGAGGTGGTGCTTTGGCGCGCATAATTGGTGGTGTGGTTGGTATTTATTTTATTTTAACACTCGCGCTTGGATGGTGGTGGAGTAGTGAGCCTGAGATCATTGATGTGACTGAGTATTCTGAAGCTCTCGCAGCCGATATGGATAGAGAAGTGGTCACAGGTTTTACGACCTCTGCCACACTTATTTATTTAAGTGAAACCTTGTTGGATAAATCCGGTGGCTACCTCAGTAATGATATCTTCCCTCCTGGTGTATGGTCAGATAATATTCCTCGCTGGGAATATGGTGTTCTCGTTCAAGTAAGAGATTTGGCTAGGGTCTTTCGCAAGGAACTGAGCCGCTCTCAGAGTCAGTCTGTCGAAGATTTTGATCTGACTATTGCTGAGCCCCAGTTTCACTTCGATAATAGTAGCTGGGCTTTGCCTGCTACTGAATCAGAGTATCGGCGTGGTATAAGCGCGATGCATAAGTATTTGGCTCGTTTGTCAGACCCTCAGCAAGCGGATGCTCAATTTTATGCTCGAGCAGATAATTTAAGAAGCTGGTTGTCAGAAGTTGAAAACCGTCTGGGTAGTTTGTCGCGCCGCTTGAGTGAAAGTGTCGGGCGACAGCAATTGGACTTGGCTTTGGCTGGCGATGCTAATGCGCAGCAGTCGACAAGGGCTGAAGGTTCTCAAGTAAGGAAGACACCCTGGTTAAAGATTGATGATGTCTTTTATGAAGCAAGGGGTACTGCTTGGGCGCTGGTTCATATTCTTAGAGCCATAGAGCATGATTTTAAGAGCGTCTTGGTGAATAAGAATGCCTTGGTCAGTCTTCAGCAAATAACCTTGGAGCTTGAAGCGACTCAAGACGATGTTTGGAGTCCGATGATATTAAATGGTGGCGGGTTTGGGCTTTTAGCCAATCACTCGTTGACGATGTCATCGTATATTTCGAGAGCCTCTGCAGCGATTATTGATTTAAGAGACTTACTGCAACAGGGTTGATGTTGGGGCGTTGTACTGTATTAGTTGTACCGTATTAACGGACGAGCACTAAACTGAGAAACAAAAAGGCCGCCTTTCAAAATGATTGGCGGCCTTTTTAGTACTTACTTTTTTGTGCTTAGTCGTCGAATTTGCAGCCACTTAACTGACGTAGCTGTTAATAGACGTACCTGGCACTTAAATCAAATGCTCAATAATTACTTGTTGAAAGCTGCAACAGACTTTTCAATAGACTTGCGAGCCGCGTCAGCATTTTCCCAGCCTTTTACTTTTACCCACTTGCCTTTTTCAAGATCTTTATAGTTCTCAAAGAAGTGTTGGATTTGATCTTTAAGTAATTGCGGAATGTCTTCAACGTCTTGAATGTCGCCATACTCGGTAGATAGTTTTTCGTGTGGCACTGCAACTAGCTTTTCATCACCGCCTGCTTCATCGTCCATATCTAGCATGCCAACTGGGCGGCAGCGAATGATTGAGCCTGGAATTACAGGGTAAGGTGTGATAACAAGTACATCTAGAGGGTCGCCATCATCTGCTAATGTGTTTGGAATAAAGCCATAGTTAGCAGGGTAGAACATAGGTGTTGACATGAAACGGTCAACTAAAATAGCGCCCATATCTTTATCAATTTCGTATTTAACAGGGCTGCTTTGTGCCGGGATTTCAATTGCAACGTAAATGTCGTTTGGAAGATCTTTTCCTGCAGGGATGTTGTCAAAGTTCATATGTCTTTCCTTTGCTTAAGTGCTTAAAAACTATTCTAGAGCGAAATAAAGGCGCGATTATAAAGCCTCAAGGGTTTCAACGCCAGAAGCAGAGCCAACAAACAGAATGTCTGCCGGACGTAGGGCAAATAATCCGTTGGTAACCACGCCCGTGATGTTGTTAATTTCAGCTTCAAGCTTTTTGGGTTCTAAAATTTTGAGGTTGTGTACATCTAAAATTTGATTACCGTTATCGGTGACAAAACCTTCGCGGTAAACCGGGTCGCCGCCTAATTGAACTAAGGCTCTGCCAACCAGGCTGCGGGCCATCGGAATCACCTCTACTGGGAGAGGGAAGTCACCAAGTAGCTCAACTTGCTTTGATTTATCCACGATACATAGGAACTTTTTAGCCACAGCGGCGACAATTTTCTCGCGTGTTAGCGCGCCACCACCGCCTTTAATTAACTCTAAGCGCTCATTGGTTTCATCGGCTCCATCGATGTAAAACTCCATCTCATCAATGGCTCCAAGCTCATACACTGGAATGCCATGGCTTTTCAGGCGTTCAGCTGTTGCTTCGGAGCTGGCGACTGCGCCATCAAACTGATGCTTTATTTTGGCTAGGTGATCAATAAAGAAATTAGCTGTAGAGCCTGTACCAACACCGACGATGCTATCGTTGTCTAATTTAGCCTGAATATAGTCAACAGCGGCTTGTGCAACGGCACTTTTTAATTGATCTTGGTTCATGAAAGCTCCAAATTACGAAATTTGCTTGTTCAATTGAGTAAAATTAAGCGGCTATTATATGCCCCGAATTCATTCTATAAAAGCGCTTTAGTGGCTCGTGCTAGCTGGATAATTTATGTAAACTTGAGTTTGCTAAAGAAAAGTAGCTCCAAGTCACAGCTGTTCTCCTCTCAAGAGTAACTTTATGCCAGTCAATCGCTATATAAAAAAAATATTAGATGCGCGTGTTTATGATGTCGCGATCGAATCCCCTCTTACGCATGCTCAGTTCTTATCAGAGCGTTTCGGGAATAACATCTATTTAAAAAGAGAAGACTTACAACCCGTGTTCTCATTCAAATTGCGAGGCGCTTATAACCGGGTCAGATTGCTTTCGGATGCGGATAAAGCGAAGGGGGTCATTGCGGCATCAGCAGGGAATCATGCTCAAGGTTTGGCTTTGGCGGCCCAAAAACTGGGTATAGAAGCGACCATTGTGATGCCTAAAACAACGCCCGAGATTAAAATTAACTCAGTAAGAGCAAAAGGCGCGAAGGTGGTATTGGTAGGTGATGCATTTGATGAGGCCTCTGCATACGCGCTTGAACAGGTAAAAGAAAAGGGGCTGGTATATATTCCACCTTATGATGACGAAGATGTTATCGCGGGGCAGGGTACCGTGGGAATGGAGTTATTGAAACAGCATACCGCGCCACTGCATGCGGTGTTTGTACCGGTTGGCGGCGGCGGTTTGATTGCAGGAATCGCGGCTTATATAAAGTATGTTCGCCCTGATACAAAAATTATAGGGGTCGAGCCAGAAGACTCTGCTTGCTTAAAAGCGGCTTTAGAAAAAGGCTATCGCGTCACCTTGGATGACGTGGGACTTTTTGCCGAGGGTGTTGCGGTTAAACAGATTGGTAAATTACCTTTTGAGATAGCAGAAAAATATGTCGATGAAGTGGTGACCGTTAGCACGGATGAAATTTGTGCCGGTATTAAAGATATATTTGATGATACGCGTGCAATAGCAGAACCTGCGGGTGCTGTAGGTGTCGCAGGTTTGAAAAAATATGCTGAACGTGAAGGTTTGAAGGGCGAAAATCTAGCCACGATTGTGAGTGGTGCAAATGTAAATTTTGATCGCTTGCGTTATATCTCTGAGCGTACTGAAATTGGTGAAAAGCGAGAAGCAATTTTAGCTGTGACGCTTCCTGAAAAGGCAGGAAGCTACCAGAAATTTATAAAGGCCTTGCATAACCGTAATGTGACTGAATTTAACTATCGCTATGCTGATGGCTGTGATGCCCAGATATTCGTGGGGGTTCAAATTTCTGCCGGTGGCGAGGGGCGTGAGCAAATAATATCTGAACTTGAAGCGCAGGGTTACCCTGTGCTTGACCTGACGGATAATGAAATTGCCAAGTTACACATCCGGCATATGGTCGGTGGGCGTTCTGCCGGCGTAGGAAATGAGCAGGTTTTTCGTTTTGAATTCCCGGAAAGGCCTGGTGCTTTAATGAAATTTCTTAATTCACTGGGTACGCGCTGGAATATTTCGATGTTTCATTATCGGAACCATGGCGCTGCCTATAGCCGGGTATTGATGGGGGTGCAAATAGAGCCTGAGGATGTTGCCGAGTTCAAAATAATGTTGGATCAGGTTGGTTTTCGATATTGGGAAGAAACAGACAATAAAGCGTATCAATTATTCTTACGTAGCAAATAGTCTTAATAAATAGGCACCTTAATAAATAGGCACCTTAATAAATAGGTGCCTAATAAATAGTTGAGGGATTAGCTAGCAGGAAATACTAAACAAAAAATAATAGTAAATACCAAAAGAAAAATAGTATTTATGGGCAGAAATCTTTAAAATCCGCGACTTAAAGCAAGGTTTTAATGGAATTTTTTGAAAGCTGTGCTATTTTTCTGATTAATATGAGTTTTTCCTGAGGAAAATATGAAACGTAAACCCGACGTTATGGTCGCTGTAATAGCTTTGTTTTTTATTGGATTGATTGTAAGTGGCTTTTCTTCTGCATTTACCGATACTAATAATGTAAGTTTTAATACGCGTAATAGCGCAACTGTTGAGACAAATGTAGAGTATTCAGCAAGTCGATATTAATACTTCTATTGGTAAGAGTGCTTGATAAGCGCTATGGAGTGCTTTTTTCAATGAAAGTGATTTAAGTGTAAAACTCTTTTTCAGTCATAATCCCATGCAATGGAATATCCCAAGGCTCCAAGGGAAGGGAAGCCTGTTTTTGAAAATCATGCGCTAGGCCGATAAGTGTTGGGCGAGCTTTTTTTTCATTAAGTTTAAATGCAAAGCTTCGGTCATAAAACCCTCCTCCCATACCCATTCGATTACCATTATCGTCAAATGCGACTAAAGGCATAAATACCAGCGATAAACACTTTGCTGATAGTCGTCGGCTAAATTTAAATATAGGCTCTTCTATGCCATAGCAATTTTTTCGAAATTTAGTCGTCGATGTTATTTGGCAAAAAACCATTTGTTGTTTTTTTAAGGGATGAATAACAGGAAGGTAAACCTGCTTATTAAATTTATGAAGTTGTGGAATGAGTTCGTTTGGGCTGATTTCGCCATCATTCGCTAAATACAAAGCAATGTATTGGTGACGCTGTAACAGCCCGCTTATTTTTAAATGAGAGATTAGTTTTTTTGAGGCAGATTTTTGTTGCTGAATACTTAAGGCGCGTCGTTGTGTGCGGATTGTAGTCCTTAGGTTTTTTTTTGCCAGATTCAGGGGGGTTATTTGCTTGGTGTTTGAGGTGATGTTCAAGCATGGGCGCCGGGAGAATAAGTCGCTCATTTAGTGGCGCTCTGAGTTTTAGTTCTTTGAATCGTTCAGAAAATTAGGTGCGCCCGAAAATGCAGCTGCCAGATAAGGCCTTGAACCCGAAGATTCAAGGGGGTGATTACCTGGTGTAAATCAGGCTTTCCCATCTGAAATAAATTCCAGGGGACTTGCACACATTACACGAAATAATTACCTAAGTGTTATTATCGGCTCGAGGACGTATCTAGCTAGCTAGCACTCCAGAACGCAAGGCTATGATATAAAAAAAAATGATAAAAAACAGTGCTCTTTACGAAAAAAAACATAATTCGTTAAGCAAATAACTAAATAGTTTTTGCATTGCTTAAAATTTGATCCATTTTTTCTTCTAGTGAATCAAGTATTGCTTGTTCACCTTCTTGCCCTCGACTACTTTCGAGTAATTCATAAGTAATATTAAGGGCTGCCATAACCGCTATACGCTCAATACCATGTACTTTTCCTGAACCACGAATTTCTCGCATTTTTTCATCGAGATGACCCGCAGCATTTTCGAGTGCGGCTCTTTTGTCGTCAGGGCAGCTGACTAGATAGTCTTTTTCTAATATCCTGACTTCAAGTGTATTTACATCAGACATTAGTTTTGCTCCAGAGCTTTAAGGCGGCCGATCATCGATTCGATTTTGTTTTTGGCTAAGTCATTTTTTTGCAATAGTTTGCTTCTTTCTGATTGCCATTCATCTTGTGTTGTTTTGAGCGCGACATTATCTGTTTCGAGCTTTTGACAGTAAGCTAATAGTTCTTCGACTTTGCTGGAGAAAACTTTAATTTGTGAGGCTTCCATTTTTATACCTTGGTATTCAGGCCTAAGAAAACCTGAATTCGTGCTATTTAAGACGTAGAGAATACGCTCACTATAATTTGGCCTAGCTTAAGGGTCAACTCGCTTTCGCATTCCTGAGCAAGGTCTCGTATAATTCACTTATTATTTTTACTTGAAATTTATTAGATAGGTTTACGGATATGAAAGATTCTGACTTGCCCGATGACGACCAACTTGATGAACAACAATCTGATACCGACTTTGATTGGCTAGCTAATGTGTATAGTCGTCATGGCGCAATTAATCACCCAAGTGAACTGCATGGTTTGATGATTGGTGAAATTGTGGGCGCAATGCGAAGAACACCCGGCGATTTGATCGCGCAAATATTAGAACATATGGGTGTTGAGGCCTTGGACAGTGAACGCCAGGCGAATGTTGCAGAGGATTTAGTCGGTTTTTACCATAGTACCAGTGATGCAATGGATAAGGATTCAAGTAGTTTTAACTTATTGCTACCCGATGATGATTATGCCTTGTCAGAAAGGGTGGATTCATTGGTCGTCTGGGTGAGAGGCTTCTTGGAGGGTATTGCTATTGCCGCCAGTGATAAGTTAAGTCAGGCGGATGCTGATACACAAGAAATACTCAGAGACTTGGTTGATATTTGCCAACTTGACTCACGAGTAGAGCAAGATGAAGCAGGTGAAAAAGAATTTTTTGAAATTGCAGAGTATGTGAGAGTGGGGGTGCTAAATTTATACGCTGAGCTGAATCAACCTGAAGGTGAGACAGAGTCAGCCGATAAAGTTCAGGTACCACCGACATTGCACTAAATTGACACAACTCACTTTTTTACGATGCTGCTAACCTACTAAATAAGAATCAATATGAATAAAAAAGAATATGCCCGCAGACGACAATACCTCGCTGAGCAAATGGGGCCAAACTCTATTGCGATTTTACCCTCCTCGACCATCAAAAGCCGAAATCGTGATGTAGATTTTCACTTTCGTCAGGATAGTGATTTTTATTACTTAACCGGCTTTAACGAACCCGAGTCTGTTCTGGTGATTATTCCAGGCAGAGAGCATGGTGAAAGTATTCTATTTTGTCGGGAACGTGACCCAAGTAAAGAGATGTGGGACGGCTTTATTGCCGGGCCAGACCGAGTAACCGGCATCACAGGTTTGGACGATGCTTTTCCGGTTTCTGATATTGATGAAATCTTGCCCGGAATGATTGAAGGCACGGATAAGGTTTTTTATTCTATGGGACTGGATGCTCAGTTCGATAGCCGTGTCATGGAATGGATTAATGTCATTCGCAGCAAGATTCGAAATGGTGCTCACCCGCCTGGTGAATTTGTTGCTTTGGAGCATGCGCTTCATGAGCTTAGACTTTTTAAAAGTGCAGCTGAAATAAAGTGTATGGGAGAGGCTGCTGAAATCGCCGCGCAAGGCCATATTAAAGCGATGGAGATCTGTCGTCCTGACTTATTTGAATACCACCTTGAATCGGCCATTACGCATGTTTTTGCAAATAGTGGGGCACGCTTCACGGCTTACCCCTCTATTGTTGGTAGTGGTGATAATGCTTGTATTTTGCATTACATCGAGAACCAATCTAAGTTAAAAGATGGTGACCTAGTGTTGATTGATGCAGGCTGCGAACTTGACTGTTATGCCTCGGATATTACCCGAACCTTTCCCGTTAATGGTGTGTTTAGCCCTGAACAGAAAGCAATCTATCAAATTGTATTGGATTCGCAGCTAGCGGCCATAAAAGAGGTTAAGCCCGGTAATCATTGGAATCATCCTCACGAAGCCGCTGTACGTGTCATTTGTCAGGGATTGATTGAGCTGGGGATTTTGGACGGTGAGCTTGATGAGGTGATTGAAAATCAAGCCTATAAACCATTTTATATGCATCGTACCGGTCATTGGTTAGGGCTGGATGTACATGATGTGGGTGAGTACAAAGTAGAGGGTGAGTGGCGTTTACTTGAAGCGGGAATGGTGCTGACAGTTGAGCCAGGTATATATATAGCGCCAAGCTGTAAAGAGGTTGATAAAAAATGGCGAGGCATTGGTATTCGAATTGAAGATGATGTTGCCGTCACAAAAACATCGCACAAGGTTCTGTCAAAGTCGGCTCCAAAAACAGTTGCGGAGATAGAGGCCTTGATGGCAAGAGGTTCTGAGTAAATGCGAATGACGCTTAGTGAGCTTAACTCTGCATCTGAGTATGACATTGTTATAGCTGGCGCTGGCATGGTCGGCGCAAGTGCCGCTTTGGGGTTCTCTCATATAGGTTTGAAAGTATTGCTTTTGGATGCCTTTGCATTCCCTGCTGATATGCCTGAATACACGCCTAGTTATGACGCCCGTTCGACGGCGCTTTCATGGGGGACGCGAGGTATTCTCAATAGACTTGATGTCTGGCATCAAATCGAAAAACATGCCAGCCCAATCATTGATATTCACGTTTCTGAAAAAGGCCGTTTAGGTACGACACGCATGAGGGCCGATGAATATCAGCAGGAAGCGCTGGGTTATGTGGTGCCTAATCAGTGGCTGGGACAGTGTTTATTGGCGCGAACTGATGAGGCTGATATTGATTTTTGTAGCCCAGTTAAAGTAACAGCAATAGAAAGTCAGCATCTTGAAGGTAAAGAGGGGCAACCTGGTCATCAGCTAATCAGCTTAAGCTCAGCTCAGGGTGATGAAGTTATCAAGAAGCAAGTAAGGGCTCGCTTATTAGTGATAGCTGATGGCACAAAATCTGAGACGGCCAAACTTATAGGTATCGATTATTCAGAAGAGGCTTATGCGCAGCATGCACTCATTGCAAATGTCAGTACCGAGCTACCTAACCAGGGCATGGCATATGAGCGTTTTACGTCGAAAGGCCCGTTAGCATTGTTGCCGCTTTCTGAGCATCAATCTGCTTTAGTCTGGACCCATGATGAAACTGCTATAGCGTCTTATCTTGAGATGGATGATGCTGCTTTTTGTCGCGCTTTAGAGGGTGCATTTGGCCTACGACTTGGTCGAATTGAAATGTGTGGTAGGCGCAATAATTATCCTTTGAATTTAGTGACGGCAAAAGAGCAGTTTCGGCCAGGGGTATTGTTATTAGGCAATGCCGCGCATAGTTTGCATCCAGTAGCGGGCCAAGGCTTTAATCTTGCTATTCGAGGGGTAGCCGCCTTTCTGGAATGGGTTAATGACGCGCAAGTTAAGAATATTCCTTTTGAAGACTTAAGTTCATTGAGGGCATTTTGTGCTTCCCGTGTAGATGATCAGTTTAAAACAATTGGTTTAAGCGATCAGCTTGTTAAACTCTTTGGCAGCCGGTCCCCGGTACTCAGCATTGGTCGCGATTTAGGTTTGATTGGTCTGGATAATATGCCGGTATTAAAATCCTTATTTGCTGCCAGAGCGATGGGGTTATCAGATAGAAAAGCAAATTTTGGAAAGCCGCATGACGAAAGATAATAGCGCCACTGAAAACGCAGCTTTAGAGCCGTGTCTGTCAGTTGATATTGCGATTGTGGGGGCGGGCATGGTGGGCGCCGCGTTAGCGGCATCCTTGCGTAATACCAACTTATCAATCGCTCTTGTTGATGGCCAGTCACCCGAGTCACTCCAGCGCTGCACACCTCAAAGAAATAGTGTCGAAGACTTTGAGGCTAGAGTCAGTGCTTTAACGTTAGCGTCTCAACAGCTACTAGACGATGTGGGTGCTTGGCAGTATTTATCAGCCGAGCAAACGATGCATTACCAGAAGATGCATGTATGGGACCACTTAGGTACTGCGAAAATAGACTTTAATGCAGCTGAGCTTTATCAGGATGCACTGGGCGCGATCGTTGAGAATCAAAGCATTGTCTCAGCCCTGCATAAAGGTTTGGCGGGACAGGCGAATGTTTCAAACTTTTTCGGACGTCGATTAGTTAAAATGGTGCCGCTTGAACCCTGTTTTGAAAAACAAGGCCATGATGAGCAAAGCAGCGATGAACAAAGCCATGATGAGCACATGTTGAGCCTGGATAATGGTCAGACTATTCGCTGTAAATTGGTGGTTGCGGCAGATGGCGCTAATTCAAAGGTACGAAGTTGGGCAAGTATGCCAACGCGTGAGTGGGATTATCAGCACCATGCTATTGTCGCGACCGTTAAAACAGCCAATAAGCATGCTAAAACCTGCTGGCAGCGTTTTAGTGAAACTGGCCCGATTGCTTTTTTACCGCTACAAGATAACCAGGACTCTGAGCAGTTTTGCTCGATTGTCTGGTCACAAGAGCCGGAACGTGCCAACTATTTAATGTCACTCTCAGATGATGAGTTTAGGTCGGTATTGGCGCAAGAAGTAGAGTCTAGTCTAGGCGCTGTAGAAGGTGTTTCTAAGCGTGTTAGTATCCCCTTACGGCAGCGTCACGCCAAGGCATATACCAAGCCTGGTATTGTGCTGATGGGTGATGCTGCGCATGTTATTCATCCTCTGGCGGGGCAAGGCGTTAATCTGGGCTTTAAAGATGTCGCTGTATTGAGTGACATTTTACAACTTGCCGATAAGCAAGATTTGAGAGTGAACCATCCGGTATTCCTTAAGCGTTATCAGCGGCAAAGACAGGGAGATAATTTGCTTATGATGGGGGCTATGGAAGGCTTTAAACGGCTTTTTGCTGAAAAAGATCCGCTTGTTCGAATGCTTAGAAATGTAGGATTGAATTGGGTCGACAAACAGTCATTTATTAAAAATCAAATAGCGAAACATGCTATGGGTCTGTCTTTATGAATAAAGTCCAAGAAGTTATTTTAAAAAACCAGTTGACGGAGTTGGTGAATAAAAAAGCTTATCCTCAAGCTGAAAATATGTGTGCCCAGATGCTTCAGGTGTTGCCAAAAGATTCACAGCTTTGGTTTATTTATGGGCAGGTACTGCAGGCACTCAATAAAAATGAAAACGCAGTGAAAGCTTTACTCAATGCAAGTCAGCCAGAATCAGAGCTTGCGACTCAGGCGCTTGAGTTAGCGATTAGCATTAGTTCTCAGTGCCAACTTTCAGCCTTAGGCTTTATGGCAGCTCAATTATTGCTCAAATATCAGCCAGAAGCAGAAATGAGTCTTTTTAGTTTTGCGCAATTTGCAGGAGCGCTTCATTTAAATGACCTGGCAAGTAGCAAGTATGCACAACTCGTATCGCGCTATCCTGATGACAGTAAATATCGGGTACCCTATGCAAAAGTACTCAATCATTTGGGAAGGAATGACTTGGCACTTGAGCAATATGAGGCGGCTAAAGCGCTAGACCCTGCTGATGATGAGCCCTATTTTAGAGGCTTATTCGCGCAGAATTATAGTTCAACGCTGGCGGATCAAGAGATTGCAGCTGCACATAAAGCGTTTGGTTGCAGACTTGAAGCGCGTGAGCCCAATGTCGAAAAATTTGCGCCTCGAAGTAAGGGTAAGCGAATTAAAGTCGCTTATGTGTCGAAAGACTTTTTGACACATTCTGTGGCTTATTTCTTTCTAGCGATGATTCGAAATCATAATACTGAGCAGTTTGAAGTATTCTGTTATTCAGATAGCGCGCCGGCCAAAGCCGACGCTATTACACAGCTTATCAAGCAAGAGAGTGAACATTGGGTGGAGTGTCAACACCTGAATGATCACCAGCTCTACAAAAAAATTCGTCAGGACGAAATTGATATTCTAGTGGATTTGATTGGTCTGACTGGCGAGCCAAGGTCGGGTGTTTATGCAAAAAAAGCGGCGCCGATACAAATGAATTATTTGGCTTATCCAAATACCTATGGCTTAAGTCGAATGGACTACCGTATTACAGATAACTGGGCTGACCCTGAAGGTTTAACTGAGCAATACCATAGTGAAAAACTGATTAGATTAGCAGGCGGGTTTCTTTGTTATACCCCTGAGTTTGCAGACACCGAAGTCGCAGAGCTACCGGCATTGAAAGGCGGTAAAGTGACGTTCGGGTCGTTTAATGTTTACCCGAAAATAACAGATCAAATTTTTTCTGCCTGGGCTGAAATACTGCTGCGTGTGCCAGATTCTCAGCTGCTTATAAAAGCCAATATATTTAATGAAAAGACTAATCTTGCGATCGTAGAGGAGAAGTTTGAGAGTTTAGGAATAAAAAAAGAACGTCTGATGTTACTCGGCGCTATCGCAGATAAAAAGTCCCACTTACAGGTCTATGATCAGGTTGATATCCATTTGGATACCTACCCCTATAATGGCACCACCACAACGTGTGAAGCCTTGTGGCAAGGTGTTCCTACCCTCACCTTACAAGGCAAGTCACATCGTTCACGGGTTGGCACCAGTATATTGAGCCAAGTGGGTTTAGAGGATTTTATTGCTCAAAGTTTTGAAGAATATATTGACCTTGCTGTCGCTGCAGCAAGTAAGCTGCCTGAATTGGCTGATTTAAGACGCACGATGAGGCAGCGTTTACAAAATAGCCTAATGCTAGACGGCAAACGTTTCATGAGTGAATTAGAGGCGGCATACTCGCAAGTGATGCCTGGGTCTAGTTAACTCTAAAAAGTTAGCTATTGAAGGACTGGTCTGATGGCTCTTTTAATTCAGGTTTATTGCGGTATCAGATGTTCGCGATTAACCGTTAGGGAAGAGCCGTGAGAGCAAAACGGGTACGGCTGTTTCTACGCGTAAGATTCGCTCGCCAAGGTGGACTGTTTCAAACTCTGCTTCTTTGAGTTTTTCAACTTCGTAGGGCGTGAAACCACCTTCGGGGCCAATAATCAAGGTGGTGTTCTCCTTGATGTTTATCGGGCAGGGTGAGGGTTCACCTGGGTGGGCTAAAATTTTCCTGCTGCCTTTGCAAATCTCGGGCAATTCATCTTCGACAAAAGGTTTAAAGCGCTTTCTAAGCTGAATATCTGGCAATACGGTGTCTTTAGCTTGTTCTAAACCGAGAATACAGTTCTCAAGAATTTTTTCATCGTTAAGCCATGGGCTATGCCAAAAGCTCTTTTCAACTTTCCAAGAGTGAATGAAAAATATTCTCTTAGCGCCCATGGTAGTGGCTGTTTGAATAATACGTTTCAGCATCTTGGGGCGTGGTAGCCCTATGATCAGCGTTAGTGGAAGGCTTTTTGGAGGTTCTGAATGCCAATTTATAGCTAAAGATAAGTCTGTTTTAGTCAGGCTGGTAATGGTTGCAGTACCGATTTGACGGTTTAATAAGCCGACTGTGAGCGTATCGCCCTCTTTGGCCTTCAGGGTCGCATGAACGTGTTCAAGTTGTCGTCCAGAGACTTCAGCATGATCTTCTGTTTGCATATTCTCGGGAAATAACAGCAATAAATTCATTATTCAGTCAGCTTCTTGATAAATATCTATTCTGCTTCTGTCTCAGCGGCTCGTTTTTCAACCAGCTTGGCAAACAATACGCCGACTTCAAATAACATCCACATAGGTAGCGCGAGTAAGGTTTGAGAAATTACATCTGGAGGCGTCAGTAGCATACCAACAACAAAACAGCCTACAACAAGGTAAGGTCGTTTCTCAGTGAGACTCTTAGTATTAGTAATGCCAGCTGCAACTAGGATGATGGTCGCAATTGGAATTTCAAAGGCCAAACCAAAGGCGAAAAATAACTTTAATACAAAGTCCAGGTAGCGGCTGATATCGGTCATTACCGTGATGCCTTCAGGGCCTGCGTTGGTGAAAAAGCCAAAGACCAAAGGGAATACAACAAAATAAGCGAAAGCCATACCGAGATAGAATAATATAATACTGGAAAATAGTAAGGGGTAAGCGAGACGTTTCTCTTTCTCATACAGGGCTGGCGCAATAAATCCCCAGATCTGGAAAAGCATGTAAGGCATCGCAATAAATACAGAAGTCATTAAAGTTAACTTGAATGGCGTAAAAAAAGGCGATGCAACATCGGTTGCAATCATGGAACTGCCTTCAGGTAATAGCGCGCGCAAAGGCTCCGAGACGATTAAGTAGAGATCGTTGGCAAAATAATAGAGGCTACAGAAGACCACCAAAATACAAACCACCGCCCTTAATAAGCGGGTTCTTAATTCAATTAAGTGATTCATGAGTGGTTGGGTTTGCTCGATTTGAGCATCTTTATCTGATTCGTTGTCCGTATTGTTCATGTTGTTAATATTTCAGATAGTTTATTGAGAGTTTTTTGTATTGCTTGGCTGATTTGAGTGCGCCTTCTCAGTACTAAGAGAGTCGGCATTAATTGTCGCTGTATCAGCAGTTTCAGTATCAACAGTATCAGTATTCAAAGACCTTGCTGGCTCTGGTTTAGGCGTAATGAAGGCTTTATTTATGTCGTCTCTGGGTAGCGGTTCGTACTCATCGGCTGCTTCGGCTTCTTTTAATGCTGCGTTGACGGTAGAGCGAATTTTTTGCACGTCATCATTGATATCAAGGCTTTCACCTTGCTTCTTCAATTCTGCTTTCAATTCATCTATTTCAATCTGTCGATCAATTTCCTTGGTGAACTGGCTGGTCATTCGACGAGCACGGCCGATCCACTTTCCTAATGTTCGGGCAGCGACAGGAAGTCGTTCAGGGCCCAAAACCAATAAGCCAATTATCCCGACGATCACGAGTTCTAAAAAACCAATATCAAACATGCTAGACCTTTGTGGTTACCTTACTTGGGGGTAGCACTATTTGGGTGGATTCTGGTCTTTTTCAGTCTCTACTTTCTCGGCCTTGCCTTCGATAATGTCAGCATCTTTTTTCTCGAGAGGTTTAGCATCATCATCTTTCATCGCTTTTTTAAAACCCTTCACCGCACCGCCAAGGTCTCCACCCATATTTCTAAGTTTTTTAGTGCCAAAGATAAGCGCAACGATCACTAGGATGATCAGTAATTGCATAGGACTAATGCCCATAAGGTTCTCCTGTTGTTTAGTTAAGAGTACGTTGTAAACGTTATTACATCGAGTACTCTTTTTAAAATCGGGTACACTTTAAATTAGTCGACCCATAAAAGCTTTGACCAACTAAGTATTACTTAGTTCGAGATGCTTTTTCTTCAAGTCCAGATAAATTAAAGCGGCGTTGCAGTTCACTTAACACATCATCGGCACTTAAGTCTAAATGTGACAGCATGACCAGGCTATGAAACCATAAGTCGGCTGTCTCATAAATGAGTGCTTGTTTGCTGGCATCGTCATGCGCATCTTTGGCTGCAAGAATTGTCTCGGTACATTCTTCACCTACTTTCTCAAGGATTTTGTTTAAACCCTTCTTGTGTAAACTGGCGACATAAGAGCTTTCAGGGTCTGCCTTTCTTCTCTCTTCAAGAACTGATGTAAGTTCACTTAGTACGGTCGACATGTTGTTTCTCTTTTATCCTATGATGATTTTCAGAACTATCTTTGACGAATAATGAAATAAACGCCTAACAGTAATGGGCTGAGCGATTGCCAGGATAGATTACTTATCCATTGATAGCTTTCGGGTTTAGCGATTACCACGCTCGCAACAATTAAAATCAAGCCTAGCATATAATCCTTGGACTGTTTACGTTGTTGTTTTATTTCTTGACGAAGCTCAAGGCTTTGTTTGTCCCGTTGCTGGGTGAAATTATCAAGGTGCTTCACCTGGTTAATGGCGTCAAAAATGAGTCTTGGAATTTCTGGCGACTGTTCTAACCATTCTGGAATGTGTTGTTTCACATTTTTCCACACCCCAGGAGGCGCAATACGTTGCTTCATCCAGTTTTCTAAATAAGGTTGAGCAGTATTCCAAAGGTCAAGGTCAGGATAAAGCTGTCGTCCCAGGCCCTCAATATTTAATAAGGTTTTTTGCAGCAATACCAGTTGAGGCTGTACTTCCATATTGAATCGACGAGCCGTCTGAAACAGTCTAAGTAAAAATTGGCCAAATGAGATGTCTTTTAGAGGGCGCTCAAATATCGGTTCACAAACTGTTCGGATGGCGGATTCAAACTCATCTACGCGTGTGCTCTCAGGCACCCAGCCAGATGAAACATGTAACTCAGCGACGAGTTTATAGTCACGGTTAAAAAATGCTAAGAGGTTTCGGGCCAGGTAGTTTTGGTCTTCCTGAGTTAAAGTACCCACAATGCCAAAATCAATGGCGATGTATTGAGGGTTGTGAGTATGTTCGGTTGAAACAAAAATATTTCCTGGGTGCATGTCGGCATGAAAGAAACTGTCTCGAAATACCTGTGTAAAAAAGATCTCAACGCCACGTTCAGCCAGCACTTTTAAATCCACGCCTGAAGCTTTGAGTGCACTTACGTCAGCGACGGGCATGCCATAGATGCGTTCCATGACTAATACATGCTGGTTGGTGTGTTCCCAGTATATTTCGGGAATATAAATGAGCTCTGAATTTAAAAAATTTCTGCGGATTTGAGAGGCATTTGCGGCTTCGCGTTGTAAATCCAGTTCATCATAAATAGTCTTTTGATAATCTTTGACGATTTGTATCGGGTGAAGTCGTTTACCGTCGGTCCAGTAATTTTCGAGTAAAGTAGCAAATATCCGCATTAAAACGATATCTTGGTCTATCGTTTTTTGAATGCCCGGACGAATAACCTTGACCACCACCTCTTTACCATTATGCAGGCGGGCGCTATGTACTTGGGCGATTGAGGCTGAAGCAAGCGGTTCAATATCAAACTCTGAGAAAACTTCGCCGACTTTTTTATTTAGACCTTTTTCAATCAAATGTTTGGCTTCATTACCCGAAAATGAAGTGACATTGTCTTGTAATATTTTCAGCGAATCGGCAATGTCATCAGGTAATAGGTCTCGTCTGGTGGATAAAATCTGGCCAAACTTAACAAAAATCGGCCCAAGCGTTTCCAGCGCTAGGCGAATGCGCTCTCCACGAGAAAGCTTAGGTTTTGGAAAAAAGTGCCACGGAGCAATGAACAATAAAATACGAGCGGATAGAGGAAGGTGAGCTAGCGGGATAAATTCATCTAAACGGTAGCGACTGATGACCCAAAGAATGACAAATAAGCGTCGCATTTTGGCGACTAGTAGTAATTTTGACACGTTGTTTCCAGTTTCTATTTAGTAGTTCAAGGTTAGCAGTTCAAGGTTTGGCTTATCCATGCAAAATACGGATTACCAATACAGATATTTATTATCCGGCTTTAGCTTTATCGGTCTCTTTTTTCCTGATAGCAGAAATTCTGTTAATAAGTCGTTTTTCTAAGTTTTCGGTCGCTTGGTAGAGCTTATCTATGGCTAAGAATTGCTTTTTCGTTTGGCTCTTATTTGGAAATAGTCGAAGTTCAAATTTGACGAATTCTTCTATATCCCTGACTAAGGACTGACTTAAGTTTTTTCCCCAGTTTATGCTGCTTCTGACAGAACTGCCCAAAAAATGCGCGGGAACATCGCCAATAAAATTAGCTAACAAACCTTCCCAGTCAAGGTTAAGTGAGTGCATAAACGCCTGAATTTGTTGAATTCGGACAGCATCACCGTTCATTTGGACTTCTTGGTTTTTAAATAAGGCATTTTTATCTTGATAAAAAGCAAGCTTTAACAATGATAAGGCATTGCCTTTAAGTTGAACTGATATCGCTTGCTGGGAGCTTAATACCACTACTTGGTGATTAAGGCTGCCCTTCTGGTCGTTGCTCTTTACGCCAAAAAGAAAAGATTGCTTGGCCGAACTAACATACACCTCAAAAACGCAATCTTTTAAGCGGCGTAAATGTTTTTGAGCGCCTGGATCTGTTGTGAGTGCCGCGTTTATCGCGCGCTCTATTGCTGGCGCGGCTTTTTGTAATGCAGCTTTGTTAAACCAGTTCATCTAGGGCTTTATTCCGGTATGCAAGGCGACAATACCACCGCTCATATTATGGAAACGACAATTTACTAAGCCGGCATTTTCCATCATGCCTTTTAAAGTTTCTTGATCTGGGTGCATTCTGATAGATTCGGCCAGATACTTATAACTTTCACTATCATTGGTGATCAGTTTGCCCATCATGGGCAATGCTGTAAAAGAGTACTTGTCGTAGATTTTGCTGAGCAAGGGGCTCGCAGGCTTGGAGAACTCAAGTACTAGTAAGCGCCCGCCAGGCTTGAGTACTCGAGCCATAGAGGCCAAAGCTTTATCTTTATCCGTGACATTACGCAAACCAAAAGCAATGCTGATGCAATTAAAATAATTATCTGGGAAAGGCAGGGTTTCGGCATTGGCTTGTACAAACTCAATATTACTACCGTAGCCTTGGTCTAATAAACGGTCGCGGCCAACCGTCAGCATGGATGAGTTAATATCTGCGAGAATAACCTGGCCTTGTTCACCTACACGCTTGGCAAACTGCATGGTCAAGTCACCCGTGCCGCCTGCAATATCGAGTACTTTGTGGCCAGGACGAACACCACTGGTTTCGATGGTTAAACGTTTCCAAATTCGATGAATACCGAGTGACATTAGGTCATTCATCACGTCATATTTACTGGCGACAGAATGGAATACATCGGCTACTTTACCGGCTTTGTCATCGGCGTTGACATTTTGGAAACCAAAATGAGTGGTGTTCTCCTGCTCTTGAGTTGATGAGGAGGTGCTTGAACTAGACTCATTTGTCATGCGCTATACTCTATGTAATAAGTGATAAGTAATGATGTAAATAGTGATCAAAATTTATAAATAGTGATAAAAAACTGGGTATCGATTAAACCGCGAATGCTAAAAGCGTTTCTCTAAAATATTCGGGTGTTTAAGTCATGCCGCATATTCTAACCTTGGTGGATCAGGAAAACTATCTTGTGATGCTTTTAAAAAACAGAACAAGTTGTTTGAGTTGTTTTGTATCAAGTCTAATCAGGTTAATATAGTGGTTGATATCGGTATCAAATTATCAAAATATTCGTTTAAGAGAGAAAATAAATGTCCGTAATTCGTGTGAGTCGCAGTCATAGCCTGAGTTTTGATGAGGCTAAGAAACTTGCTGAAGATGTTGTCGTTAATTTATCTGAAGAGTTTGGTGTGAAATATCACTGGGAAGGTGAGACAGTAAAATTCAAAGGTGCAGGCGCCAAAGGGCGGATGATATTGTTGCCTGGTGAAGTCGATTTAACGATGGAATTGAGTTTTTTGCTGAGGCCGTTTAAAACTAAAATCGAGAGTTCTATTACACGTCGCCTTGATGAATTCTGTACCTGAGCTTGAAATGAGGGCCTGACTAAAATGAGTGTCAATATAGTCAGGCTGTTTACCAGGTTAAAAAATCAAACACTAGAACCTAAAAAATAACAACAATAGGTAATATAAATGAGCCAGTCCAATCAGACTATTTCACTGCCTAAATTTGTGTCCAAACTACCTGCTTTCCTGAAGGGAATGCCTTCCCGAGCGAAAGGCTTGTATCTGGCTAACAGAAAGCCAGGTGAACACCCCGTTGGCCTGGGTGTTTGTTTGGAATTGGCCTGCAAACGTAACCCCGGTGGTACCGCATTAATTTATGAGGCGCGTGAGTATACATATACTCAGCTTAACGCTTGGGTAAACCGGCTAGCGAATGGTTTGTCTGCAATGGGCGTGCGCAAAGGTGATGTGATTGCTATCTGTATCGAGAATAGGCCTGAGTTGCTCGCGTGTATCGCGGCTGTGGCTAAGGTAGGCGCGATTAGTGCCTTAGTGAATACCAGTCAGAGAGGGGGGGTGTTGAGGCACAGTCTTGAGCTGGTTTCGCCTGCCCGCGTAATTGTGGGGGCTGAATTATTTGCGGCTGTTGATGCCGTCACAGACTGTTTACCACAAGGTTTGAATAAGCGCTTGTTCTTAGCGGATGAAGATACGCTTCAGCCCTCTGAAAATCCTTCGGCGATGGCTAACACTGTGCCCACCGGTTGGATCGATTTGGCTGCTGAGATCGCAAACTGTAGCAGTGTTAACCCTATTACGACCTCAGATAGTCGAGCAGGTGACGCTTGTTGTTATTTTTATACCTCAGGCACAACGGGTTTACCCAAGGCGGCAATTTTAAGTCATGGCCGTTTTATGAAATCCTATGCGGGTGTGGGTTTGGCATGTTTGCAATTAAAACCGGCTGATAGAGCTTATGTTACTTTACCTTTTTATCATGGTACTGCTCTGATCATCGGTTGGGGGAGTGTATTGGCGGGTGCGGCAGGTTTAGTTATGTCACGGCAGTTTTCAGCGAGCCAGTTCTGGCCGGAAGTACGACGAAGCCGGGCGACAGCGATCGCTTATGTGGGGGAATTATGTCGTTATTTGCTTGCCCAGCCTGAGTCACCCCAAGATCGTCAGCATCGTGTCAAAATGATGTTTGGCAATGGGCTGAGGCCAAATCAATGGCATGCTTTCAAAAAACGGTTTGGCATTCACAAAGTGATGGAGTTCTACGGCTCGAGTGAGGGAAACGTTGGCTTCTTGAATGTATTCAATCACGACTGTACGGTTGGCTTCACGACCATTCCTTACGCCATTGTTGAGTATGATTTAGACCAAGATGAGGCCATTCGTCATAAGGATGGTTTTCTACGAAAGGTAGCAAAAGGTCAGATGGGTTTATTATTGGGTGAAATAACAGATAAATCTCCTTTTGATGGCTATACCGACCCCGCTAAAACGGAGCAGACTATTCTACGCAATGTGTTTAGTTCGGGTGATGCTTGGTTTAATACCGGTGACCTAATGCGTGATCAAGGCTTTCATCATGCCCAATTTGTTGATCGCTTAGGGGACACTTATCGTTGGAAAGGCCAAAACGTATCCACCACAGAGGTTGAAAATTGCATCAGCCAATTTCATCAAGTGATCGATGCTGTGGTGTTTGGCGTCGAAATACCTAATACCAATGGCCGTGCGGGCATGGTGTCGATGAGAATCAAAGAGGATGAAATGTTTAATGAGAAGGCCTTCTATCAATATGTTTCAGAATTTTTACCGGCTTATGCTATTCCTTTGTTTTTGCGTATCTCTGCTGAAATGGAAACAACGGGTACCTTCAAATATAAAAAGTCAGATTTGAAGAAAGTCGGCTATGACCTTACAAAACTCACTGACCCCGTGTGGGTTTGTCTTCCAGGAAGTAAGTGCTTTAAGCGTTTGGAGGCAGAAGAGTTTGTTAACATTAATAAAGGAACATATCGATTCTAGGGATATAAAGAATAGTTGTAATGCGTTTTGTTCTTATTTCTGAATATTTTATCGTAATAGTTGATGATTGGATGTCATGGTTTATTCTTAAATTGTGCTCTTCGGGAAAGTAACTTCCTCCCACATATTTTTGTCTAAAGCGGAGTGGCGTAAAATATGGCAATAGATAAGCTGTCTTCAGCATTTGAAAGTCGACAACGGAAGCTCAAGCAGGCCGTTGACTGCCTAAAGCTTACAATTCCTCGAATGAAAGATCTCGAAATTCCCATCACGCCTGAAAACTACTTTGTTTGGTATGAATATATTAACGGTGGCAATGTTGAACTCAAAAAACAAATTGAGGCGCATTTGGACGCGGGGACTACTTTTACTGACTCCTTGAACCATGAGTTGTACGAAACTTATTTCGCGAATCAGTGGCAAGATCAATTATCCGATGTGCAAGGTGGCACAGAAAGATTAGTTGATAACTTGCTGAGTGAGTTGGAGGACATTCTTGATGGCGCACATGGTTTCTCAAATACGCTTGAAAAAAGCCAGTCAGAATTAAAAAAGAATCCGGATATTAAAACGATTAGTCGCTTGGTGGCCAACCTGATTGAAGAAACCGACGAGGTGAAAAGAGTGAACTCCTCTATGGAGCAGTCTTTGAACCTAATGAAAGACGAAGTTTGTATTCTCAAACACTCCATGGATGAGTTGAATACCACGGCTTATACTGACCAACTAACGAGTATTCCGAATCGCCGTGCTTTTGATAAATCGATTAAAACTCTTTGGGAAGGCTATCAAACTGAGGGACGTTACTTCTCCTTACTGTTTATGGATATTGATCACTTTAAATCCTTTAATGATACGCACGGGCATGCGGTTGGCGACAAGGTGCTGGCATTCATAGCAAGTCTGTTAAAAAAAGGGATTAAGGGGGATGATATGGTCGCGCGTTATGGTGGTGAAGAGTTTGTGGTCTTGTTGCCTGATACCCTGTATGAAGGCGCTTTAACGGTTGGCCAGCAGTTGTGTGACAAAGTAGCCAAGAAAAATCTGGTGATGGGAGGAGAAGAGAAAGTCACCTTGGGCAATATTCATATTTCGGTCGGTGTGTCGACGGTGTCTCAGGAAGATGATGTAAATAGTATTCTCAAGCGAGCGGATCAAGCCCTTTATACAGCTAAAGAGCAAGGTCGAAATAGAGTCGTTGGAGAGCGGGCCTTAACAACTTGTAGTGTCTAGTGCTCATATACATAGCGCTCTCTGGGTCGAGTATTTTGCCGGCCCTAGCTACGTATCCTACGCGTCGTGTTGTCTTAGGATCTTGCCTTAAATGGCATGGTCTTAGCTTTCTTCTGCCCTTGACTGACTGCCGCACGCTGGTTGTAACGGCCGATAAGTTTTTTCTGTAGCTTTGTTTCCCAGTTCAATGCTTGCTTTACGGTGCTGAGCCAGGTCTTGTTGAATAGCTGTTTTGTGCAGGCAATCGCATCAGGAGAGCGTTGTTTGATTTCTTCTGCAAATTTGATAGCCTCAGCCATCGGGTCAGGATAGACGTGAGTGACTAAGCCCAATTGTTTTGCCTCATTGCCCTTGAATATACGCGCAGTCATGGCGAGTTCTTTTATAATGTCGATAGCGGCGAGCTCTCTTAGTGACACTGTTCCGCTCATATCTGGTATTAAACCCCAGCGAGACTCCATAATAGAAAACTCACAGTCTGCTGTGGTGTAGCGGAAGTCTGCGCCGAGTGCTATCTGAAAGCCGCCGCCCCAGCATTTTCCGTGGGTAACTGCGATTACCGGTACGGGAACTTCGCGCCATAAAAAACCAACATCTTGAGCTAAATTGGAAATTTTAGTTCCTGGTTTTACCAATAATTTGACGGCGGCTAGGGGGTTTTTAAACATACTTTTCACATCTAAACCTGAGCAGAAAGCAGCACCGTCACCAAAAAGTATAATGGCACGAATATCTTTATTTCTTTTTAGTTGCTTGGTCGCTTTGACTATCGCTTCAAACATTGGCATGTCTAGCGCGTTCAATTTATCCGCGCGCGCTAAGCTTACAAAGGCAATTTGCTCTTTAATCTCAATATTGACTCGGTCTTGAATCTTGGTGATGTTAGGCATGCATATATCCTGCTTAGTGTGTTCCGGGCCGCTTCAGGAAAAACGAAAGGGCTGTGGGTGTTCATCATAAATTTGTTGGAGTACTTTGGTTTCGCGTTCGGTCAGTGTTTGCATCAGAGGTTTGACTGCTTTCATGCTATGAAAGGCGCTAAATCCTGTCATCAGAAAGCTATGTAAAGCGCTTAGGCCAGCCATTTCTGCAGGCGTCTCAGAAATTTTCAGGGTGAAATTAATCATTGAGCTTCGCGCATATTTATCAAGTTTATTGCCTAAGGCTGACATCAGTTGAATTTGATAAAGCCGTTGCTCAAAATTGTTGCAATGTCTGTAAGCTAGGCAGTATGAATGCTCACTAATATCGTCTAATTGTAGGATGTTAAATAAAGCATGCGCCAATTTCTGGTCTAGTCGTTGCGTGAGGAGGTTTAGCTCAATTAATAGGGTGACAGTTTCCAAAACGCCTTTAGGTAATAGTTTGACCATTTTAGGAAAAATTCGTTCAAGGTCGCGGTCACGGTGACTAAAATCTTCATCAGAATATAAGTCGGTAAAGAGAAACTTTAAACCTTGTTGGTAATCTGGAGACTGGTATAAGTCATAATGACTTTGTATAAGGCGCTTACTTTGCCAGTTAGTCAGTTGTGAAAGCTTGTCGTTCCCAATGGGGGGGGCAGGCTGAAGCCGGTGATCATGGTACTGCAACATGATTTTTTTCAAGCGGCTTGCTGTGCTGTTGTTGGTTTTAGTGTTTAAAATCTTGTCTCGTGACATGACTAAAAAATTGCGCTCAGTAGTTTGAATAAAGGAGGAAACCGAATTCTATAAAATGCAGGGAGTAAGCGCGAGAGGTATTTAGAGGCGCATGGAATAAAAATATATACTCATTAAACTTTGATGTATGAATTTAATGAGTATATGAATTATTTTAGGCTAAGGCAGAGAGTTTTTTGTCTTTTAATTGTTCTGAATTTAGCTTCATCTGTGATTTTGCTGGTTTATTACTTAAGGTCGACGGCATGTTATCGAGGCAAGGAACCCATTTCTGATCATCAAGCGTGATGAAATGACTCATTGCATCAGTTTCAATAATGCGTACGGCATTGGGGCTACTTTCAGCGCTTTGTAGCATTAAATCACGGTCAAGAATGCGATCCATTTTCGGGATTAAGAAGGTGCCATGTTTGATTAACTCATAAACAGAGTAGTCAGCCTTATCCATCCAGGCAAAAAGGTTTTCGATATTACGCACGATTGTCAGATGATCTTTGGTTGCACTGAACATTTTGCTCAATAACTGTTTTTTGCGGTCATTGGTCTTACCAAAAAACATTTGGCCATAAGATGAAGAGGGCGTGCTGTTAATTAAACGAACAACCCAAGGCCACATCCCATGACTCACAGGTTCTAGCATGGCAGAAACCAATGGGTGTGTCTTGCCACCGGGTAACGCTGGGGCTTCGAGTATCAGTTCAACATTCTTATAAAGCTCTGGGCGTTGGCTTAGTGCTTCTAATATGACTGCACCGCCACGCGAATGGCCATGGATGCGTATATTTTCTGTTGTCGGCAAGTTTTGTAGGGCCTGATTTAGAATGCTTGCGTCATATTCTATTGTTGCTTCAGGGTGCTTTATAGGAATTTCCCATTCGGCAGGTTCAGGGATTGGACCACTAACAGGCACATGATAGTTACTGCATGTGAGTAAAATCAGTTCTGTTGATGCTTCATTATAGAGTTGGGTAAAGTAACAATGGTTCTCTAAAAAACCATGTACACCAATAACGGTATGCTTAGCTTGACTGCTATGGCTGCGAATACTGACCGCGCCTTTCCCAACAGTAAAAACTTTTCCGGAAAACATTTCAGTATAGCTTTGCTCAATGGGCTTAATCAGCTTTCTGGCATGTATAGCTTGCATAGTGAACCTCTCTACAATTTCTACAACCCAATGTTCGGAAATGGATTGCTACATCCTTCGCTTCAGCTCTTGTTACACATGTCGTTCTAATTATGTGAAATGTTACAAAACTGTGCAAATGTTAAATTATTTATCAATAAGTATACGCCGGTACTAACGCAATGAAATAAAAACTCGTTTAACTCTTAAGCGGTTTTTATAATCTAAATTCAAAAGCATTTGTAAGCATATGAATTCATTATGACAGATAGTGTAAAATCAGGATGTTAAAAAATGTAATTTTTGTTATCTTTTGAAACGACGCAGTCATACTCGGGCGCGTGATTAAGTAAATTGTCCCGTTTTAAGCTATTTTCTGCTATCTTTACTTGTGTGGTAGTCAATGCTTAGAATATAAGCATAATAAAAAGTATAAAAAAGTAACATGAAGTCTAAATACTCGCGTATTAATAACAATAAAAAGCAATTATAAAATCACAGGATTTGATTATGAGTGAAAGGAATTCCATACCTTTAAATGGGGCCGATACCGCCTGGCTGCGGATGGACTCACCCACTAACCTAATGATTATCAACGCGATGCTAGTGACTGAATGCATGCGTTACGAAGATTTCAAAAATACGATCCTAAATCGATTCCTGCTTTTTCCTCGCTTCCTCACCCGACCTGTTTTTAAAGCGGGGCAATATTTCTGGGAAAATGACCCTTACTTCGATATTGATTGCCATGTTAAAAAGGTGGCTTTACCTGGCAAGGCCGGGAAAAAAGAGCTGCAATCTTTTGTTGCCGATCAAACCAGTATTCCTCTCGATGCCAGCAAACCTTTATGGCAATTGCTTTTTGTTGAAGATTATCAAGATGGTAATGCCATTATTCTACGTGTTCATCATAGTTATGCTGATGGCTTGGCTTTGATTTCGGTGTTCCACTCTATTACTGATGATAGTCCGAACGTTGCCCCATTCGCTCATGTTGCTGCGAATAATGACTGTGTTGATGAGGAGGATAATGATGAAAATAGTGACTCTGCTGAGCCTCGTTTAGATGTTAACTATGAATGGCCTCGATATCAAAAAGCGGTTGATTCGGCTTTAGGGCGGATTGATCGCTATACCATGTGGGCTAAAAAATTATCTACGGAAGGTTTTCAGGTTTTAAAAGACAAAGATGCCTTACGTGAATTTGTTGGCGATGGGGTCAAAGCTGCTGCCGAGTTGGCTCAGTTGGTCACGATGCCAGCCGATCCTAAAAAGGTGTTGAAGGGGCCGCTGGGTGTGAGAAAAACCTGCGCCTGGTCTGAGCCCATTAGCTTTGATAAATTTCATGGCATTGCAAAGGTAGTTGGCTGCAAAATAAATGACTTGCTGCTTTCATGTGTTGCGGGTGCATTTCGTGAAGAGTTAATGAGTGCTGGCGAAGAGGTGGATGGCGAAAAAATTCATGTCACTTTGCCGGTTAATATCCGTGCAGCAGATCAAGTCGATATAGGCGGTGCGCCTGAAAGCCTGGGTAACTTCTTTGGCACGGTTTTCGTGCCTTTGCCTGTGGGTATCGAAAATCCTCTGGAAAGGGTATATAAAATCAAGCACGATATGATCGCCCTTAAACAATCTTTGCAGCCAGCGCTTTCATATGGAATTCTTTATGCCTCTGGTATGATGCCGCAAAGTATTCAAAAATCCTTATTGGAGAGTTTTGGTAATAAAACCACCGCTGTGCTCTCTAACGTACCAGGGTCTAGAGAGACTCGATATATTGCCGGCGCAGAAATAAAAGAACAGATGTTTTGGGTGCCGCAGACAGGTGATTTAGGCTTGGGTTTAAGTATCATCAGTTATGGTGGCCAAATTCAGTTTGGTCTAGTGGGGGATGCGCGACTATTCCCTAACCCTGAGCGAATAGTGAATCGCTTTATTGCTCAGATTGAAATGCATCGAACAGATATTGTCGCCAGTTATATTGAAGACTTGATGCAACCCTCAATGGTTTCTTGAAAACGCTCAAGCAGTCTTCGGGCTGCGGTCTTTGGTTGAGGTTTATGTCTCACTTTCGGTTGTGCTAGTACTTTCTTTTAGGCTATTTTTCTGGCATTAGGTGAGGGTATTTAGGTATTATCGGCGCATTTATGATGGCTGCTATTGTTTGAAGCCATTTTGTGATTGTTTGAGCCTATATTGTGATTGTTTGGGCTTATATTGAGAAAGTGTGAATCTATTGGAGAAAATGTCGTACGCTTATGTCTGATGCAAAAATACCCCTATCCGAAAAGTTGAACTTGGAAACAGCACAAGCGCCCTGGCGTGAACTGCAACCATTTTTTGCGCAAGGTGATGTGATCCAAGTGAATGCGGGTCAAGATCTCTTGCTTGTTGCCGAGCAACTTGCTGCTGATAATGCGCCTCTGTTTCAAAAGTGGCTATCAGAAGGTTCAGTTGCCAAGGTCAGTGATGAGCAAGCACTGGCATGGTATGAGCAGGATGAGATGCTTTGGACTGTGGTGGTCAAACCTTGGGTATTGGTTCAAGCGTGTTCCGAGTAGTTGCTAAAAACTTAACTCACTTTTCCTTGTTTGAGTTGTAAATAAGCCCTCCTGCTAAGCTGTACTGTTTTAGAACTTGTTCAGCGCTTGCTTGTTGAATTTGAGTGATGACCTCAATTTTGCGTGCTTCGAGTGCTTTTTTCCAGTCACCCGGTTTTGCGCCTTCGTCGAAGCCAATCGCCTCAGCAATAGATGATGAGGCGCCTGTCACCACTTTTTGAACACCTGACCATGGGATTGCGCCTAAGCACATCGCGCAAGGTTCGGTGCTGGTGAGCAGCTCATATTTAATTTCAGGGTTGCTGTCTAAGTTATAGGTTTTGAGTGCTTGCTGGGCTAATGAGATAGCAAGTATTTCTGCATGTAAGATAGAAAGTCCCTGGCTTTCGACCAAATTAAGCCCAAGAGAAATAAGTTTGCCTGAGCCTACTTCAAAAATGGCTGCTGCAAATGGCCCGCCGGTTTTCATTTCAATGTTCTTTTTTGACGCGGCGATCACAAAATCCATGCGTTTATTTAGCTTGGTTGACTGACTGTAGCTTTGAATATATTCACTTAGCCAGGCAGGTAAATTAATATGAATAACTTGATTTTGTTGCGTCATGAAAATCTTATCCTAAGCGACTGAAAAGCGTTTAAGCTCTTGTAGGAAGCGGATGGGTTGGTCAATCAAAGGTGCGTGACCGCTCTTTGCAAAAGGTATAATTTCGCAGTGCGGGTTGTAGTCAGCAATTCTCAACTGTCCACCGCAAGGATACATTTCAGATTTGAGCCCAACTAATAGAGAAATAGGCGTTTGTATTTTTTCCAGGGTCGGTAGCATATTATAGTCTTGCTCGATATATGCCCTAAGGCAATGGATATACACAGGCCAATTTTCGACGGGCATTAATTTGCGTATTACATTTTCATTTTGGCATACTTTTCGGGCCATAAATTTATGGCTTGGTTTTGATAGCGCACTGCAAAAGAATTCACCTAATTCTTTCCATAAACTCACTCTAAGCGCTTTGGGTATCTGAAAATAGGAGGATTTATTGTTAATAAAAGGCTGGAGCTGCTTGATTAGGTGTGAAGCGGCTTGAAGTCGAGATTCATTTTCAGCACCAAAAAGTCCCCATGACCAGTCATCTTTATTAATGCATCGCGGACTTTGGTCGATATGTAAGTAACGGGCGACAGCAGACTCACCATAGTCACCTTGATATTGGAGTGCGACAAACGCGCCCATCGAAATTCCGGCGAGTTTAAACTGCTTTAATTTGAGAGCCGCTATTATATCAGCCAGGTCGTCTGCGTAATTTGAAATAACGCAGTCACGATTGTGAGAGATTAAATGTGACTGACCAAAGCCTCGAAAGTCAGGCATGATAAAACGCTGTTTTCGCGAAAGTGGCAGCGTGAAAGGTAACCAGTGTGCTGAATGCATACCGAAACCATGGAGCATAATAATGGGTGCTTGTTCTGAGCTTGTTTGAGGGCCAATATCCCTTAAAAAAATTTGTTGCTCATCTCGAGTCGTAATATAGGGCATAATATCTTGTTCTTATTTGATTTGATGAGCTAAATTTAATCATGTGTATATGAATTTGCCAAGAATAATGAAGATGAAAGCCTTAAAAAAAGTTAGAAAAGAATATATAAAAACCTACCTTTTACTCTGCTGCCTATTATTGGCGTGTAACGCTGCCGTAGCACTGGAGTTGAAAGATCGCTTGTTATTGCCTTCGAAAGTGTTCTCAAATGCCGAGAAATCTGCTCTTTTGGATGTGATGGTGCTTGGCGATCGCTTAATTGCTGTTGGTGAGCGGGGTGTCATTGTCTATTCAGACGATGCCGGTGGAAAATGGCAACAAGCCGAGGTACCTGTATCGGTTACGCTAACATCGATGTTTTTTACTGACGAGCTAAATGGCTGGGCCGTAGGGCATAGTGGCGTGATCCTTTATAGCAAGGATAAAGGCTCAAAATGGGAATTACAGCTGGAAGGGGATCAGGCAAACGAAGCTTTATACAATCTTGCCATGAAGGACTTCAAGGGTGCTAAATCAGAGTATGAACAAGCCAGCGAAGAAGAGCAGGAAGATTTAGTTTACGACTTGGAGGACGCCGAATTTGCGCTATCAAATGCCGAGTTCGATAAGGCTTTAGGGCCGGCTAATCCATTTTTGGATGTTTGGTTTCGTAATCAAAATGAAGGTTATGCTGTAGGGGCTTATGGCTTGTTTTTCGAAACGCGTGATGGGGGTAAAACCTGGACTTCAGCCGCTGAGCGTTTAGATAATATTGATCGCTATCATTTGAATGCTATTCGGGGAATAAAGGGCGGGGCGTTATTTATCGTAGGAGAAGCGGGTACGATGTTTGCTTCATATGATCAAGGCTCAAATTGGGAAACGCTTTATTCACCTTATCAAGGCTCATTCTTTGGCCTGCAGAGTGTAGGCCAGAATGGGGAGCTGCTAGTTTACGGCTTGAAGGGCAACGTCTATAGCAGTAAAGATGATGGTCAAAGTTGGCAGAAAGTGGATGTACCGGTTGAAACCAGTCTGACCTCTTCTAGTCGTAGTCAAACTGGCGCGATTACTCTAGTCGGTTTTTCTGGCGTGGTGATGACGAGTAGTGATGGTGGTAAGACCTTCTTTAAAATCAAACAATCTGGATTTGAAGCTTATAACGGAGTCAGTGCCTTGCAAAACTCAGAATTAATTCTGGTTAGTGATCATGGCATACATTTTCAATCTTACTAGCTTTTGAAATATAACCATCGCGCCGGTATTGAACATCAAAGAAATTGAAAACAAAATGCTTAGAATTAGAGCAAAGGAATTATGGTAGAAAAAAAAGAAGAATCTTTAGGTGCTCACTTAGCTGAGCGACTGGTTGAGAGGTGGATATTTAGTCATCGTTTAGTGGTTCTGGTCGCTTTTTTATTGTGTACCGCTTTTCTTGGGTATCAAGCAACTAAGATAAAACCAGATGCTAGTTTGGAGCGAATGATTCCTTTAGAGCATCCTTATATTATGAATTTTCTGGATCACCGAAGTGACTTGGAAAATCTTGCAAATTTTATTCGAATATCAGTTGAAGCTAAGAGTGGGGATATCTTTTCGAAAGAATATTTAGCCGTTCTTGAGAAAATAAGTGATGAAGTGTTTTATCTGCCTGGCGTTGACCGTACTGGACTTAAGTCTCTATGGACGCCAAATGTTCGCTGGGTGGAAGTGACAGAAGAGGGTTTCCAAGGGGGGACGGTTATTCCCAATACCTATGATGGTGGTGACGCGAGTCTAGAGCAGTTGAGGCAAAATATCTTGCGTTCAGGAGAGGTTGGACGTCTTGTCGCCAATAACTTCAAATCTTCGATTATTTATGTCCCTCTACTTGAAAAGAACCCTGAAACAGGTGCCGCACTTAATTATTTAGACTTTTCCCGCGTGTTAGAAGAAAAAATTCGAGACCAATTTGCCGGTGAACAGCCATCTGGTGAACCGTCTATCGTAAATATTCAGATTGTGGGGTTTGCCAAAAAAATTGGCGATTTAATTGAAGGCTTCAGCTCAATCGTATTATTCTTTGCGGTAGCCGTATTGATTACCAGTGTATTGCTTTTTTATTATTCACGTTGTTATATCAGTACGTTTACAGCTGTAATCTGCTCTACCATAGCGGTAGTATGGCAGATGGGTTTGATGCATCTCTTGGGTTATGGTCTGGATCCTTACTCGGTGCTGATCCCATTTATTGTTTTTGCGACGGCTGTTAGTCACGGTGTGCAATTTATAAATGGCATGACGCATGAAACTGGCATAGGAACATCTTCTTTTAATGCCGCAGTGAAAACTTTCAGGCACCATTATGTACCGGCAATGCTTGCTTTGATTAGTGACGCCATCGGCTTTTTTACGCTCGTCATGATCAATGTTGATGTCATTAAAGACCTAGCTGTGGGTGCTAGTGTCGGTATTATGAGTATCATTGTTACCAATATGATCTTGCTGCCGATAGTGACCTCTTATCTGGGTGTCACCAAGCATGGTATTCAACATATACAGCATATAGAAAAAAATCCCAGTCCTTTTTGGCGTCATTTGGCCAAGATGGCCACGCACAAATATGCCTTGATATTTATTATTGTGGCGCAATTTGCACTTGCTTTCGGGCTCTATATTTCGCAAGACCTTAAAATAGGGGAGCTGGATGCAGGGGCACCAGAGCTTCACGTCGATTCTCGATACAATCTAGATAACGAATTCATTACTTCAAATTATTCAACTAGCGCTGATGTCATGGTATTGATGGTGACGAGTCCTACGGAACAATGTGTGTCCTATCAAGTGATGGATATGATGGAACGTTTGCAATGGGAGCTAAACCATACTGAAGGTGTTCAGTTGAGTGTCTCTATTGTGAATATATCCAAAACGGTGACAAAAGCCTTTAATGAGGGCAGTCATAAATGGTTTGAGTTATCACGGAATCAGAAAATTATTGATACCTCACTTCAGTATGCGCCTTCGAGTTTTATTAATCGGGACTGTAGCCTTGCGCCTATTTTCGTGTTTTTGAATGACCATAAAGCAGACACCTTACAGCGGACGGTAGATGTGGTTGAACGCTATGCCTCTGAAATTAACTCAGAGGAGGTAAAGGTTCTTCTCGCTGCGGGAAATGCAGGTATCGAAGCCGCGACTAATCAGGTCATAGCTGAATCTCAAACGTTTATGATGGCCGCTGTTTATGCAGTTGTAGCGTTTATGGTACTCGTTGCATACCGATCTCTGAGGGCTGTGGTGTGTATTGTTATGCCTTTAATGATGACTTCTATTCTTTGTACCGCGTTAATGGCTTATTTGGGTATCGGCGTGAAGGTATCGACTTTGCCAATCATTGCCTTGGGGGTTGGTTTAGGCGTTGATTATGGCATTTATATTTATAGTCGTTTGGAAGAATTACTGGATGCAGGTGAAACTTTGCAGCAAGCCTATTTTCATACATTGCGGTCAACCGGAAAAGCAGTCGCCTTTACTGGTATAACCTTGGCAATTGGTACAACCACTTGGGCATTTTCACCAATTAAATTCCAGTCTGATATGGGGGTATTACTCACTTTTATGTTTTTGTGGAATATGGTGGGATCATTAACGCTGCTGCCTATGTTGTCTTACTATTTTGTTAAGGATGGTGAGGAAGATGATCTTGAAGTATATCGAGATGCATAAGTGTCATTCCCACTTGAAAGGCGCTTATTCGCCTGCCTGTTCTTTCTGCGCTATTTTTTGTAACAAGGGATTTTCCTTGTTTTAAAACCAGCAATGCAAAGCTGGCAAGGCCAAGGGAGTGCCAAAAAAATATGTATAGGGGCATGATTCTAGGGCAGGTATAGGGTGAAAGCAGACTTCTAACGTTAGACGAAAATCGTGCATTAATCTGCTACGCAGAAGCTTCGGGGGCTTATTATTGTTCGGATAATTCAGCTATTATTCTTATTGGTAGAACTAGCGTAAATGAGCATTAGCCGCCCTTTTTGAATGCTGATAGTTTGGTTACCTTTCCACCTAAAATATGCATTTTATTGTTAACAATAAATCGCTAACTTGAGTTTAAAATCACTTTCTTTTTTAAAATAAACGCTAACGATTGTATTGTTAGTTATGGACTCCGTTATTATATGTGTAACGGAAATAGTTCAGCATATTAGTTGCGGGGAGTCCGAATTTTCTAGGCCACGTCAATGCACTATACTCTAGGCTCTATTCAATGCGGTGTGTTGGGCATGATAAAACGCCACTTTCTAACGTTAATACTGTTATTATCGACTAATCTTTACTCCCAAGGTTTGATGGAAGTTATTGCGGTTGAGTATCCACCATTTCTGACATCACAAAGTAAGGACTTTGGCGCCAATTTTATTCTTTTAAAACAGTACGCCGAGACTCATTTCAAGGTGGATTATGAACCCTATTTCATTCCGCCCGGAAGAGCCCAGTTCATGATCGCACAAGGCGAATGGTGCCTTTCTTTTTATCCACCTAGAGAGCAAAATAAGAAAGCCAAGTTTGTTTTATTATCACCAGAGTCTGTAAAACTAGGTTTATACAGACTCGCCCAAAATAACGAGCTTAACTACACTTCACTGTCAGAATTACACGGCAGCGTTGCTATATTGAGATCAAATGTTTTAGGGCATATACCTAAAAAACTAGAAAATTCCGGCTTAGAGTTAGTTCATTTGGAAAAAATAGAGCAAGGAATTCAGGTGCTATTAGCTGGGCGAGTGGATTATGCATTTGGTGCAATTAGCTAGCACCAAGAAATTAGTTTTTTACGCCTTGTATAAATCAAGACAATTTAGTCAGTTTTAACCTTCTCTAAACTAACGAAAATGAGCAAGAGTGGCATTCAAACCTGACCTCGTTGGTTACAGGCGGCAGAAAAGAAACTTTAGTGCTAAACTCAGCTAAGAGTTTTTATATTCATTCCGTTCAAGTTAACGGTATTTTTTAATTATTCTAAAGCTGGTATTTGTGTCTAGTTCATCTTTTGTGTCAATAAAAAACTCTATTACCACACAACTCTTAGTTGTGGTTTTTTCGTTGTATGTCATTTTTGCAATAACCGTTACCGTAACGCATATGATTGCGGAATATTACAATACAAAAAAAGGAGTAAAAGAAGATCTAATTACCTTTCAAGAAACCTTTGAGCAGGGACTAGCAACCCAAGTTTATAATTTTGATGACCAGGCCGTCAGTGGCATATTACGCGGAATGATCAAAATACCGGTAATTGAGGGAGTAACCGTCAAAAATCTGGTGGATGAAGAGTCTAGTATTGGTTTGGTCATCGACTCTAAGGGCACTGCGACCACCATATTAGAAGATGGCAGCCGTCAACCCAAAAAGAATAGTCTCTTTTTCTCCAAATTAATAAGTCATGCATTTACCCTTTATCACATAGATGAAACGGGCAATAAACATAAAGCCGGTACTTGTGTAATTTATTCTAGTGAAGGCGTGGTTTTCCAAAAAGTCCGTTATGGGTTCATTTTTATCCTGGCAAATGCCGTACTTAAAACCATTGCTCTATGGTTAATTTTCTTATACATGGGGCAAAAGATATTGAGCCACCCCCTTTCTGAACTCACCAGAAGAGTTGAAGAAATTGACCTAGACCGAGTGAAAGACCAAAGCATTAGCATCAAAACAAAGGGGCGGAATGAGCTCAAAATATTAGAAGAAGTCTTTAATTCCATGCTGCAAAACTTAGACTCTGCCAGAACCAAGCGTGATGAATACGCACAAGGCTTAAAAGAAAATCAGGATGGTTTAGAAAGAGTGGTTGATGAACGAACTAGTGAATTGCTAACTGCCAAATTGCAATTGATAGAAACAGAAAAAATGGCTGCACTCGGTCAGTTGGTCGTTGGGATTGCTCACGAAATAAATACCCCTATGGGCATCTGCGTTACCAGTACTTCATTTCTTCAGGACATAACGAAAGAGCTAGAAAAAAGCCATCAAAAAGGCGCTATATCCAAGAAAGAATTTGAATGCTATTTATCTCAAAACAAAGAGATAACCGAGATTATAATGAATAATATCCGTCGTACTGCCAATCTGGCAGAAAGGTTCCAGGGAGTAGCCATCAATCAGTCTGGTGAGCAAAAGCAAGTTTTCAAACTTAAACCCTATATTGACGACGCCTGTCTTAGTCTTTCGAGTAATCTGAAACAACAAAATCATTGTATCGAAGTCAGTTGTAATCAAGAGATTGAAACAGAAGGCTACCCTATTGCTTTTACATTGGTCATAAGCAACTTAATCATGAACTCGATTACGCATGGATTTAAAGGCAGGGAAGGAAAAAATATAAATATTGAAGTAAATAAAAATCAAGAAAACATCCTAATTATATACACGGATAATGGCAATGGTATAGAGAAAGAAAACATCAGTAAACTATTTGAGCCATTTTTCACAACCAATATGGGGGCTAATTCTGGGCTAGGTATGCACATCATTTACAATATCATCACCCAACAATTCGGAGGTAATATCGAGTGTAATAGTGAAGTAAACAAGGGTGTTATTTTTACAATATCAATTCCCCGTATGATTACTAGAAATTAGCGTTATCAAATGACGATTCTTCACGGTGGCGCGTGGTTTTTGTACAATTTCATGATTTAGAACTACACTTTTTAATTCGTGTTATCAAAGGTTTATTTTTTCCCAAAGCACTAAAACTCCAATCAAGAAAACCACCTTAGGAGCAGTTATGAAAAAGCTCACCGTCATTATAATTGGATTGTTTTTTATGGTCAGTATTTCTTTCGCTCGGCCGACGGTTGTCAAAATGTGTAGCGATCCATGGCCACCTCTTAATGTGGGTAAAGTAGGTGAAATGGCAACAGGGGGATATGCGGTAAAGACTCTGACAGAAGTTTTTAAACGGCTGGATATCAAATTGGAATTACCCATTAGGCCATGGAAACAGTGTTTGAAATTGGTAGAACATGGACAAATGGATGGGTTGCAGTCTTGCGTATACAGCAAAGAGCGAGCGCACTATCTAGATGCTACGGACCCTTGGATAATAGGAAAAGGGTCTTGGTATTATATGAAAGAAAAATTTCCAAATGGTTTTGAATGGGAAAGCTATGATGATTTTAAGGACTATAAAGTGGTTGGATACGCGGGTTCTGCTTATGGTGAAGACGTAGATAATGCGGTCAAAAGAGGTGTTTTAAAATTGCATAGAGCGAAGAATTCAGAATCAGCCATCAAAGTGCTAGTAGCCGGAGTGCATGATTTCTATCTAGATTTTAACCTGGTAGGAGACTATTTGTTTGAAAATGCGGGCTTGAAAGGTAAGTATATGAGTCCGAAAAAACCACTTTATGTCAATTCTCAAAGGTTTTGCATCGGCAAGAAATCCCCTCTTCACGCCTTAATTCCTGAGATAAATGAAAAGCTAAGTGAGCTAAAGGCAGAAGGCTTCATTGAAAACATATTTAAAGGTAGGCCTTAAACCGGTTAATCTAGAAAATGGAGTTTGTGTTGTGTTTCATAGATAAAAATCAAAGCCAATTGGCATTGAAGCAATGGAGCAGGGCAAACTATTATCGCAGGAACATGGCTACCTATGAACTAGCGACCTCGTTGCGCGTTCGCGTAACTAATTCTTTAGGGCCAACTGGCGAAGGCGGCATGTATCAGTCTGCGGCAGAATACGTTTTCACGTGCTTAGCTGTGTGTTTGGCAAGATGCTTACAAGGTAAGTCATATCGAATATGCATTAGTAAAAATAAGTACCAATTTTGTAGCGTCTTTGCCTTACAGTCTTAGTTTTTATTTCTATTGTAGCTCTGCACTTATGGTCTCAGAGAAATTCCCCTGAACCTGATCTGAGTCTATTGTTGAAATTTTCAAGTATAGGAGACCTGGCTGAAGGTCTTCCATAAGAAGGCTTTGAGTGCGAGGATCAGTAATGGTGATTAGCTGGCTTAAGTCGGTTTCACTTCTACCATAAGCAATGAGGTAAGCTGAAATTTCAGCAGTTTCGAGGCCTCTACCATTTTCTCGTTCAGTCGGTATCTCCCATTCTAGTAGTAAGGAAGGCAGATTATTGACTATCAGGCTTGCAGTTGATGAGGTGGCGTTGCTACTACCGTTTCCGATGGTGACCGTATAGGCCCCTTGGTCAGAATCTTGAGCAGAATGAATGGTGAGGCTTTGATTTGTGCCGTCTTCTATAGGGGCACCGTTAAGAAACCATTGATAACTTAGTGGGCCATCTCCAGTGACTTCAACATTTAGGGTAATACTGTCTCCTGCGTAAATTGAATGATTACTGGGTTGCTGAGTGATCGAAACAGGAATTTTCTTAGGGATAACCGATAAGGTTGCGCTTAAAGAGCTAACTTGCCCCTTACTATTGCTTACTAATACGTTATAGCTACCCATGTCGCTTTCGGCGGTATTTGAAATGTGTAACTCGCTTAGAAAGGCGTTATTAATCGCAATACTATTCTTTCGCCACTGGTAAGTGATGAAACCGCCGCCCTGCGCTGTGACTGAGAACGTGGCGTCACTGCCCTCTATTGTAGTCTGATTTTCAGGTTGTTGGATGATCTCGATGGGGGCAATAGGGATATTTACCCAAACATCTACAAAATCTGAACTGACGGTGTTGACGCTATTACTAACAGTGATTCTGTAGCTGCCTTCATCTGCTTTAGTACTGCTTTCAATGTAGAGGCTTTGCTGAGTCGCGCCGGGGATGATTGAGCCGCCTTTTTGCCACTGGTATGTAAATGGACCATCACCTGATACGCCAATACTAAGGTATATCGGGTCGCCCTCTACTATCGTAAGCGGTTCCGGTTGTTGGTTTATTGATGTTGGTATGAGTACTTCGTTGACAATAACCAGTGCGTATAAAGAGTCGAGTGATTCACTGTCAGTACTGACTGTTACGCTATAAGTTGCTGTGTCATTTACTTCTGCATTCGTTTGGCTATATAAAGCTGAAGTGGCGCCCGGAATATCTTGATCATCTTTGTGCCATTGATAGCTGATAGTTTCACTGCTAGAGGCTTGAATAAATAAAGAAAACGAAGCTCCTTCATCAATCGTGATCGACTCAGGTTGAGATTGAATCGCCAGTGCGCTGGCGATTAATTCATCATATTGAGTTTGTGCTTCGCTGCTAATACTCGCTAGTGTGCTAAGGGTACTTGTGTTTTCAGCAGATGGTTGGATTTGCTGTGCAAGCTGCTGAGCAAGTTCGGCAGATAGACTAAGAATCTCTTCAAGGGGCAGGGAGTCAAGTTCAATAAGGCTCAGTGCCCATGCTTCAGATAAGCTCTCGTTATATAAAGATGCGCTGAATATACCCTGTTTAAGTTGTTCTTCTGTTAACTCCGCACTGTTAATTGATGTAAGGTCTGCATCTAATAAACTGGTGATATCTGCTGTTTGGGTATCTAGGGGGCTGGTTTCTAGGTTGAGTGTTTGGATCAGCCACTGCGAGGTAATGCCAATATTCTGTGCTGTAAGTCCGCCAGGTAAATTTAGTGCAGTTGATAGTATTATGTGGCTTAGAGGCGATATGAATACGTTTTTATTCTTGCCTAAGGTACCTAATAACTTAAAATGTTGAGGCAGCGATACGGCTTGTCCGAATTCGATTAATTGTCCGCTTGTTTGTTCGATGCACCCGACTAAGAGGTCGCAACGCATTGAGGTAAGTTCATCAGTGGTTAATTCAAATAAAATGATATCTGTTTGAGCTTGCTCGGGTAGCGCGAGTAAAAAGCTACCATTATTTTTGGTTCGGGTTTCGGCAATAAGTTTCTTGGGTTCTAGGCTTACGTTGTAAGCTCTAATGATACCGTTCTCGATAATGCCTTTTATAGCACTGCCTGATGTATATACAGGGTCTTGAGCTGAGTTCGAATGGGAGTTACAGGCACTTAAAATAAATAAAGTGCAGAGAATAAAAAATTTGATGGCCATTTGGCAAGTAGGGAATTTTAGGGGCATCATGCTCAATTTATCGATAATTTATACGATAGAGTTTTGTTGGTTCTGAGCGCCTGAACGAGAAGGACTGGCTATATTTATCTAGTTTCCAAATGTCGAAATTATGAAACAGGACACGCCTCTCGATAATTGATTCAGGTTTATTTTGCGCTGTGGCTCTATTAAGTATCTTTATTCTAGTCGAAGATTATGTAAACTTATGTGAAAAGCATATTACCATTCATTAACGCTACTGTCGTTACCAGCGATCTTGATTATTGAATTTTGTGTATCTTTTGGCTTAATTGGGTTTTTAATAGTTCTCGTTTATGTTCATCGTCACAGGCATAGAGTTCTGCGAAATCATGTAGGATAGGGGTGAAAAAACGCTGAAAATGCTCTGAGTGTGTCGCGCTTAGCTCAGATATTTCTTGCAGTTCATCGTTAGACCGTTTTTCTTCTTGGGCCTTAATCGTCATTTGAGACAGTTTTTCTTGAAGGTCGGCGATTAATGCCAGATTAGGATTATCTTGTGGTTCTGTAGGTTGTAATTTTCCCCAAAGTTCCAACATGGTTTCTTTTGCTTGATGCGTGTGGGACAGGTCAGCCTGTGCCGCTATATCCAGGCTCTCAACAGAGGCTTTGAACATGGTTTCTGTTTCAGCTAACTTGGCACTAATCTTGTCATTAAACTCATCTGTTTGAACCGATAAAGTACGCACTTCATCAGCGACGACACTAAAACCTCTTCCGGCATCGCCTGCGCGGGCAGCTTCGATAGCTGCATTCAAAGCGAGTAAGTTTGTTTGAGAGTTTATTTTGTTAATATCTTCAAGGTGTTCGACCACTTCCTGAAAGCGTGCATCAATGTCATCAAAATTATGATTCAGGGTGACTGAGGCAACTTGTATATTCTCAAATTGCTGGATCAAGTTAATGAACGCGGTGTTTGAAATCTCGCCAAAGGTATTGAGATTCTCTTGTACGCTTGGCTCTAATTGCTCATCAAGAGAGCGTGAAAGCTCATTAGCTAGTCGATTCGCTTGAACAAGTGTTTCGGCCATTTGTGTCGATTCATCGGCTAGTTCATGGGTCAGTTTTTTTGTGTTGTCACTCGTGGTGGCAATACTTCCCATTTGCGCATTCATCATCGAATGTATTTTATTTAACAGGTGTAGATGGGCTAGTTTTTCTTTTTCGGCTCTTTTGGCTCTTGGCGTTTCATTATGCGGGACAAGAGAGCGCTCGATTCGCTGCCAGATCATAAAGCCGACAAGCATCGTCATGAAAACTAAAGGTGCAATAATGAAGCTAGGAATAGGCGGCGAGATGACTAGCCAGGCTGTTGCCAATATTTGTAAAAACAAAAGCCATGCGTATTCATACTTCATTTAAGAACCTTTGGGCCAGAAGAGTGAGAGTTATTCTTGTTGTGTATTTAAGGAGCATGTTTTTCAAAACCGTATTATTAAAGCGCTATATAAGTCTAGACAGCTTGTGTGTTTCTACAAGCCATCAAGACTGCTCTACAGCTTATTTATCGGTCAATAAGCCCGAAGCTTAAGGAGTATTTCATATTTTTTAAAAGAAATGGCCCATATCAGTGGGCTACGATGTCTTTAATTTCAAGTTACGCCTTCAATTTCCAGTTTAAAGTGTGGCCAGCATGAAATGGTACGATAGGGCTCCCATTGGGCAAAATGATTTCTTCGGGTATTGTCCACTCTGAGCGTTCAAGGGTGATAGTGCTGGCGTTTCGCTCTAAACCATAAAAGTCAGGGCCATAATGGCTGGCAAAACCTTCCAACTTATCAAGTACGCCTAAGTCATCGAATATTTCGGCATATAGCTCTATCGCACTCCAGGCGCTATAGCAGCCTGCACAACCGCATGCTGATTCTTTGCGATGTTTTTCATGAGGCGCTGAATCAGTTCCCAAGAAAAATTTAGGTGAACCTGAGCGCACAGCTTCGCGCAGCGCTTCCTGGTGGGTATTTCGTTTTAACACCGGTAGGCAAAAGTTATGCGGTCTAATGCCGCCAACCAGTAAATCGTTACGATTAAGCAGTAAGTGCTGAGGCGTGATTGTTGCGGCAACTTTGTCTGAAGCATTGAGTACGAACTGCGCTGCATCAGCCGTCGTTATATGTTCAAACACAACTTTTAGTTCTGTGAATGTTGAGGTGATGTTAGATAAATGCTGGTCGATGAAGCGTTTTTCACGATCGAAGATATCGACTTCTGCTTCAGTGACCTCACCGTGAACCAGTAATAACATGCCACACTTCGACATCTCTTCAAAAATGGGGTAAAGCTTGTCCAGAGCTGAAACGGCAGCATCAGAGTTAGTCGTCGCGCCTGCTGGATATAATTTCGCTGCCAGAATGCCAGCAGCAGCAGCGATTTGAATGTCTTCAGTGGTAGTTGAATTTGTTAAATACAAAGTCATTAAGGGGGTGAATGTTTGATCTTCAGGAACTGCGGCCAAGATACGTTGTTGGTAGTCCAGTGCCATTTGAGTCGTTGTGATAGGGGGGACAAGATTGGGCATGACGATTGCGCGTCTGAAGCATCGTGAAGTAGCAGGCACTGTTTCGGGGAGCATGTCGCCGTCACGAAAATGAAGGTGCCAGTCGTCGGGGGCTTGGAGCGTAATTTCTTGCATGAGATATCCTGAATTGTTTAGGGTGGAACATCTCTATTATGCCTGAAAAAAAGACGACCATAAAATCTGCAGTCTAAAGTCGAAACATTTAGTTTATTGAGGCTGGGCTGCTGCCGTAAATTTTGGGCTTAGTATATTACCTCTAGGTAGTTTTTATTAATTTATACGCGCTCTACTAACCGTATTTTTCGTCCACTCTGGGTTTAGTCCAATAAGGTAAAAACGTACTGAAGAATAATGTAAAGGCTATTAGCCAGAGCAAGCCTGAAAGGCCTATCCATAAAGTGTGAAGTGACGGGAATAGTACAGGTAATAATACTCGGATGACGGCGGCAATAGATAAACTATATAGCGAAAAGAAAACGCTTTTGGGGATTGCTTTTAGGCTGCGGCCAGTATGTCCGGTAGACACTCTAGCCATCATTCCCATAGTGATGACACCAATTGTGCCAACAGCGAAAGCATGAAGGTGAATATAAGGCGATAGCTGAAGTGGCTCGCTCAGGGCAAATAAAAGAAAACCTAAGTCGATAAAGAAAAGTGCTATGTAGAAGCACCATAGTAAAGGGTTTTTCCATGCGCCAGGGGTATACCAGCCAATTATTCTTGCTGTGGTGATCAGGAAAATAGAAATTGCCATGAGTTGTGAGAAGCGTAGCGCGTCGAAGAAAAGTTCAGAGATAAAAAAGCCAAGAAAACACAATAGGCTCGGTATATCTAGCCAGCGGGAATTGAATAAGCTTACTTGATAGTCCACCCCGTTTTGAATAAATAACGGGATAATGCGTCGTCCAATGGTCAGCACAAGACCTATGATAAGATAGACGCCACCATATAGCGCTATTTGAATGTTGCTGGCGACGATTGCTTCGGCGGGGCCGAGTGTTTCGGCGTAAAAAAGTAGATTGCCTATGCCGAGTAAAAAAAGCTTTGAAAGTATGGCCAATTGACGCCACTGTTTGACTGCTACAATAGGTACCGCGATTGCGAAGATGAGTAATATCATAAATATCAGATCAAATGCGGCTGCCAGAGGCAGTAAGCTTTCGCCCAAAAACCAAAATACTCTTGCGCTGGCCCAGCATGCAAAAAGTGCAGCAAGAGAATAGCCATGAGGTGTTTGTTTGCCTGTCCAGTTTTTAACAGCGGTTAATAGAAAGCCCGCAATCACTGCTAAGCCATAGCCATATATCATTTCATGAGCATGCCATTGAAAGGGGCTTATATTTTCTAGTGGAAGTTTCAGAAAACCCAGATAAACGCCTAACCAATAGGCTATCGAAACAATAGCCAAGAAACTTGCCCCTGCAAAAAAAGGGCGGAAGCCTAAATTGAACAGGGCAGGATGGGCGTGTTCTTGAGGCATGGCTTATGACTCTCTATCGACATGGAAATGTAAGGCTAGCGTGAGACTAGCCTTACTTCAATACCCCAAAAGGGTCATAGATCTCTAACTAATAAGCCTTTTTCGAGTACTGCTTGTGAAATATCTAATTGTGCTAGTTCAGGTACAACCAGGTCAACCCGATAGCGTGAGCCTAATGCCGCTTCAATTGGCTCTTTGTTCTTGGCGTTAATGAGTTGGCCGACTCTAAAAGGGATATTTCCGGCGGGTGTCAGTAATGTAACAGAGTCACCGACTGAAAATTTGTTTTTTGCTTCGAGTGTTAGTTTGTTATCTTCCAATGACGCGATATCTACATCTGCGACAAAAAGTTGCTTGGTTGAGGTTGAATTACCCGTTTCATAGTTTTGATATTCATCGGGCACGTGGCGACGATAAAATCCTTCGGTGAAGCCTCTATTAGCCATGCCTTCCAGATTGTCCATCAAGTCCATGCTGAATTTTTTTCCGGCAGCCGCATCATCAATCGCCTGGCGATAAACCTGTGCAGTACGCGCTGCGTAGTAATAAGACTTGGTACGACCTTCGATTTTTAATGATTCAACGCCTATTTCCATTAAGCGCTCTACATGCTGGACAGCACGAAGGTCTTTCGAGTTCATGATATAGGTGCCATGTTCATCTTCATATGCGGGCATATATTCTCCCGGGCGGCCTTTTTCTTGAAGCAGGTAAAGCGGAGAAATGCTTGGGTCGCTTGAAGCGTGTGCGGCTGAACTTTGTGTGCCAATATCTAAGCTTTTGACTTCAGGGTCGAAGGTTTGAATCGGACTGCTCGGGACAATCTCGCCGGCATCAGTTTGCTCGGCTTCATGTGTTTGATACTTCCAGCGACATGAATTGGTGCAAGCGCCCTGGTTAGAATCCCGGTGAGTCATATACCCGGAAAGAAGGCAGCGTCCCGAATAGGCAATGCAGAGTGCACCATGAACGAATACTTCTATTTCCATTTCGGGGCAGCGCTGTTTTATTTCAGCGATTTCATCAAGCGATAGCTCGCGAGATA
>Ga0209290_1000159_pt1 | contig 62014 bp, 56 predicted proteins | sample EN1Hudsemesocosm_2_FD_184632 | JGI IMG/M metagenome (GOLD analysis project Ga0209290, IMG submission 184632) | Methane-oxidizing microbial communities from mesocosms in the Hudson Canyon - EN10B Hudson Canyon (SPAdes) (version 2) | ecosystem: Environmental > Aquatic > Marine > Cold seeps... | reverse complement strand
TACCTTGAGCGATGAGTTTTGTTTGCTCTTTTGTCTGGCCGGGTTTTTGAGTGCCTTTGGCAATTTTTATCGCCTCCTCCTGAGCTTTCTCAGAAGCTTGAGGGTGCCGTTTTTCGTATTTAGCCATAAACTGCTTCCATGTAAATGTAAGTGTTTTTTATTTTAGCCAGTTTGAGGCTAGGTATAAAGATCTTCAACAGATTGTGTCAGCTGTGTCAGTGCTTGTTGTTCATTTTCACTTAACTCGCAGCTTGCTAATACGAAATTTGCTGTTCGAACAACGGCACGCCATCGTGGTCTATCGGGTACTGTACGTGCGCTTAGGTATTTATCAAAGGTACGTGTTTTTACGGTGGTGCCATCAACATAAACGCGCCAACACCGGCTATTTTCGGCTAGTTCAACCTTGCCCTTATTTGTATGACGCTCCCATAGGCTTAAAGAGGTTCGTAATAAGGAGACGATCAGTTCTTTTTGGTCGTTGATCTTGGGGGCATCTTGTTCAGTTAGATGGACAAGGGGCGCTTGATCAAATGTTGAGTTGCCAGGAACAGAGTCTGCTTCGCTGATTTCCGTCTGTTGTTCGCTTGTGCTTTTAGTATGATTTGGCTGAGTCTTTTCTGGACTCACAGGCTTTGTCATGACTTGCCTGAGCGCGCCTTCAATTTCATTAATTTTTTTACGGTTTTCGTTTAGTTTATGACTTAAGCTAGCGATAGCGCTTGAAGACTCTTTAGGTGAGGGGTCTAGCGCGTCATTAATAGGGGTGATGACTAAGGCTAGGTAAGCTTTATCGAATTCATAAAAACTTTTGACTGAGGCTTGCCAACGAACATTATGTCGGATATCCCGGGTTTCCATATTAAATGCGGTACTGGCTTGTTCCTTGATTAAACGTTGTAATTCATGGCCCAGGTCATCATTTACTTTCTCTAAAATAGGCTTACCAAGAATGCTGTCGTTATTTGTTTGCAGCATGTTAACGGCTTTTTCGTTGGCGTAAGCAATGTGCAGGCTGTCATTAATCAGAATGATGAGTTCATCGCTGATATCTAATACATTCAGTAAGCGAGCATTGAGTTCTGATAACTCTTCTTCAAGGATTTCTCTGCGTTCAATTTCATTTTTGAGCTTCTGATTTTCTCGGTTGGCAATCCAATACTTTCGCGCAGTCAATTGGCTGGAAACTCGAGCGAGTAATTCTTTGTCATGGTAGGGTTTGATCAGGTAATCATTTGCGCCGGCTGTCAGAGCGGCCACAATATCACTGATCTGGTGGCGCGCTGTGAGCATCATTACGGGTAGTTCATAGCTGTCATAGTACTTACGAATAGACTGGCAAACTTCCAAACCTGACATTCGCGGCATCATGAAGTCTAATAGAATCAAGTCTGGCACTTTCTCATTTAGTCGAGATAATACTTTTAAGCCATCTTCGAATAATTCAATTTGATAGTCTTGGCCATTAAGTTGGCTGGCGACTAATTCACAATTCATTGGTTCGTCATCGACGATGAAAATGACAGGTGCATTTGATGTATTGGTGATAGTGTGTGGCTTGATGTCGTTATTGGATGATGAGTCATCAGCTGAGGCTGTATCTTGAGTAAAAGCAGAACCGTCTGCTGAAATCTCATCATTTTTAGTGTTGTGGATTGCATGCCTTGAATCGGTATGGCTTTTGTCCAGAGATAACTGGTTTATGGTCGGCAGGTTTTCAGGCTCGCTAAGCATGTCGATTGGAAATTTCATGGTGACAGTGGTGCCTTTACCAACTTGACTGGCAATTTCTAATGATCCGCCATGCAGTTCCACTAATTGTTGGCTGATGGAAAGTCCCAAGCCTGTGCCGCTTGCAGAATGGTGTCCCTCGACGTGAACTTGTTCAAAGGGGCGAAATAAAGATTGACGTTTTTCTTCAGGAATACCGACGCCTGAATCTGAAATTTCAATAATGATCTGATTATTTAAGGGAAATGCAGTTAAGTGAATAAAACCGTGCGGAGTATATTTGACTGCATTACCCATGAGGTTGATGAGAATTTGTTGGAGGCGGAACTCATCGGCTTTCAAAAAACGTACTTTCGGATCAATCTGCGCCGCTAATTTTATGTCTGTCTGTGCGGAGTGGTTTTGACTCATGCCATTCTGAGTAACACTGTGTTGATTCACAAGAGGTCTCATGGTCGAAAGTACTAAATCTGCAATGGCACTTAGGTCAACATGGGTGGTATTAAGTTTCAATTTGCCATGCTTAATACTTGAGAAGTCCAATATGTCGTTTACTAATACGCTTAAGCGTTGAGTGGTGTTGGCGATGAGATCAATCTTATGTTGTTGGTCGTCTGAAAAATTACCAAGATTATCTTCTTTGAGAATCTTTGCTAGGCCAGAAATGCCTTGCAGCGGGGTGCGTAACTCATGAGAGGTAGTGGCTAAAAATTCATCTTTGAAGGCATCCATTTCGATTAATTCATGGTTTCGGCTTTTAAGTTGGGCCGACATGGTTTCTACCAAATCCAGATTTTTCAGGTAATTTCTTTGTAGAGCGATGGCTTGGGAAATAACGAAGGCCAGTACCCCATAGTGAGCAAGGTTGATAGGGGTAAAAACGAGGCCATTTGTTTTTAGCACATCATGCGCCACTGCCAAAGCTAGAATTAACAGGCTGGCACCAAAGGCTTTGACGCTCAGGCCTTTTATTCTGGTCATTCTGATGTACATGATAATGGCGTAAGTCATTGAGATTATGACGAGTACCTGAAATGCGATGTTCAGTTCGGTGTAGATTCGATTAGTGAAGCTCAGGCAAAGCAATACAAAGGGTACAATTAGTATCCATGAAACACGAGCGGTCCAGTTAGGAATATGATTTTTATATAATGCGGCAAAAAAACCCATGAACAAGGGAAGGGTTAAATAAAATAATAGGTGTTCAATGCGTTGAAGTGTGGCCCAGCTAAACCAGTCGAACATATAGATAACACGTTCATCAATTAATAAACGTCTACCACCTACAACTAGGCATAATAAGCCAAAATAGAGAGACGTGACCTCTTTGGAGCGAAAGGCGAAGAGTGAAAAATTATATAAACCGATGGCAATGAGAATGGCGCCAAAAAACACGGCAAGAATAATTGGCTGTTGCTCCATTGAAAAGCGGCCAGACTCATCTGTCAGGCGCAGACTAAACCAGACGCCACCTTCCCGATAGTGAAAATTTGATATTTGAATAACAAACTCCAAGGCTCCATCATGTTCAGGTAGTTTTACCGTTTTGGGTAGAAAGGCGGCTTCTTCTGTGTTCTGGAAAAAACCGATTTGACCATTGCTCGCTGATAATTTTCCATTGACCCAGAGTTTGTAGGCACTCGGCATATCGGGTATATACAAATAAAGCTCATTCAGACTTTTTGGTACGAGCACTTTTGCATGATAAGTGGTGTAACCCAGGGCAGGAAGAGAGGTTTGTTTCGCAGGAGAACCATCAGGTTTATCTGTGGCTAGCGTGCTAGGTTTTGGCTTTTCAACGTAACGATAGGGTTCTGTGCTCCATACACCTGGCACAGGAAACTTAAGTGCTTTGACGCTGGTGTGTGCGATATCTTCTGGTGCAATAAAGTGCCCCCAGTAAGTATCCCATAAGCCATCAAGAGGGTGTGACTCCCCTTGGCCCCAACTGTTATTTCTTAGATCAATCACCGAAACGGCAGTGTTTTTTTTGAACTCACTGAGCTGATTGTCGGCCCAAGCAAAAGGCGTCATTAAAATACAGCTCAGTAAAACATGACGTAACAACATAAGAAACAGGCCAAATTCATTTTTATTATAGCTGCCATGATAAAGCATAATCACTTTTAGGTCAGTGCTGTTGTTCTTAACGACGCGAGTATTTGTATATTAATTACGCCAAAAAGCGGGCGTGAATAGAATCAGCAGTGTAAATATTTCTAAGCGCCCCATTAGCATCGCGAAACATAATACCCACTTTGCCGTGTCAGGAATGTCACCATAATGAAGGGATACTGCGCCCAATCCTGGCCCAAGATTGTTAATGCTAGCACCGACCGCAGACCAGGCGGTGACTTGGTCTAAACCCGTTGCGAGTAAGAGTAAAAGCAAAATGACAAATACAAAAAGATAGACAGAAAAGAAGCCCCAAACCGCTTCAATGACCCGGTCTGGTACAGGTTTCTTGCCTAATTTAACAGGAATAATTGCATTAGGGTGAATCAGGCGTTTTATTTCACGTAAACCCTGTTTATATATCAGTAAGACCCGAATAGCTTTCATTCCGCCGCCGGTTGAACCTGCACAGCCGCCTACAAAAGCAACCAGGAACAGTAGGAAAGGTAGAACAAATGGCCAGCTTGAAAAATCAGCGGTCGCAAAACCGGTGGTTGTGGCAATTGAAACCACTTCGAATAATCCGCGGATCATCGACTCTGACAAAGTGTAGGTGTCTGTGAAGTATAAAACGGCAATGGTCACCAGGGTGACAATAATCATTAATGAGCCGTAAAAGCGGAATTCAGGATCTCTAAAGTAGATGACCCAGCTATTACTGCGCCAGGCGGTGAAATGCAGCGCAAAATTGATACCGGCGGTAAACATAAAAAAGACCGCGATTAATTCAATCATGGTGTTGTCGAAATAACCGATACTGGCATCATGGGTAGAGTAACCCCCTATCGCGATAGTTGAGAAACTATGACTAATCGCATCAAAAACCGACATGCCTGCGGCCCAATAGGCTATGGCACATGCGAGGGTCAATCCTAGATAGATATACCATAAAGCTTTAGCCGTCTCAGTAATTCTCGGTGTGAGTTTACTATCTTTGACTGGACCAGGTGCTTCTGCTCGATATAACTGCATGCCACCAATACCGAGCATAGGGAGGATGGCAACGGCGAGAACGATCAAACCCATTCCGCCAAACCATTGGAGTTGTTGTCGGTACCAGAGTATTGATTTGGGTAAGGCGTCAATACCGGTAATAACTGTGGCGCCTGTGGTAGTTAAGCCAGATAGCGACTCAAAATAAGCATCGACAAAGCGTAGGTCTGGCAAGTCAGATAAATAAAGTGGTATAGAGCCACTTAAACTAAGCACCAGCCAGAAAAGTACAGTCACCACGAAACCATCACGAACGCGTAGTTCTTTTTTGATATTGCGAACGGGCAGCCAAACTAATAAGCCAATACCTAAGGTGATTAAGAAGGCGTTTACAAAAGCACCAATCTGATGATCGTCATAGATCAGGGATACTAAAATGGGCGGTAGCATCGTTAAGCTAAAGACCATCAGTAGAATGCCGAGTATTCGGCATATTGTTGAAAAATGCATTAATTCAGATCCTCAGTACGCATTAAAAAAATGACAAGCCGACTTGGAATAACTTCTCGACTTCGCGTACTTTTTTCTTATCCACCAAAAACAAAATGACATGATCATCCGGTTCGATTCGAATATGATCATGAGCAATCAAAACTTCTTGTTTACGCACAATCGCACCAATGGTGGTGTCTGAAGGTAAGGGGATCTCATCAAGACGTCTACCGACTACTTTAGATGAGTTCTGGTCTCCATGTGCGACCGCTTCGATTGCTTCTGCCGCGCCACGTCTTAAAGCATGAACATTCACCACATCGCCTTTTCGGATGTGAGTTAACAGGCTACCGATAGTGGTTTGTTGAGGCGATATAGCTATATCTATTTCGCCACCTTGAATCAGGTCAACGTAATCAGGGTTGCTGATGAGGGCCATGACTTTTCGGGCACCGATGCGTTTGGCCAGCATGGATGCCATAATGTTTGCTTCGTCATCATTGGTGACCGCAATAAAAACATCCGTATCTTCAATGTTTTCTTCTAGCAGCATGTCTTTATTGGCCGCATTACCATGAAGTACAATGGTTTTTTCCAATGTTTCAGAGAGGGCGACGCAACGTTCGTGATGGCTTTCGATTATTTTAACGCGGTAATGGCGTTCTAATTGTTTAGCCAGCCGGAAACCAATGTTACCGCCACCAGCAATAATGATGCGGCGGTAATTTCTTTCAAGAGGTTGCAGTTCGCTCATGACGGCACGAATATGATCCGTTGCTGCAATGAAAAATACTTCATCATCGGCTTCGATAACGGTATCACCGGAAGGAATGATGGGTTGTCCCTGACGAAAGATGGCAGCGACGCGGGTGTCGATGCTAGGCATATGCTGACGAAGTAGAGATAGAGCATGGCCAATTAAAGGGCCTCCCTCACAAGCACGGATTGCAACGAGTCGGGCTTTGCCATTGGCGAGGTCAAGTGCTTGAAGTGCGCCGGGGTACTCAAGTAAGCGAGTAATATGTTTAGTCACAACTTGTTCAGGGCTAATTAAGACGTCTATCGGAAAAGCTTTATTTGAAAATAACTCTTTCTTGGCCAAATAGGGGGTGGCGCGTACCCGGCATATTTTGGTGGGCGTCTGGAACAAAGTGTAGGCTACCTGACAGGCCGCCATATTGACCTCGTCGCTATTCGCAACGGCGATAAGCATGTCAGCATCTTCTGCGCCAGCCTGGGCAAGAATGTTCGGGTGAGCACCTTGTCCGGTGATGGTGCGGATATCTAGATGATCTTGTAATTCGCGAAGACGCGCACCATTATGATCAATAACGGTAATGTCGTTTTCTTCATTTGCCAGGTTTTCAGCGAGTGTGCCGCCAACCTGGCCTGCACCAATGATGATTATTTTCATATTCTTTTCATAGCACTTTCATAATGTTGCGTTTACGACGTCATGCTTGTCGATGATATATTAGTTTTTGGATAAACAAGCATAAAAGAAACCATCATGGCTACTTTCTTGAGGAAATAACTGCCGACCAAACCCTGTTTCTATGCCCCAATTTGCCTCTATTTTACTATAACTTGCGCTACTTTCTTGCTTTAAAAAGCGCTCGATAATACGGCTATTTTCTTGTGGAAAAATTGAGCACGTGGCATACAGCAGTTTGCCACCTTGTTTGAGAGTTGGCCAGAGGGCGCAGAGCAATTTTAACTGTAATTCCGCTAATTGTTTGATATCACCTTCCTGGCGTAGTAATTTGATGTCAGGATGACGACGGATGACACCGCTTGCACTACAGGGCGCATCTAGCAATATGCGGTCAAATTGTTGACCATCCCACCATTCGTTTACTTCTTCTGCGCGCGCAGTTTTTATCTCGGCAGATAAGTTAAGCCGGTTTAAATTTTCCCGAATGAAATCATTGCGACTCTCATCTGCATCCAGAGTCAGCATTTCAAGATCTGGCTGGGTTTCAAGCATCGCGCAGGTTTTTCCGCCGGGTGCTGCACAAGCATCGAGCACTTTTTGCTGGGGCTGTAGATCTAGCAATTCGCAACACAACTGGGCTGCTTCATCCTGTACGCTTACCGCGCCTTCTGCAAACGAAGGTAGGCGTGTTACCTGACAGGGTGAATCAAGAGAAATGGCCAAGGGCGCGAATTCGCAGGCGTGAGCATCGATTTCGGCTGTTTTAAGTTGTGCCAAATAAGACGCTTGACGCGTAGTTTTATCATCAATATTCGCTGCTTTAAACTGCGAATTTACCCTTAAAGTCATGGGAGGATGTTGATTGTTTTGAAATAGAATATCTTGCCATTGATCCGGCCAATTATTTTTGATTTTATCCTGCATCCATTGGGGGTGGCTTGCAATGGATGACTCTAGGTCTGGCGTGGTCTCAAGCGAGGAAATTTTGCGTAATACTGCATTCAATAAACCTTTCATATTATGAAGGCCGAGCTCTTCGGTCGCTTCAACTGTTTCATTTAAGGCTGCATGATTAGGTATGCGCGTGTATAAAAGCTGATAGGCACCTACTTTCAGTAAGGTTTCAGCGAGTTTGTCATTCCTGTGCAGAGGTTTTTCCAGAAACTGATTGTGAATGTCGCCGAGATGGTAATACCAGCGACAGCAACCGAATACCAATTCTTGTAATAGGCTTCTATCTTTTTCATCGACTTGTTCATTCGCAATGGGTAGGAGCGTTGCTAATGATTGCTGTTTATAGGCGACGTCGTGTACAACCTGGCAAACTATTGCCCGAAGGTCGTGTAATTGCTTGATATGTTTTGACCTGGGCTCACGACGGATTTTATTGTTTCTGGTTCTGTTCTTTCTCGGCTTAACGCTCATGATGCTTTCACGCTTTTGGGGTAGGTGTTGAGGTAAGTTCGTAAGATGAGAGTGTTTGGCCTTCATTTAAAATAGCCTTACCTCCATTTACAAAAGATTGAACATCCATCGCTTTTGAACCCGGTAATTGTAGTTTCAATATGCGAAGTGCGTCTTTACCACATTTAATTAAAATACCGTTTTTGTTTTTTTCAAGAATGCATCCGGTCTCTTCTGTTCCAGTGTGGGCTACGTGCTTGGCTTCAAAAATTCGGATGCGTGCATCCTGGTCTTTGAAATAAGTCACTGGCCAAGGGTTGAAGGCACGTATATTCAGACATATTTGTTCTGCGCTTTCTGTCCAGTTGATTTCGGCTTCTTGCTTGCTTAATTTTCGTGCGTAATTGGCGAGTTCATTATTTTGCTTTTCAGCGTTTTGCTTTTGATCATCAGGCAGTGCTAAATACTTTAACACGGCTTTTGCACCGATATCAGCTAAGCGGTCATGTAAACTGCCGCCTGTGTCTGTTTCTGTAATTGGGGTGTTTTCTTTTAAAATCATGTTGCCTGTATCAAGTCCGACATCCATTTGCATGATAGTAATACCGGTCTCTGAGTCTCCAGCTTGTATTGCCCTTTGAATCGGAGCGGCGCCTCGCCAGCGAGGAAGAAGCGAGGCATGAATGTTAATGCAGCCTTGAGAGGGTATTTCCAGTATTTCAGGAGGTAGTAAAAGGCCATACGCGGCAACAATCATTAAATCAGGCTTTAAGGCGGCCAACTCTGTTTGAGCATTAGGGTCTGTTAGCTTTTCAGGTTGATAGACAGGAATTGAAAAGGATTCAGCCACAATTTTAACATCACTTTTGAGTAGTTTTTTGCCTCGACCTGCTGGACGATCAGGCTGGGTGTAAACTGCAATAATATTATGACCCTGTTCGATAATGGCTTTCAGGCTGTGGGCTGCAAATTCGGGTGTGCCGGCAAAAATTATATTCAATGTGACGTCGCTTCTATGATTTTAGTGTGGCCCGGGCTTTAGTGTGGCCCGGGTTTCCGTCTGGCTATGGTCTAATTATGACCAGGGGCTTTGTTATGTTTATCTTTTTTGAGATCGATGTAATTTCTCTAGCTTAGTTTTGATACGGTTACGCTTTAATGTACTGAGGTAATCAACGAAGAGCTTCCCATTAAGGTGATCCATCTCATGCTGAATGCAAACGGCCAATAAACCTTCGGCTTCTAACTCAAAAGATTCACCATGTTTGTCTAAAGCTTTAATTAATACATGCTCGATGCGACTAATGTCTTCATAAAAGCCTGGTACAGATAAACAGCCTTCTTGCATTTTTTCAGGTTCACCTTCCAAGACAGTTACTTCGGGGTTGATAAACACCATGGGCTCGTTTTTGTCTTCAGATAAGTCCATTACAATTAACTGAATATGCTTGTCTACCTGGGTGGCGGCTAAACCTATCCCCGGAGCGTCATACATTGTTTCAAACATATCTTCGATAAGTTTGGTTATTTTTGGGGTGACTTTCTCAACCGGTTTAGCGAGTGTGCGTAAACGCGGGTCAGGGTATTCAAGTATTTCAAGTAAAGACATACGGGCTCTTATTGCTGGTTTATCATTAAAAATTGGGTGAAAAGGTGAATGAAATTGTGGTGCGTGTCACGATATCACTGCTACTATTATCTAATAGAAAGTGAATTTAGTACAAATTATCAATTGTTGATCTATAGTTTAATGATATTACTGGGATTTTGTTGATAAAAGACGCACGAAATTATTAGTTTTGCGTGTCTCCCTATAAACATGTATCGCAAATACTAAACCTGTACGACTAAAACTGAAGTGCTAAATACCCGACAAACACTTTAACAAAACATACTTAAAGATATATTAATACCTGACGACATTTATGTAGGCTCCTCATGATTCGAAAGTTTTTTTTCAATGCTTCTCTCATTTATTTGGCTTTGAGCCAGTCCTTAATGGCCGCGCCTGAGTTAGCTCCTGGGCACCCTGAACGCCACACCGTAGTGAAAGGTGATACTTTGTGGGATCTTTCTGAGAAATTTTTAAAATCTCCATGGTTATGGCCTGAGATTTGGCACGCTAACCCTCAAGTGACTAACCCTCATTTAATTTACCCTGGTGACATTATTGGTTTGATATATGTCAATGGTGAGCCGCGTATTACGACTTTGAAAGCCGGCGATCAAAATGGTGTTATTAAGTTGAGCCCAGCTGTTAAAGCAGCTCCGATTTCAACAGCTATTCCAACTATTCCTTTAGATTCAATTGCTAGTTTCTTATCTCAGAATCGAATTGTCACTGCAGAAGAGCTTGATGCAGCACCTTATATATTGATTGGTCGAGAGAATCACTTAATCACTGGTGCAGGAGATACCGTTTTTGCACGTGGTGCTGTAGGTGACGCCGAAAAAATGGGGGTGTACCGTTCAAGTAAAAGTTATATTGACCCTGAAACGGATGAGTTTTTAGGTCTGGAAGCCAAAGCAATTGCAACGACTAGTGTGAATGATGTGACTGGTGAAGTAATTTCTTTAACGGTAAATCGTTCAAATGAAGAGTTACGTCAAGGGGACCGTTTGCTGGCTACTGAAGATCGTGTTATTAACTCGACATTTACACCAAGTAAACCAGATCATGATATCCGAGGCCAAATGATTGCGGTTGCATCAGGGGTTGGCAATATCGGCCAGTATAATGTAGTTGCTATTAATCGTGGTGAGCGTGAAGGTGTCAAAGAAGGCAACGTCATGGCTATTTATAAGAATGGTGGATTGGTTCGTGACCCGTATACTAAAGAAAAAATTGAATTACCTTCACAAAGGGCTGGTCTGTTAATGGTTTTTCGCGTATTTGAGAAAGTAAGTTATGGCTTAATCTTGAAAACCACCCGTCCTCTTGCTGTTATGGATGAAGTGCGCACACCTTAATATTTAAGTAAATAATTCAAAAAACAGCTTTTTGATGCGCCAAAAGCTGTTTTTTTCATTTTGATCAAGGAAGATCATATGCCCGTCTCTGAAACTTGTATCAGTGTTCTTCAACTTTCTGCTATTAAAGGCTTAGGCCTTAAAACCTTTCACCACTTGTATAAAGAGTTAGCTTCAGTCGCAGGTATTTTGTCTGCAGACTTTCAAGTGCTCAAAGACTTGGGGATAAAAGCGCCTATTGCGCGGTCCATATGCCAGCTTCAAAATGAGCAAGTAAGCATAGTTTCGAGTAGTGATATGGCGCGATTATTATCATGGAGTGAAGATGATGATCAGTTTGTGCTCTGTCTAGAAGATAAGTCCTATCCTGTGCACTTAAAAGAAATATATTGTCCGCCGCCACTTATTTATGTGAAGGGCTGTTTAAGTGCTTTTAATATGCCATCAATTGCACTTGTCGGGAGTCGAAAACCTAGTATTGGTGGTGAGCAGCATGCTTTCAGTTTTGCGAAAGAATTAAGTCTGGCTGGTTTGTGTATCAATAGTGGTTTGGCGATTGGAGTTGATTCCGCCTCTCACCGCGGTGCATTAGATGCGGGTGGAATTACCTGTGCTGTTTTAGGGACAGGATTGGATGTGATATATCCTAAAAAGAACATTGGCCTTGCAGATGAGATATGTCAGCGCGGTACACTTATTTCAGAAATGAGTTTGGGAGCTTTACCTGTTCCGGCAAATTTCCCTCGTCGAAATCGGATTATCTCTGGTTTGTCTCAAGGGGTGTTGGTGGTTGAGGCGGGTTTAAAAAGCGGCTCTCTCATTACTGCAAGTTATGCAATAGAGCAAAACCGGGATGTCTATGCTATCCCTGGTTCAATTGATAGCCCTGTGTCTTCGGGTTGCCATGCTTTAATAAAGCAAGGCGCTCAGTTAGTAGAGTATGTTGAAGATATTTTGCAGGACGGTTTAGTTCAAGGTGTGGTTGCTGGTAAGGGGCAAAATAACCCCGCCGCTCTAAGATCGAATCACTTAGCTTTCGAGCACCTTTCTGATGAAGAGCGTACTGTGATGAATTATGTGGATTATCAGTGTGTGTCATTTGATTTACTGATGCATTTCACTGGTTTGAATATCAATCTGTTGACGCATTTATTAATTGGTCTTGAGTTGAAAGGCGAGCTTAGCTCTGTTCCGGGTGGCTATCAGCGAGTGAAAACAGTAAACTCGCCTGCTTAGGCACTGTATGTCATGTAATCTATTTTTCAGGCCAATGCCTGAATAGTATTTGGCTTTTTGTCCAAGTATGATATTTGTAGGATAGGGTAGGAAATATAGAGTGGCGCTAAATAAAAAAACACTTTGGCAGGTTCGTTATGCTGCGCATGTTATTCGCATGGGGGGGGTCGTTGCTCACCCTACAGAAGCTGTATGGGGTCTGGCATGTGACCCTTTTAATTCTCAGGCCGTTGCCAGGCTGTTAACAATAAAGCAACGACCCGTTAGCAAAGGTCTGATTCTTGTTTCGGGTCAGTCAGAGCACTTTGAGTCACTATTATCCTCACTGCCCGATAGTTTGAGAGCGCGTTTTTTGCAACAAAATGCTCACCCTACAACGTGGTTAGTGCCTGACATACACCAGATCGTTCCTCATTTTTTAAGAGGTCAACATTCCTCTATCGCCCTTCGTTTAACTGAACATGCCGTTTTTTCAGCTTTAAGCCGGGCACTTGGTCATGCTTTGGTTTCTACGTCTGCAAATCCAACGGGAAGGCCGCCTGCAGATAGCGTATTCAAAGTGAATCAATATTTTGCCAACGAGATTGATTATATTTTACCGGCAGCCTTGGGTGGCTTTTCTAAGCCTTCAGAAATTCGCGATCTCAAGACAAATTGCATCCTTAGAGTTTAGGGTATTTAAGACCATTATTAGAAAAGCTAGTTTGGAATTTAAGCATGTTAGAGCAAGTTAAAAGTTATCTGTTAAATCTTCAAGATACCATTTGTAGCAATTTAGAGACAATCGATGGAGAAGCTCATTTTCAGGAAGATGAATGGCAGCGTGAAAAAGGCGGGGGTGGTCGTACTCGCGTGATCACTGACGGTGCTATTTTTGAAAAAGGCGGCGTTAACTTCTCACATGTTTATGGTGACTCTTTGCCTGCTTCTGCTACAGCTGCTCGCCCTGAGTTAGCTGGTAGACGCTTTCAGGCAATGGGTGTGTCATTGGTGATGCACCCCAAAAATCCATATATACCTACTTCCCATGCAAATGTCCGTTTTTTTGTTGCCCAGAAAGAGGGTGCCGAGCCTATCTGGTGGTTTGGCGGTGGTTATGACTTAACGCCTTATTATGGTTTCAGAGAAGATTGCCAGCATTGGCATCGTGAGGCGGCTAAAGCGTGTGCGCCCTTTGGTGAAAATGTTTATAGTAAGTATAAAAAATGGTGTGACGAGTATTTTTATTTAAAGCATCGAAATGAAGCACGTGGTGTGGGCGGTCTGTTTTTTGATGACCTTAATGAATGGGGCTTTGATACTAGTTTTGCTTTTATGCAATCGGTGGGTAACAGTTTCTTAGCCGCATATTGCCCGATAATAGAGAAGCGTAGAACGCATGAATACGGTGAAAAAGAGCGGAATTTCCAGCTTTATCGTCGTGGTCGTTATGTTGAGTTTAATTTGGTATTTGATCGGGGGACACTATTTGGTCTGCAATCAGGCGGACGTACAGAGTCTATTCTGATGTCAATGCCGCCTTTGGTGCGCTGGGATTATAATCAGCAGCCAGAACCCGGTTCAGCCGAAGCATCATTAACAGACGTCTTCTTACCGCATCAAGATTGGTTAAGTTCGGCCGATATTAAAGGCTTAAAGGCGACTTAACGGTGGTATAAATGTGGCTTAGTTGTGGCTTAGTTGTGGCTTAGTTGTGGAATAGTTGCGTAGTTGTGGAATAGTTGTGGAATAGCTGCGCAGTATTAGATAAAACGAAAATATTATTGGAAGAAGCGAGTGCTTATGGATCGTTATGCTGTTGTTGGTCATCCTATTGCCCATAGTAAATCACCTATGATTCACGAAATGTTTGCCAAGCAGACTAATCAAAATTTGGTGTATGAAAAAATAGAGGCTCCTTTGAATGGCTTTGAAACATGTGTGACCAATTTTTTCTCGGCATCAAACGGAAAGGGCCTGAATGTTACTGTACCGTTTAAAGAACGTGCTTGGGATTTATGTGCTTATCGTACTGAACGTGCTGAGTTGGCAGGTGCGGTAAATACACTATTTTTGGATCAAAATCGTAAAATTTGTGGCGATAATACAGATGGTGTGGGTCTGGTGTCAGACCTTAAACAGCATGGCGTAGACCTTCATGGGAAAAAAATACTAATTCTTGGTGCTGGTGGTGCGGTAAGGGGCGTTTTACAGCCTATACTCAAAGAGAAACCTGAAAAGGTTTTCATCTGTAACCGCACTGAAAGTAAAGCGGCGGCATTGGTTGATATTTTCAGTCATTTGGGCAAGCTTGAAAGCGGCCCATTTTCTGCCTTTGATGAGCCTTCTGGTGGTGAGAATCCAGATCAAGATTGCACCAGCTTTGACTTGATTATTAATGGCACATCGGCGAGTTTATCAGGTGATTTGCCGCCTATTTCAAGTTCAGTGATTATGGATCGAACAGTGAGTTACGATATGATGTATGCTGAACATGAAACAGTTTTCAATCGCTGGGCAAGGGACGCCGGGGCCGAGTCAACTATTGACGGTTTAGGTATGTTAGTGGGACAGGCTGCAGAAGCTTTTTCTATTTGGCGTGGATGTTCACCTGAAACGAATGAAGTGATGAAGAAATTACGTGTTTTGTGATTTATTAAAAGCAAACAATAACTAACTTAGCTGACTAGCTAATCAGCGATTAAGTAAAATAGGCTTGAAGTTTATGGATTTAGCGACCCTTATTGGTCTCGTATTTAGTATTTTGATTATTCTCGGGGCAATATTAATTGAATCCAGCATTATGGATTTTGTTAATCTTCCTGGTTTAGGAATTGTTTTTATTGGCACTATCGCAGTTACTTTAATTAAATTCCGATTATCCTCTGTTGTTCTTTCTTTTAAATTGTCGCTTTCAACGGTATTTTTAGAGCGCATTGAAAATCCTGTGTTTTTGATCGAAAAGGTTCGTGAGCTTTCCGGTGTGGTCCGTAAAGAAGGTATTTTGGGCTTAGAGCAGGCCGAAATTGAAGATGAGTTTTTATCAAAAGGTATTGCCTTATGTATTGATGGGCACCCTTCCGAGTTTATCGAAGAAATATTGATTCAGGATCTTGAACAATCTATTGAACGTTATGATATTTCTGAAAAGGTATTTAGAGGGATTGCTGAAACCGCGCCTGGCTTGGGTATGCTGGGGACTTTGGTGGGCCTTGTTCAAATGCTGAATAACATGTCTGACCCAAGTTCAGTGGGGCCTGCTATGGCTGTTGCGCTATTAACTACATTTTATGGCGCGTTTATCGCGCAAGTCGTGGCTATCCCTCTTGCTGATAAATTAAGCCTGAAGGCGGCGGATGAACATCGGAATATGTCTTTAGTGATTACGAGTGTTCAAAATATTCTTAAGGGTCAGAACCCGCGTGTGATTACTGAGGTTTTGTCGAGCTATCTACCGCCTGCGCAACGAGAAATCGTCCAGGCTGAAGAGTAGGCTGATCGATGAGAGCGATACCTAAACCTAAGCCTAAGCAAGATAGTGGTAGTGGCTGGATTGTCACATTCGCTGATTTGATGTCACTCCTGCTGACTTTTTTTATTCTGTTGCTTAGTTTTTCAAATATGGATATGAAAAAGTATGAGGCTATGGCGATTGCTATGGCTTCTTCGTTTGGTATGTCAGCCCTTACCGGACAGCCGAGCCCGGGGGGCAGCATTATTTTTGCTGAGCAACCTGCCGTCCCCCCTCCTCCGGCAACCACCGATGAACAGACCGAGTTGGAAAAAGAATTTGAAGATTTTGAAGAGTCAGACATTGAAGTGCTTGATGAACCTAAAGAAACTGAATCTGTTAATCAGATTGACCCGAATATTGATCGTTTAACGGAAAGTTTGGTTGAAAAGTTAGAGTCTGAAATTTTATCAAATGCTTTGAGTGTCAGTTATGATGCCAATAAAGTCGTGGTGCGTTTTTCTGAAGCGACTACTTTTCCTTCTGGCAGTGAAGAATTGAAAGATGCCATGTTTCCTATCCTGGAAAAAATAGAAGATGTCTTAGCAACGTGTAATGGTGAGGTGGTGGTGTCGGGTTATACCGATAATTTACCCGTTAATTCGAGTCGTTATCGTTCAAATTGGGATCTATCTGCAGCAAGAGCTGTGAGTGTGGTGCATCAACTGATTTTTAATAATAAACTTGATGCTAATCGTGTGAGTGCGGCAGGCCGGGCAGAAACGAATCCACTTGCAGACAATGATACGCCAGAAAATAGAGCAAAAAACAGACGTGTTGAAATTAGTGTCTTTGAGCCAAAATGTGAAGATGAAGAATGGGCTTTCTAAAGTTTCTTTCGTAGTAAGAAATTGATCTATATAATGGCCCCTTTTAACACATAGGTGAACATAGCGTGAGTGGACCAAGCCAACCAAAAGTAGAAGATGAACAGTGGAGTGATGAGCGTATTCACGACTTTTTAGCTCTGAAGCCCATTAATGGTAGTAACGATGACTATCACGTTTTGATTCAGTCATACCTACATATGACACCTGACTTCTTTAAGCGTTTAATTGATATGTTTGTGGCTGAAGGCCGGGATTTAAATGCGCTTTCTGTAGCAGGTGAAACAATCCTGGATCATGTTAGTCAGCATGTACGAGCCACTGAGTACATTAAAGTTTTAGCTGATAATGGCGCAGTTTGTTCCTCAAAGTAATTAATAAGAAACCGAATGACTGAGCCAAGCACCTTATCCGAGTCTGATGATTACGCTTTCCGTTTTGGCGGCATAGCCCGTTTATATGGTCGTCGTGCTTTAAGCGTGTTTAAAGCAAGTCATGTTGCTGTGATAGGGATTGGTGGGGTTGGTTCTTGGGCTGCCGAGGCATTGGCGCGTTCAGGTGTGGGCACGATTACACTATTTGACCTGGATGATATCTGCGTATCAAATATTAATCGACAAGTGCACGCTTTGCAAAATACCGTAGGCCAGATGAAAGTTGATGTCATGGCCGAACGATTACGTCAGATTCATCCCAATATAGATGTACGTGTATGCCATACTTTCGTGACGCCCAAAAATGTGGGTGATTTACTGAGTTCTGAGTTTGGTTATGTTTTTGATGCAACCGACAGTGTAAAGGCAAAAACGGCCATTATTGCCCACTGCTCTCGACATAAAATCAAGCTCATCTGTTCAGGTGGTGCGGGAGGGCAAATAGACCCGACGCAAATTAAAATTGCTGATCTGAATCGCACGATTCAAGACCCTCTATTGGCAAAAGTCAGAAATAATCTTCGTCGCTTACATGGTTTTTCTCGAAACCCGAAGCGTAAATACCGCATAGACTGCATCTACTCAACCGAGCAAGTAGTATATGAGCAGGAGGATGGTACCGTTTGTCAGCAACGACCGGAATCTAATGGTCCTGTAAAACTGGATTGTGCTTCGGGTTTTGGCGCTGTCACACATATTACGGCTACATTTGGTCTTATGGCGGTTTCTCAAATACTAAAGAAACTCGCAATCTCTTCAGAATGATCTTTACTTGTTAGATGTCTTTAAAGAAAAGACTGCGACAAGCGCCCAGCTTTTTCATTTAATACTCAAACGGTAAGCTTTCTTTATATGGTCGAACTGCAACTTATTACCTTAGCCAGTATTGGTGTTATATCGCTGGTGTGTCAGTGGGTTGCATGGCGATTACGTTTGCCTGCTATTTTGTTTTTATTAATTGCCGGTATTCTAGCTGGCCCTTATCTTGGTTTACTGAACCCAAGTGCTTTATTTGGTGATATGTTTTTTCCCATCGTTTCTTTAGCGGTCGCGGTGATTTTATTTGAAGGCAGTTTAACGCTTAAGTTTAAAGAGTTAAAAGAACACGGAAAGATGGTGCGTAACCTCCTGATATCTGGTGTCACGGTAACCTGGATTGTGGGTACAATTGCGAGTCACTTTGTGGCAGATCTTTCATGGGCTGTAGCGACATTATTTGGTGCCGTGGTTGTGGTGAGTGGTCCTACTGTCATCATGCCTCTTTTACGTTCGGTGCGGCCCAATGGCAGGATTCGGAATATTCTGAAATGGGAAGGCATTATTGTTGACCCGATCGGTGCACTTTTGGCTGTTTTGGTATTTGAATTTATTATTTCCAGTGGCCAAGGTAATAGCTTTGCAGTTGAGCACGCGTTAACGACCTTTGGTGCGACCTTGGTTCTAGGTGTGTCTTTAGGCTGTGCCTCTGGTTATTACCTAGGACGGGCCCTCAGGAGCCACTGGCTGCCTCAGTTTCTTCAAAATGCGGGTACCTTGACGTTTATGTTAGGCGTCTTTGCGTTCTCAAACTTTTTGGTACACGAGTCAGGCTTATTGACGGTGACCATAATGGGAATTTGGCTCGCGAACATGAAGGGCGTACCTGTTGATGATATTCTTGAATTTAAAGAGTCTCTAAGTGTCTTATTGATATCAGCATTATTTATTTTACTCGCGGCCAGAATGGATCTGGATGTCATGCTTTCACTTGGTTGGGGGCCGGTGTGGGTTATTGTCATTTTAATGCTCTTTGCTCGGCCACTGTCTGTTTGGTTGGCAGCAATGGGCTCAAATCTCAGTTGGCAGGAAAAGACTTTTCTAGGATGGGTTGCCCCAAGGGGGATCGTCGCGGCGGCTGTCTCGGCGTTATTTGCTTTTAAACTGGAAGCCATTGGCTATACCGATGCTGGAGCTTTAGTCCCAATGGTTTTCTTGGTGATTGTGGTGACAGTTATTATTCAGAGTATTACATCGAGTCCTTTGGCTCATGTGTTGAAAGTCAAAGAGCCGGATAGTAACGGGTTTTTATTTATTGGTGCGAATGCGGTTGCTCGGGGGATTGCAAAATCCTTAATATCTAAAGGTATTCCTGTGATATTAACGGATACAAGTTGGGAGAATATCCGGGCCGCTCGAATGGAAAACTTGCGCGTTTATTATGGTAACCCGGTATCTGAGCATGCAGAAAATAATCTCGATTTAACCGGGATTGGTCATATGCTAGCGATCTCTCCTTATAAACAACTGAATACTTTATCTACTTATCATTATCTTGATTTGATGGGTGATGGGTGTGTACTGGGTCTACCTGAAGGTGATCAGGATGTGCGAGCAAGTCATCAATCGTCTGAGAAGTATGTACAAACACGCAATAAATTTAATGAAGGCGCGACTTTTGCTAAGTTGGCGAGTTTAGTGAGTAAGGGGGCGGTTGTTAAAGCAACTCAGTTATCTGAAGAGTTCTCTTTTGAATCTTATTTGAAGCAGCATGGGAATAGGCTTACTTTACTTTTTGCTATTCGTCCTGATGGCAAAGTGGTACCAGTAGGTAAAGAGGGTAGTCTTGAGCCAAAAGTGGGGTGGGATTTAATTAGTCTGATTCAGCCAGCACTTGAAGTGGCTGAATCAGGGAGCTAGGGACACAGGTTTAATTTTTTCCGTGGTGTGGGTGATCAATTCGGTTGATCAGTGCGCGAGCAAAATCCTGACGGGTGACAATGCCTACGAGTTTATTGCCATTTAATACTGGCAGTCTGCGTCGGCCTTTCATGAATAAATCAGCACAGGTAATAATATCATCGTCCTGATTAACGCAATCAAGCTCTTTGGTCATATGATTCGCGACTCTATCGCCTGCTTCTTGGTAATAACCATCCATTAAAACTTCTTTCAGGCAATCAATCTCTGAGAGTATGCCAACAAGTTTGCCTTCATTATCCAATACGGGGGCGCCAGAGCGTCCTTTATTAATCAATGTACGTAGGGCTGATATGATGCTGTCTTCAGGCTTAAAGGTTGTAACATTTGAGCTCATATAGTCTTTGATTTTTACAGAATGCACCTTGATTACTCCTTTATGAATCTATGTTTAAAGCATGGCATGATCGTGCGCTTGACGCCATAGTTATAGCTTAAATATGATGTATATCTGATATAATTCAAGAAGAAAGGCGTGACATAATTAAAAGTTTTCGTCCTTGAGAAGTATATTGCTGATATTTATGAGAAATAGCAGGCGGGCTAAAGTCGGGGGCAAGCTTTTTGAACTGAATTAGGGTGTAAAATTCTTCTAACCATTCGAAGGGAAAGCACCAGCAGTCGCGCTCACCAATAGCATGAGCAAGATGTTCGAGTAAGAAACGGCCAATGCCTTTTCTCTGTCGGTTTGGCGAGACCACCATACTACGTAAAATTAAAAAACGGTCTAGGCGAACAAGGCGGACAGCGGCTACTATTTCTTTGTCTGAGGTTTGGTCTTCAGCAGAGTGTTCGCGCACGACATAAACTTCATCTTCACGACCTATATGGCTATGATATTTTGTACGCTTATAAAACTTCTTAGCGAGCGGAAATGACGGGGGGCTGAGCTGTTCAAAAGAATAGGCTGGTGCTTGAGAATCATTCATTAGGTATAGTGCTCAGAAATAAGCTTATTCATCAGACCACTTATTCAAACGTTGCTTATCGCTGAGTTTTGCTTCTACCCACTCACTACCGTCAGTGTTAATTTCTTTTTTCCAAAAAGGTGCATCTGTTTTCAGGTAGTCCATGACGAATTCACAGGCCGCAAAGGCATCTGAACGGTGTGCAGAGCTAATGCCAACGAAGACAATTTGGTCGCATAAAGCTAATGCTCCGATACGATGTATGACGGTGATGTCTTGAATAGACCAGCGGTCTTTTGCTTGGTTAATTATCTTCTGTAAGCACTGCTCGGTCATGCCAGGGTAATGCTCTAAGAACATGCCAGTGACGCCTTTTTTGTCACCAAACTCTCTAACCAAGCCGACAAAAGTGCATATGGCGCCATTTTGACTTGGGTTTGAGGTACGAAGTTTCTGGTATTCGTTCTCAAGGGAGAAATCATTTTCCTGAATGTGTATCGAGCCAAACTTGATCATATTTAGCCTCCAGTCACAGGAGGAAAAATAGCTAATTCATCACCGAGCTGAATTTGAGTGTTTAAATGGGCTACTTCCTGATTCACTGAAATGATGAGTTGCTCATTATCTAAAGCTTTATTCCATGGTTCGCCACGCAGCTTGAGTTGTTGAAGTACATCTCCAGCAGTTTTGGCGCCCTTTAGATCTTGCCATTTCTCTTCTCCAGTGTTTAGTTGTTCTCGTAAGCTGGCAAAGAATAATATGTTCATACTTATCTCGATTGGTGCTGTGGTTAGCGAAGTCATTGATGCTGAAATTGGCTAATTAGTTAAGGTGAAAAGATTAGAAAACGGAATGAAATTAACTAGCTCCCCTGCTTTGGGTTGAGTGTGTTCTTGTATCACTGCAAAGCCTTCTGCCCAGCTTGCGGAACTTAGCATGCCTGAGCTTTGGTTTGGGTGTTTGGCTAATTGACCATTCTGATTAATCTGTACTCTTAAAAACTCCCGTCTAGGGCCTGATTTTTTGATGTCAAAGCCAAGTTTGTGAGGGTAAGCTTTGGGGGTGATACCGGTAATGCCTTGGGCGTGAAGTAAGAAAGGTCGCGCTAATACCGAGAACGTGACAAAAACAGCACCAGGGTTACCGGGTAAGCCTAAAACTGGCGTCTGGTTTATTTCTCCATACATAAAGGGTTTGCCGGGTTTGATGGCTACGCGCCAAAAGTCAATGGTACCCAATGATTTGATGGCAGCTTGAATGTAGTCTTCTTCGCCAACTGATGCACCGCCGGTAGTGAGTACGACATCTGCAGATTTTGACGCCTGTTGAAGGGCTGCTTGTGTGGCTTCAAACTGATCAGGAATGACACCTAAATCGATGACTTCAAGCTTTAAGCTTTGTAATAGGCCGGATAGCAGGTAGCGGTTTGAATTAAATATTTGGCCTGCTTTAGGTATATCACCGGGTTCTACTAGTTCATCGCCGGTTGAAAATATCGCCACTTTCAAGGGGCGATAGACTGTTATAAGGTCTGTGCCTATTGATGCTGCAAGGCCCAACCTTTGTGGCGAAAGTATTTGTCCTTTCTTTAGTATGATTTGTCCTTGCTGAATATCCTGCCCTTTTGGTCGGATATTTTGCTGCGCTTTTACACTCGTATCAAATCGGACGCTTTGACTGCTTTCGTCAAAACTTGCTTGTTCTTGCATAATGACGCAATCGGCATTTTCTGGAATTGAGGCGCCTGTAAAAATTCGTGCAGCGCTACCGGGTGTTAATGCTGAGGGCGCGTGACCTGCTGGGATACGTTGGGATACAGGTATTGAGTCGGTACCTGGAAAATCATCTGTAGCGAGGGCATAACCATCTACCGCACTGTTGTCAGCTGGCGGGACATCAATCTGAGACGTGATATCTTCAGCTAAGACACGATTTAGCGCCGAGTTTAAAGAAACTGATTCAGTGTGCTTTTCAAGGCTAATAAGCGAGTCTGCATGCTCGGTTAATCGCTTGATAACGTCGTCCAGATTATTCAGTTTTTGTTTAGGGATGCTGTCGCAGCAGTTTGAACTAGGGTGACTCATTAATAACATATCCAAGATTATTTCTTTAAGCAGTATAGCTTAATGTGTCTAGGAAGCCATGGCGTTGATGATCGTCAAGCGATGCCTGAAAAATAAAAATTAGCAAATTTCTGGATATTGAGTATAATCTAGTCTATCTTTATTGAGCTTGTCCTGATACAAGCTTGGCGACTCTGCCAAATAAATCAAATAACACTTTCCTTCAACAGACATTGCGCTGTATTCAATCAAAAAAATATACCAACTATGAATCTTACCGAACTTAAGAAAAAAAGCGTCCCTGAATTACTCGACATAGCCACTGAAATGGGCCTGGATAATCTGGCTCGTTCCAGAAAACAAGCTGTTATTTTTGCCATCCTGAAGCGACATTCTAAGGGCGGTGAGGATATTTTTGGCGATGGTGTATTAGAAATTTTACAAGATGGCTTCGGCTTCTTGCGCTCAGCAGAAGGCTCTTACCTAGCTGGGCCGGACGATATCTATGTCTCTCCAAGTCAAATTCGTCGCTTTAATTTACGCACGGGTGACACCATTGCAGGTAAAATTCGCCCACCTAAAGATGGCGAGCGTTATTTTGCTTTATTGAAAGTAAGTGAAATTAACTTTGATAAGCCTGAAAACTCCAAGAATAAAATCCTCTTTGAAAACCTGACGCCTCTTTTTCCAGATGACCGTTTAGTTCTAGAAGCTGGAAACGGTAGTACAGAAGACTTATCTGCCAGAATTCTTGATCTGGTTGCGCCAATAGGTAAAGGGCAAAGGGGTTTAGTGGTTTCTCCGCCGAAAGCGGGTAAAACACTTATGATGCAGAATATTGCACAGTCTGTCGCGCGTAATAACCCTGAGTGTCATCTAATTGTATTATTAATAGATGAGCGTCCTGAAGAAGTGACTGAAATGCAACGCTCCGTTCGTGGCGAAGTGGTTGCTAGTACTTTTGATGAACCACCAGCACGCCATGTTCAGGTAGCTGAAATGGTTATTGAAAAATCAAAGCGCTTAGTTGAACACAAAAAAGACGTTGTCATTATTCTTGATTCTATTACTCGTCTAGCGCGTGCTTATAACACGATTATTCCTTCATCAGGGAAAGTACTAACAGGTGGTGTTGATGCGCATGCACTTGAGCGACCAAAACGTTTCTTTGGTGCTGCTCGAAATGTAGAAGAAGGCGGTAGTTTGACTATCATCGCAACAGCGTTGGTTGATACCGGCTCCAAAATGGATGAAGTTATCTACGAAGAATTCAAGGGTACGGGTAATATGGAAGTACACCTTGATCGTCGTTGTGCTGAAAAACGCGTTTATCCTGCGATTAATATTCGTCGCTCTGGTACGCGTCGTGAAGATTTATTGATGAATGAAGATGAGCTTCAACGCGTATGGATCTTGCGTAAATTGCTACACAGTATGGATGATGATCTAGCAGCGCTAGAGTTCATTCTTGATAAGCTAAAAGACTCTAAGACAAATGATGAGTTTTTCTTATCAATGAAAAAACGCTAGTTTGCACCTAGCTTAGCTTAAGTGATTTATTAATTTAAATATTGCTTAAGAATACAAAAAACCGGTTTTTAAACCGGTTTTTTGTTATCAGTACTTTAATTCCCAGTATAAGAACCTTCGTATTTTGACTTTTGACTTTTGACTTTTGACTTTTGACTTTTGTATTTTGGTAAGGGTTAGCACGCTATGAAATATAATGACCTAAGGGATTTTATCGATCAGCTAGAAAGTATGGGCGAATTGAAACGTATTGCCCAAGAGGTAGACCCCTACCTTGAAATGACCGAAATATGTGATCGAACCTTGAGGGCAGGTGGGCCTGCTTTATTATTTGAGAATCCTAAAGGTTATGACATGCCTGTTTTGGGTAATCTTTTTGGCACAGCAAAGCGTGTTGCTCTGGGCATGGGGAAGACGGATGTAGAAGCCTTAAGAGGGGTCGGTGAGCTGTTGGCTTTTCTGAAAGAGCCAGAACCACCTAAGGGCATGAAGGATGCCTGGCAGAAATTGCCCATTTTCAAACAAGTGATGAATATGGGGCCAAAAGAAGTGCGCTCCGCTGCTTGTCAGCAAGTGGTTATTGATAAAGCGGATGTAGATTTATACGCTTTGCCTATTCAAACCTGTTGGCCGGGGGATGCCGGCCCGCTTGTAACCTGGCCATTGGTTATTACCCAAGGTCCTGAAAAAAGTAGGCAAAATCTCGGAATTTATCGGCAGCAACTTATTGCAAAAAATAAATTAATCATGCGATGGTTATCTCACCGTGGCGGGGCATTGGATTTTCGTGAGTGGCAATTAAAACACCCGGGCGAACCGTTTCCAGTGGCTGTTGCATTAGGTGCTGACCCTGCCACTATTCTGGGGGCTGTTACACCAGTACCTGATAGTTTATCAGAGTATGCCTTTGCAGGTTTATTAAGAGGCAAGAAAACCGAAGTTACGACGAGCTTGCTTAGTTCTCTGTCAGTGCCTGCCAGTGCTGAGATTGTATTAGAAGGATTTATTTACCCTGACGAGATGGCACCAGAAGGGCCTTTTGGTGATCATACCGGTTACTACAATGAAGTGGATAGTTTTCCTGTATTTACGGTTGAAAAAATAACCCACCGAAAAAGTCCTATTTATCATAGTACCTATACTGGACGACCGCCTGATGAACCCGCAATCTTGGGCGTTGCACTAAATGAAGTATTTGTACCTATTTTACAGAAACAGTTTCCTGAAATTCAGGACTTCTATTTACCGCCTGAAGGCTGCTCATATCGTTTGGCTGTGGTGACGATGAAGAAGCAATACCCGGGTCATGCAAAACGTGTGATGATGGGAGTTTGGTCGTTTCTTAGGCAGTTTATGTATACCAAATTCGTAATTGTGTTGGATGACGATGTGAATGCGCGTGACTGGGAGGATGTTATTTGGGCGATGACAACCCGGATGGACCCGGCACGAGACATTACTTTGGTCGAGAATACGCCAATTGATTATCTGGACTTTGCCTCCCCTGTTTCAGGTTTAGGTTCAAAAATGGGGATGGATGCAACGAATAAGTGGCCAGGTGAAACAAATCGTGAATGGGGTGTGCCGATTGCGATGGATGAATCTATTAAAGAAAAGGTAGACCAAAAATGGGACGACCTGGGTATATTTTCATCTCAAGATAAAAAACTAAAGAAGCGTTAGATCAAAGTGATGCAGGTAGAGATCGTTTCAAGTATTGATAATGAGCCTAGGCGTTATCAATTTGACTGTATGCCAGGAGACGCGGTGTATGAGGCCGCTGAACGAGCAGGAATAAGGCTCCCCTTAAGTTGTAAAAACGGTGTGTGCCATATTTGTCGGGCCAAATTATTATCAGGTAAGGTCATGAGCGGGAATCAACGGCAAGTTGTTGATGTGACAGGCTTGGAAGACGCTGATAGTAAAGAGATTATGTTATGTAAAGCGTGGCCAGAAACGTCATGTGTTTTTGAAGTGAGAAATATATATGCTCCAGGAGAGTTACCGGTGAAAAATATTGCGTGTCAGGTATTAAAGGTTGAAGTGATAAAAGGGTATGTGTATCAGGTTGACCTTCAATTGCCTGCCGGTAAAACGCCTGAGCACTTTGCAGGACAGTATTTGGCGCTAGATCTGCCTGAAAGAGAAGAGCCTGCTTTTTTCTCGATTGCTAGTCGTCCAGGTTTGAGAACGATTACTTTGCATATTCAGGCGGATCCGCATTTGGAGTCAGCACGGGAAGTAATACAGCTACTAAGCTCGGCTTTTACAGAAAAAACAGTGGTGTCGGTCAGTTTACCTTATGGTGAGGCGTGCCTGGTAAAAATACCGGATCAACCCTTAATACTGATGGCTGCTGGTACTGGTTTTGCTCAAATGAAGAGTATAATAGAGTACTTGATTAGCCAGAGTTATAGTCGCCCTGTTTCATTGTACTGGGGCGTTCGAAAGCAAGATGACATGTATTTACAGGATTTAGCGCAGGAGTGGTCAAACTTGCATGCTAACTTTCACTTTAAGCCTTTGATCGCAGATATTGAAGGTATTAAAGATAATGCGCACCATAATCAGCTTAGTGATGCGGTATTAGAAGATCATCCTAAGCTCGAAAATAGTATGGTCTTTGTGAGCGGTTCACCTAAATTGGTGTTTTCTGCTATGGATGCGCTTACTGAGGCCGGATTACCTGAAGCGCAATTCTATTCTGATGTACTTGCGTATGCGAGCCGTGACTGATTTGTTCAACTATGTCTCGATATAATCGCTGGCAAAGGTAAATCGGGTAAAGAAAGTGACTCAATCAATGCTTCGAATTCAGCTTGAGTATTATCTTTGGAAGGTTTCATTCTCATACTTAAGCGGCATAACTCGGCTAGACTCTCTCTATTTTCCTGTAAGCGCTTGCTCGCTTCAAAATACTCTAACGCTTTTCCCCACAACTCATTTCTTAAAGAAAGGCGCCCTAATGCAAGCAAAAGCACTGCATTGTTTGGTCTTTCTTTCAGCCAGTTTTCAGCATGGATAAGTTGTTCAGAAATTTTCCCACCTTCTACTTTTCCGTATATTGAAACCAGTCGGTCATCCCAGCCTTTTTTAAGTACTTTACGGAGTAGGGTTTCGCAAGCGGCTGGCTGCTTTAATCGGATGAGTTGATGGGCGTAGGTTTCAAGCAGGCTAGTATCAAACCTGAGGTGATCCGGTACTTTTTGCCAGAGCAAGGCGAGAATTTCTGTTGCAGAGTCTTGTTGTGAGCGATGATCGAGCTCATCTGCTTTTTGAATAAAGAGTTTGTTCCATGCTGATGACTCAAGTTCACTCAAGGTTTTTATATCAATTTTGGTTTCTTTCTTAAGCGCTGGAATCAACTCAATCACTTGTTGCCAATCTTCAAGTTTAAGATAAACCGCTTTTAATAGTTTGATGACAAAGGGGTGATTAGCTTGCTGCTTTTTTAAGCGAAGTAAGGTGGCCAAGCAGGGTTCATATTGGGCTTGTTGAAACTGGATCTGTGCTTGCGCAATGCCGACGGCAAACTCAGAGTCTGGTGTGCTGTCGTAGGCCTTTTTTAATAATTGTTCAGCGTCTTTTATTTGGCCAAGCTCATTTGCGGCATGAGCCGCTGCAAGGTAATTGATAATGGGTTTTTGTGATTTGTTTGCAGAGCGGCTTAGTAGCTTATTCGCATTACCCCAGTTACCTTCGAGTAAGGCCATTAGGCCATTCTCGGTATTCAAGTTTGCCCGCTGAATACCCGTTTTAGGGAACCAATTTTTTTGGGGTTTTATTTTATTTTTTAGCTTACTTTTGATGGTTATGGTGAAATACAGAGCGGAAAATAACTGTTTTAATGCAATCGCGAGAATCGGAACCAGAAAGAAGATAACTACTGCCATAAGCCATAGATTACTTTCAATTAGCCACTTATCAGTCGAGATGTATACATTGCCTGGGAAGCGCAGTGCAATTGCTGAGAAAACAAGTGAGATACTAATACCAATGATAAAGAGAGCTAGGACTCGCTTCATTACTTTAACTCCTCTTTAACTGCTGAGTTGCTATTTGTATTTGTGCTTGGAGTCGCGAGTCTTCCTAGTGTATGGTTTTGGTACATCTCTTCGATTTTGGTCTTTAGTAATCTCAAAGAGTTAGAAATATCAGGTGTAGAGAATGCTATTTTTTGGGCTTTCAAGTCGTCAAGACTGTTAATTAGAACTTGGGTTTTTTGATCACTTAAGTCAAAGTATGAATTAGTCCAAATGACGGCTTTTTCAAGGCTGTCCTGATAGATAACTGTGTTTTTATCTAATAGCGCTAGGCTTGCCTGCTCCAGCATCAGTCGTAGATTCTGTCTCAAGTAATAGCTTTGCTCAGGGGCTAACAGTGGTTTTATAGGTTGGTCTAGTCTACGGATGGAAAATACTTTTTCCAGGTCATTTCGAATATCATTCCATACCGTTTGCCAATAAAGGCCAGTGTTGTCTTTTTTCTTCATGTCCTGGATTTCGGAAGGAGGCTCGGTGGACGGTGTCATCTTTTTTTGTTTGATAAATATGCTTTCATTCAGGCGATCGAGAGAGCCTATCAAGGCAGACAAACGCACATAAATACCCTCTTTATCCAGTTTGCTGATCTGTTGTAAGCTGAGAATTTCGCTCGCAAGCGCTTGGCGAATGGGTAATAAACCCGGGTCATCATTTTCATTCAGTACTTTGTCGGCTTCTATTAGTATGGCTTCAGCGCCTTTGAAATCTTGCTCTAAGCCGAGTCGTTGATTGGCTAAGTGCAGTAAATATTCTGCCTCAGCTAATAACCAGTCTGAGCGACTGCTAGCGCCTAGCTCATTAAGTTGCTGGGTATTGAATAAGCTTTGTTTATCTAGTTTTGTTAGTTGCTTGTATTGTTCTGAGTTTTGACTATCAATTGAGTTTAGTCGTTGAGTAACGCTTCTTTCAAGTTGATTAATTCGCTTATCATCACTTTGCTTTTGAATATTGAGTTGCACAATTTGATTATTTTGTTGGCTGGTGATTTGCCAGAAATAAACCCCGGCAGCTGCACAAAATGAAAATAATAATAAAAGGAGTATGAAGATTGGCCAGTTTGTTGACTTGGTTTTCGCTACTTTTTTGGGCGATTTACCTGGTTTTTTTGATGTTCCGCTGACAGATGCCTTACCCGCTTCATTTTGAGGAGCAGAGGCTGTATCGGTATTTGGTGATGTAGGTAAAGAGTCTTGAGGGTCTGTCACTTTTTGTCCTATATTTATCAGGCTGTATTTTTTAAGCCGTATTTATCAAGCTAGTGCGTCTGTGTGTATCTTTATATCAGTAAAGTCAGCCAGCATCATTCTGTTTTATTCTCTTAACTTTAGCTATACAACGGATAATATCAATGGGCATCAGGTTATCAGGAATATTATTTGATTTGATGCCGTGTTCCAGTGCAATGTTTGCCACCCGTCGACTGGATAAAATAAATGAATACGAGTTTAAGCTGATGTCTGCTTGCTTACTTAGCGAAAGTAAGTTCAATAAGGTTTCGCCGCTTAAAGCAATAATATAGTTTGGATCGAATGCTTGCACACTTTTTTGTATGTGTGCAGTATCATAGTGAGGGCATCTTCGTTTATATAACGCAACCGTATCAACCAATGCGCCCTGTTTCTCCAGTTGCTGTTGTAATAAGTCGCGACCTTCTGCGCCTTTGAGAATAAGTACTTTTTGCTTATTTACTTTTTTCAACTCAGTTTGCAGCAAAAGCGTTTCACTGCTCAGGTCTGTATCTGGTGCGATTAAATTCAAATCGACTGCATTTAACTGTTTAGCGGTTTTTCGTCCAATCGCAAACCAATTCTGTTCAGCAGGAAATTGTGGCCAGTATTCATCTATCTGTTCCAGGCCAAGTTTAGCCGCATGTTGGCTCGTCACAATGACATGCTGGTAATGATCCAGATTCATTATTTTTTGGCGATCTGTCGGACTAATCTCTAGAGGGGATATGGCTAAGGTGGGTAGCACTTTGCATTCAGCACCCATCGATGCCAATGCAGAAGCAAGTTCAGAAGCCGAGGGTTCAGGGCGACAGATAAGAATGCGAGTATCAGATAATATACCTGATATCGCGCCAGTTAATGCGGAATGATTCAAAGCAGATCCTTGCTGTTTATTGAGCGTAAACGGCTTCTAATAAAGGTCCGGCACCTTTTGACAGTAAGTCTTCTGCGACTAAAACGCCTAGCTTTTCTGCTTCATTTTGGTGGGCCGTTATGCTTGATTTTAAAATAGTTTTACCATCGACAGAAGCAACTAAGCCTACCAGCGTTACCTGCTCACCTTCTAATGTAGCATAACCGCCGATCGGAACCTGACAGCCTCCATGTAGGCGATGATTCATAGCACGCTCAGCTTTGACACAAATTTCACTAACAGAGTGGCTCAAGGGGGCAAGTAACGTTTTGATTTCATTATCTTCGCTGCGACACTCAATGCCCAGCGCGCCCTGACCTACAGCGGGTAAAGACTGCTCAGCCGTGAGTACAGATTTAATGCGGGCATCAAACTCTAAGCGTTGAAGGCCGGATGCGGCAAGAATAATAGCATCAAATTCACCGGCATCCAGTTTGGCCAGACGAGTATTCACATTACCGCGTAAGGGTTTTATGTCGAGGTCGGGGCGCAATGCTGCTAATTGACTGTGTCGGCGTAAACTGGAAGTGCCAACGACGGCTCCCTCAGGTAGTTCATCAATTGAGTTGTAGGTATTGCTGACAAAGGCGTCAAAAGGGTTTTCACGTTCGCAAATAACACTTAACTCAAGCCCTTCAGGAAATTCCATTGGTACATCTTTCATCGAGTGCACGGCAATATCTGACTGGCCTTCTAACATGGAGGTTTCAAGTTCTTTCACAAACAAGCCTTTACCACCAATTTTTGCTAGTGGCACATCGAGAATTTGGTCACCTTTTGTGGTCATGCCATTGATCACCACTGTTAACTCAGGATAAAGCGACTCTAGCTGTGCTTTGATATATCGACTTTGCCAAAGTGCTAGGGCACTTTCACGGGAAGCAATTTTAAGTGTTTTGATTGGGGTAGCTGTGGTCATAAGCGAGTTCTGATCCATATAGGAATGTATAAGTGAATTTAACGATAGCCATATAGTTGGGATAGTCTAATGCGGGATAGTATAACTGATGTATCTACAAAATCGATAAGGTGAGGAAATAGACAGTTAAATGAAAGAAGAAAAAGTGAATTAATTGATGCTTGTCAAATCTGCTCTTGTAAGTGAATTAGCATAGGGAAGTCAGGGTAGGTAAATCAGAAAGAGTTAAAAGTTTAGGCTGAACTTAACTTCTACTTTGTCGTGCTTCAGGTTTAAACGGTATTTTGTTCTATCGGCAAAGTCGGCAAAACTACGGATAACCGCTTCTTTGCAATTTTTTCCACCGGAAAAAAACGAGTCAACATCAAATTTTAATATGTGTTTTGTAAATGTTTTGAGTACGCTGCTGTAATGGAGTTTACTTGAAATTTCTTTCTCAACAAGAATGGTGTCATCATCGCTGCTATTTGTGGCTGCTTGCGCAAAAGAAGGCATGGAAAGGCAAACGATAGCGATAATAAGTATCGTTGCTTTACAGCATGATCGAAGATGACAAATATTCATGGCTTAGATCTCTCATCGATATAAATATAAGACTCCATAAACTATAGGTGATGAGCTTAAGTTAGATTGTAGCGTTTAGTAAGGTTGGAGTGGTTTTTGGCAAGGGTGACTGTAGAACTGTATTGCTTTGTATATCTGTGAATGAGTCGGTATTACGTAGGGGGCTGAGGTGTTTACAATCCTGTTCCTCACTAATCGTTAGCAAGTCCAATATAACTGTCTTAGGCTAACCTAATTAAGAACCTAGCTGAATGAGTTGTTCTTTTACTTCACTGACGTGGCGTCGACTCACTTGGATTAGATGTGTACTATTTTTAATCTGAATCTGATAATGACCTTCACCATCTTTGCTCAACGAGCCTATGTGTTGGGTGTTGACTAGCGTATTTCTATGTACTCTCAGCAATGTGTCAGGATAGCTTTTTTCTAATTCTTTAAGTGTCTGGTCACTCAGAGTTTCGCCTTTGTCGTGGACGATGGTTAAATACTTCTGGTCTGAACGGAAATAATAGATGCTATTAAAATCAATTAATTCATGCCCTTGCCAGCTATGTGCAACAAATTTATTTTCTTCACCTGAAGACTCAACGTGAAGCTGTTTAACTTGTAGTTGATTGAGCTGCTTAGCTTGGGATAAAGCCTGTTCTAAATCTTCTTTGCGCGCGGGTTTTAGTAAGTAGCCAATGGCTTTGTATTTGAAGGCCTTTATTGCGTATTCGTCATATGCTGTGCAAAAGATGATTGCGGGAGGATGTTGTAGTTTAGCCAACTTTTCAGCCACTTCTAAACCGTCAATTCCAGGCATACGTATATCAAGTAATACAATATCAGGTTTCAGATGAGGGATGTCTCTCAATGCGATGTCCCCATTTTCAGCTTCGCCGCAAATTCTATATAAGGTGTTGAGGCTAATTAAACGTTTTAGTCGCTCCCGAGCCAAGTTTTCGTCATCGACAATGAAAACTGAAATAGCATTATCTTTCATGTTTTCTTTCTCAAATAGGTAGGCGAAGGGTGACAGTAAAGATGTTATCAAGCTGACTCGTCTTTAATATAGCACTTTCACCAAAAATAGCTTTTATGCGGCTATGAATATTTTCAAGTGCGATGTGGTTACCGTGGTGTTTGTCAGCTTTGGTGTCATACGGGTTAGAGATCAGAATATAAAGTGAATTTTGTTTACAATCTGTTTTCAGGGTAATTGTACCGCCTTCCCTTAGGGGCTGAATTCCATGATAGATCGCATTTTCAAATAAAGGCTGTAAGGTCAGAGGAGGAATTTTAATTTTAGAGTGAGGCAAATTGATTTGCCAGTCGACGATTAGTCTGTCGCCTAGTCTTAGGCTTTCAATGTTTAAATAACGTCGGCAAAGCTCAATTTCATCTTCAATGGGGATTAATGATGTTTGGTTGTTAAGTGTTGCGCGAAATAGCGTCGACAAATCGAGCACGGCATCTTCAGCTTGTTGTGGGTTGATACTGATTAAGCTTGCAATACTGTTCATGCTGTTAAAGAGAAAGTGGGGGCGAATACGTGCTTGTAGTGCTTGGATACGTGACCGGAGCTCAGCCTGTTTTTGTTCCTTCCATTGAAATTGCAAATAAAAATATCGTAATAAGAGGCTGGCGATGATGCCGCTAATTAAAATGCTTTTTAAGGTAAATAGCTCTGGTTGGTTAATCATACCAGGCAGTAAAAAAGTACTACCAAACCAGCTGTATAACCAGGTTAAACAGATATTTGTACTAATAAAATAAACGACCACGAATTTCAGACTTTTGTGTTTAATGGCTTTTCGTGTGACGCAAATGAGTGCGGCAAAACTTAGGGTAAGTGTATGGCAATAGCTTGATATCAAACCAAGGCTTGGCCAATTAATCAGACTATTTTCAGAGCTTACTAAGCAAAGAACAAGCGCCAGGAGTTGTGTCAGTATGAGTAGAAATAAAACGCTATTAATCTGGCAAAGATCTGGGATAAAAAAATTATCTTCCAGTGTGTTTTTTTCTAAATCTGAGGCGTGGATTTGCCTTTGATCTAGAGAATTGCTCTTTTGAGGTTTCTTCATGCATTTTCAGCTAGCGTTAAGAGGTTAGAGTATTGAGCTTATTAGCCAATAGGATTTAACTTGTGCCTTTATGCTACACTATGGGCCTTAATTTTTGGCATTATAAATTTTAGTGTAGATGGGTAATCAAGCATGAGCAATGAAAGTAACGGTATAGACAGTACTGAACAAAACGGCACTGGCGCAACGGGTGCAGGGTCCAGTACTGAAAAACCATGGGGTGGTCGTTTCACTGAGCCTACAGATGCTTTTGTAGAACAATTTACTGCATCCGTCGATTTTGATCAGCGCTTATATTTTCATGACATTCAAGGCTCTATTGCCCATGCCACTATGTTGACCGCAGTAGGCGTGTTGACGGAAGATGAAAAACTGCAAATTATTTCGGGCCTTAAAGAAGTGCAGGCAGATATAGAGTCCGGAGAGTTTCAGTGGTCAGTTAAGCTTGAAGATGTTCATATGAATATAGAGGCACGCTTAACAGATAAAATTGGCATAACGGGTAAAAAACTCCACACAGGTCGTTCTCGCAATGATCAGGTCGCGACTGATATTCGTTTATATCTTCGTGATGAAATTGATGTGATTGCTGAAGAAATTACACGCTTGCAAGAAGGTTTAGCTAATTTAGCACAACGTGAGGCTAGCACGATTATGCCGGGTTTCACTCATTTGCAAACAGCTCAGCCAGTTACCTTTGGGCATCATATCCTGGCTTGGAATGAGATGCTGCAAAGAGACTATGAGCGTCTGATAGATTGTAGAAAGCGAGTTAATATCATGCCGCTGGGTGCCGCTGCATTAGCGGGTACCACTTACCCTATCGATAGAGCTTTGACTGCAGAATTACTCGGCTTTGATCGTCCCTCTGAAAATTCATTAGACTCAGTCAGTGATCGTGATTTTGCGATTGAATTTTGTTCTTTTGCGAGTCTTGTGATGATTCATCTTTCAAGGTGCTCGGAAGAACTTATTTTATGGGCTTCTGCTCAGTTTGATTTTATTGACCTGCCTGACCGATTTTGCACCGGCTCATCCATTATGCCTCAGAAGAAAAATCCTGATGTACCGGAGTTGGTTCGAGGTAAAGCGGGAAGAGTAACGGGACACCTGATGTCATTAATGATGCTGATGAAAGCGCAGCCTTTGGCTTATAACAAAGATAATCAAGAAGATAAGGAACCTTTGTTTGATGTCTTAGATACTTTGAAAGGTTGCCTTAAAGCTTATGCTGATATGGTGCCTGCGATTGAAGTGAAAGCTGAAAGTATGCGTGAAGCTGCGCGTCGAGGTTTTTCTACTGCGACAGATCTGGCTGATTATCTCGTGGTTAATGGCGTCGCATTCAGAGATGCCCATGAGATTGTTGGCAAAGCTGTTGCCTATGGTCTTGAGCAGAAAAAAGATTTGTCAGAAATGACGCTTGAAGAGCTACAACAGTTTAGCAAGCATATTCAAGAAGATGTTTTCAATGTTCTGACTTTAGAAGGTTCAGTGAATGCGCGTAACCACTTGGGTGGCACAGCACCAGAGCAAGTTATGGCCGCTTCCAAACGTGTATTAGCCGGTTTATCTACACGGTAGTTTTAATAAGGGCATTATCTGGCTAAGGTATTTAATTTTTAAGGTACTGAGCTGATAAGGTACTGGGCTGATAAGGTACTAGCTCGAGATTAGATTACTTGTTAAGGTTTAACAGGTAATCTAAGAATGTAGATTGTAACGCATGCGCCAATGCATGTAAGCATGATGACTGACCAAAGCTTCCCAACTATAAGTGCTGATACCAGCATGCCTGCCCACATGCATAGTAAAATGCGTGCTCGAATGGCTCGATCAATACCTTCACCACTTTTCCATATATTGATAATTGGCCCTAGCTTTGGGTGGTCGTGTAACCAGCGATGAAAGCGTTCAGATGAATGTGTAAACAGCCATGCAGCGAGGAGTAAAAAGGGCGTGGTGGGTAGTAAAGGAAGAAATATGCCAATAACACCCAAAATGACACACAGCCAACCAAGTGCGGCAATGAGATATCTAAAGCTTTTTTTCATCGTATCTGAAAAGTACACATTACGTGGAAGAATCTCTTTTTGTATTGCCATTTATTTTTGTGGCCTGGGTTGTATTGAAAGTAAGCAAAAAAATTAAGTGGTTTAAGCTTAGTGCATCTTTGAATAATTTGCATGGACAGCTCGACTAACAGACCAGATAATAGCGTTTTTAATTATCACTAACTTATATTAGCAGAGTATTTTTATGCAGATTTCCAAAGATAAAGTTATTACTTTTCACTATCGTTTACAGGATTCTCAAGGGCTTGAAGTAGAAACGTCTCATGGCGGTGACCCGGTTGCTTACCTTCATGGTCACGGCAATATTATTCGTGGTTTGGAAAAGGGCATGGAAGGAAAAAATGTTGAAGATGTTTTTTCTGTAACGGTTGAACCAAAAGACGGTTATGGCCTGCGTAATGAAGAGGCAAAGCAGCGTGTGCCATTAAAGCACCTGGCGGGTGATAAGAAAGCGAACGCTAAACTTAAGCCGGGCATGGTGGTTTCAATTAATACCGAAGAAGGGGCGAAGCAGGTTGTCGTATTAAAAGCGGGTAAATTTAATGTTGATGTGGATACCAATCATCCATTGGCTGGCGAGGTACTGACCTTTGACATTGAAGTTGAAAGTGTTCGCGATGCGACCGATGAAGAAAAATCGCATGGGCATGCACATGGTGTCGGTGGTCATCACCATTAGTGCCTATCTGAGCATTAACAAGTGCTAATGTTCAACATATGGTGATTTCGAATAAAAACAAGTAACGTGACTGTTTTAGAATTAAGCCCTTAGGATAAAAACATGAAAAAGACACTTCTAGCCCTCATGATGGCAGGTGCGACCTCTCTAGGTGTAGTGACAGATAGCATGGCAGCTGAGCCGTTAAAGTCACTTGATACTGAAGACCAGAAAGTGAGTTACAGCTTTGGTATGGTTTTTGGTAAGCGAATGATTAATGACTTGCCTGATTTGAATGTAGATGTGTTTGTTCAAGGTTTGAAAGATGCATTCCAAGGAAAAGCGCAACTGTTAACGGATGAACAAATAGGTGGTATTTTAGAGGCATTCCAGCGTGACCTTCAGCAGAAGCAGATGAATAAAGTTCAGCAGATAGGCGCTGAAAATAAAAAAATAGGTTTAGACTTCCTGAGTAAGAATAAAGACAAGGAAGGTGTGGTGACTCTGGAAAGTGGTCTGCAATATAAAGTGTTAACAGAAGGCAAAGGTCCACAACCTGGGCCAAGTGATGTTGTTAAAGTACATTACACTGGCTCTTTGATCAGCGGAGACGTCTTTGATAGCTCTATAGAGTCAGGGCAGCCTGCTAAGTTTCCGGTTAATCGTGTTATTCCGGGATGGACAGAGGCGCTACAGTTAATGCCTACGGGTTCAAAGTGGCAGTTATTTATTCCCTCTGAATTAGCTTATGGTTCCAATGGTAACCGTTCTATGGGTCCAAATGAGACTTTGCTATTTGATGTTGAATTGATTGAAATCGAGAAGCAGAACTAAAACTTCTTATATTGACCAAAATCTGAAAAGCCCGACAAACTTGTTGGGCTTTTTTATTGCATTTTTACCTGCTTCATTTGGTGCGTGAGCAGATTGATTTATAGGTAAGGTTTTATAAACTCATTTATCGGCATTGTTTTTTCGTTTTGGCTTTTTGATCTTGAGAGTGTAGTTGCTGAAGTGATGCACCAATCACCCAAAGTGCTAATAGGTAGCTCAAGATCTTGAAAGAATGTGCTTAAGCTCAGGTTAGGAAGCAGTTCAGAGGCCACCAACTCTGCACGAGGCTTAACGTAAACATCTCCAAGTCTGCTTGTTACACCCCAATCAATTAAATAATCGTGACAGTCATCCGGATTTTGGGGGATGCCTGTAAAAGCTATTTCATAGTCGGCATTATATAAATACTTCATCATCGTCGCTTCAAACAACATGGCTGTATCTTCATATATTGATGTGTAGCCATAATCATCACTTGCACCATCTTCATCGAAGGCCTTGCCGACTTCAAGGGCTGTTAATTCAAGCTCTAAAGGTGTGGGCGTATATCCCTTATACATCACGCCCGCTAATGAGATTAAGGTTTCAGAGCTTAAAGGAAGTTGTTGGCTTAGCTTGTTTGATGTCCGTTCGCTGGCAAGGCTTCTAACTGCATCGATAACATTTTGCTCTGATGATAGACCGGTGTAACTATCCACGGGGATGAAATCATTGGCATGAGCAAGCTCGTGAAGCATCAGGCGCGCAAAGGCCAGTTCTATGTCATTTAGGTCACGGGTACTGGTGTCTGTTAATGAGAAATTCTGATAGGCGCGAGCATCATTTATCAGGTAGCGGTTAAGCACTTTAAACTTGAGTGGGTCAGAAAAGCTGGAACGGTAGTCTTCTGCTGTATTGATGGTTTGTTTTTCAGCAACTGAAAGCCAAAGATAACGTGGATCAATATAAATAGCGCCGGTTTCTGTTGTATAAAATGAGGGGCGAATATTACTGTCAATGATGATCGCTGTGACAGCTTTAAATAGAGGCAGTATTTCACTGGGTAATTGGCTGAGTATTTCTTCGAAGCGTTGCCCCATCCAGTCGTGTGACACAACGACGCGTTCCATGATGGTAGTGATATCAGGGACGCTGTTTTCCATACCAATTAGGGGGAGTGTTTGTAGATCGCAGCTATAATCTGTGGTGGTTTTAATACACTCAACGATGCTGGTCTTAAAAGGGCTGCTTGCCTTATAAGCGTAAGTTTGACTTAAATCGAGCGGTGGCAAAGAGCTATTGATTGTTGCCTCCTCCTCTGTACATGCTTGCAAGAAAAGTACAAGGCATAGAAGAGTAATGATCTTAATATGAATTCTATGCATTAGAACCTCTTAAGCAAGTCTATGCTTTAAATCATACAGAAATTTGACAGGATTGCTAAGTGAAAAGTGGCGTTGTTGGGGGAGGTTTTATTCGGCTATGAAAGTCTGAAATAAACCATCTGAGGTGAGTGCGACGACTTTATTTTTCAGGTCGATGACATCGATGATGGCTTTGCTAGCTGCACCACCATAGGCTTTTCTGGGTTTTGCTTGCCATTTGTTGACTTCATCTCCCGACGCGATGCTCCAGCGCTTTATTTCACCCTGAAAGGTACCTGCAGTTATAAAACGCTCATCTTTAGAAAAGCTTGCTGTTGTATAGTTGATATAACGATTCTTTAGAGTAAATTTCTTTTCGCCTGTTTTTATGTCCCAGACCACCGTATCTTCTCTTTGTGCGGTGGTGAAAGCTAACTCTCCTGAAGGTGAAATTGCGACGGTTTTAACTTGGTTATCGAGGGCAAGAGAACTTAGTTCTATACCTTTTTTGAGATCCCATACTTTCGCATGACGATCATCACTTCCAGAGATGCCAATTAAGCCATCTTCGCTAAGGTCGGTTGTTCGTACTTCGGCCAAATGAGAAAAGTTATGGATATCTACGCCATTCTTCATATCAAAATAACTTACGGTGCCATCTTTCAGCCCCATTAGCGCTCTGCTACCATCATTGTTAAGCGTGATGCTTTGAATGCGATCAGCGGCTTGCCAAAAACTTTTTGACTGGCCGGAAATAGTGTCCCACAGAACGATATTGTCTTCCACGCAGGTGACGGCCAACTTGCCATTTCCTGAAATTGAGGTGGCACGAATGGAACTCAACTGACCCTTGGCATGATTCCAGTTATAGAGTCGTTCTTTCTTGTTCAGGTCCCATAAGCTCCCGCCATGATGTACGGAGCCAATAACGGCCAAATCAGCAGTAGGAGATAATGCGCCACTGAGTAGGCCTTGTGTTGCGAGTTGCTGGTATTCGCTCGGGCCTTTTGAACAGGCCAATAGGGTGAAAATAAGAAGTAATAGGGAAAAAGATTTAAGATTTCGCACGATCCAGCCTAGATAAACTAATAAATGAGTGTATTCACTCCAGTATAGCTTGCTGTACCAGAAAAGAGAGTAGAGATGATTTTATTTGAAAGTGATAGGCTTTTTTGTGAAATGTAAAAGGGAGTGAGCCACTCCCTTTCAAAACATTTAATTAAGCTGCAGAGTTGGCATGAACTCGATGCAGTGACTCAATCAAAGTGTCTTCAAGCTCAAAGCGTTCTTCAAGTGTTTTGCCAAGCGTTTCAAGTTCTTCAATTAAACCTTCTATGCCGTCATCAACTTTATGAATGTCGTCAAAACGGTCATTAAAGGATAATGCAATTTCTGTGGAGGCTTCGATACGCGGAATGATTTGTTTAGCTAATTGAATGCCGCCGTCATTATATTCAGCTGCTTCAGCGACAAGCTGTTCGTATACTTCGAAGTGGCCTACAGATACATAATCGACCAGAACTTGACAGAAAGACTGAAATTTCTCTGCTTTATTTTCTTGTGAACTGCCTGGATTAACAGAAAGGTCGCATAATCTTACAATTAGTTCCTGTCTTTCTTTAAGCCACTTATCTATGAGGTCGCTAACGCCACCCCATCGCTCTGCTGCATTCTTGCAATTATCGAGCATTCTTAACCCCTTTACGACTACTGTTGTTATGTTGGTGCATGCTATGTTTTAAATATTATGTTGATGCATTATTTGTTTTCAGTGTTGGTATTTGTAATTAGCCAGCGTACCCAGTCCTGAGCATTCAAACCAGTATCTAGAAATTAACTAATTTGGTGCAGAGTCGCAACTGTTATTTGTTTCGTTTTTTAAATAAAACACATAGTGCGAGCAGGGACATGCTTATAAACGCGAGTAAACTCCAGCCAGGAATAGAAATATTCATCAGGGTCCATTGTACTTTTGCGCAATCTCCAGTACCTCTAATGGCCATTTCAATGACTTCCAGAATAGGGAAAACTTCAAGCATATAATCGATACCTGGGCCGCAGGCTGGTACTTGTTCTTCTGGCAAGCTTTGTAGCCATAATTGGCGAATGGCAATGCTAGCACCTGCAATTGAAAGTACTGTTGTTAGTCCTGCATAAATTTTTTGGCCAATAAATTCAGGGTTGTGTAAAAATGCTAGAAGAGCACATAAGCCTATTGCACTGAATACGACTCTTTGCATCATGCACATTGGACAAGGGTCCATGCTTTTGAATGGCTCTATAAAAATAGCACTGCCTAATAAACTGGCGCAGCCAATAAGAATAAATAAAAATAAATATCGAGGCTTCGGTAAAGTCATAACAGTTCTCAAGGTATAGGTGTTTGTTTCGAATAGTTGTGTGCAAAGATAGCTGCCTATTTTTCCTTAGGTATTTGTAGGAGTAAATAGTTTCTTATGAGTATTAAAGGCATTTAATGTGGATTGAGCTTTTTACCTGCTTACCTTATTGCAGCCTGGTCTATCCTGCCTATAATAGTAGTCTCTTGTTGATAAGTAATTGAGGCAAAATGAAAAACACCACGATGAATAAATTAATAGCTCTAACGCTTCTTTTTATTGGGCTTTCCGGGTATGTAGTGGCTGAAGATGATGAAATGGTAGCGGCGCCAGTAGTTACTAAATATTACGATCTTAAACCTGCTTTTGTTGCAAATTTTGGGGAGTCAGGCTCAAAGAAATTAAAGTTTGTGAAAGCTGATGTATCAGTTCGCACTTCAAGTGATGATGCTATTGGTGAAGTAATGAATCATGACGCGCTCGTTCGACACCAGATTGTTATGTTGTTGAGTCGACAGACTGAGGATGTTATTTCAAGCTCTTCTGGGCAAGAGGCTGTGAGAATCGAAGCCCTGGAAACTGTTCAGCGTGTTTTGAAGGAAGAGACAGGGTCAGTACAAATTGATGATCTTTTATTTACCAGCTTCATTGTTCAGAGATAGATAGTATTAATAATACTATCTACATAAAATTGGGTATCCACTAAATTTGTATATAGTAAGGTTTTTAAGACGCAAGTTTACCTACAGGGGTGGTAATAAGTTTGCATTCTCCAAAACCATCTTCCCATCCAGCTTCCCAGGCAGCTTCAACCACCTCCCCATTGTATGGGCACTGATTGTTTTCTATGCCCATTACACCTGCCATATAGCCTTGGTGGTAAGCTTTATTTAGTGAGTCTATGTCCCAGCGTAAGGAAAAGTCTTGGGCCATTTGGCCAGCTCCTTTCGGTATGCTGCCTTGCACTTTGCAAGCTAATAGAGACCTTGATTACTTATATGTCCAGTTTTCTTCTTTACCTAAAAAATTGTGCAGGCAAAGTACATCTGAAATTAATCGTTTAGCATCCTTGCATTATCTCGTTCGGCTATAAAAGTGGTTTGGCAACGCCATCCACGTTAAAAAAAATTGCATCAATCCCTATTGAAGGGCGTTTTCACAAAGAGCCGCAAAATTATATTTTTTGCTGGCAAAGCTTTCCTACAAGCGTGAAAACCATTTTGTTTTAAATAACGTACTTAAAGTAAATTATTTATTTTTATAAAGTAGTGCAATATTTCAAGTTTATCCAGAAACAAAGCCGTTAGAAACATTACAAATAACTAACAGTTCTCTACGCTTTGTTTCGAATTATGACAAAACTATCACAGGGCTTTGAGAGCAACAATTGAAACTATGCTAATAGTGAAGGGATTCTCAATTTTAATTATGAACTTGTTTGTTGGCTCACATTTATCGTTAGAGCTGAATATCATTCACTTTGATAATCATTCATAAAGTCCTTAAATGGAAGTGAATCTGCCTGTTTGATATCTTGCTCGGCTTTGAAGGAATTTTGGGCTAGTTGAGCAAAGCGGCTTTCTAGCGCTTCTGATGTCTCTGTTTGGCGGGATAGGATTGCGCTGTGCTTTGATGAGAGCTCGCCTGCAAATTCAAGCCAGGATAAAGACTCTTGCTGCATAATGTTTAGAACTTGAGCTGAGGGGCAGAGGTCGGTGTTTTGAATTTTTTGGGTCTGCTCGATTAATGCCGCTTTATAACGATTATCTTCTTGGTCTTGATCAAGTATTTCAGCGATACTTTGCATCTCGGTCAGTAATGTATCTGACCAGTTAGTTAGTGATATTTGTTGATCCTCGCATCGAAGAGACAGCTTTGTCTTTCGGCCTTCATTCACGACTAAGTCGAAATTATGATCTGAATCTCTGCATTCGGCTTCGCTGATGACGGGTGAGTCCTTCATTAGGCAATAAAGCAAAAATATATCCATAAAATCGATTTGCTGGGCAGAAATGCCAAGTGCAAGAAAAGGGTTCAAATCGAGGCAGCGAACTTCAATATATTCAACGCCTCGCGCATTGAGTGCGTGACGCGGTGTTTCTGTTGACTGGGCTGTTCGTTTAGGGCGAATCGAGCTGTAGTATTCATTTTCGATTTGAAGAATATTGGTATTCAGCTGAATGAACTCATCGTCTCGTTTTATGCCAATTTTTTCATATTCAGCATAAGGCGTGTGAATAGCCTGGCCTAATGTGGTGGTGAAGTTACTCAGGGTATTAAAACAAATCGCCAAAGAGGACTGGGCGTTATTGTGATAACCGAGATCTCCCATTCTTAATGAGGTTGCGTAGGGCTTGTAATAGCTGCCTTTATTATCCAGTTTTTCTAAATTATGAGAGTCATCCGCTAAGAAGCTTTTATCTAAGGCAGGTGATGCGCCAAATAGATACATGAGTAACCAGGAGTAGCGTCGGAAATTGCGAATTAGGGCAAAATATTGCTCAGATTTGAAGTCTTGAAGCGCTTCTGTGTTATTAAGTGCGGTTTGGTAATTTTCCCAAAAACTATCACTTAAGGAAAAATTAAAGTGTAAACCTGCAATGCTTTGCATGACTCGGCCATAACGAACCCCTAAACCTTGACGGTAGACATATTTAAGCTGACCAATATTTGAATCGCCATACTCTGCAATTCGAATACTCTCTTCACCATTTAAGCGGCAGGGCATACTGCCCGCCCAAAGCGTTTCATTACCTATGCTATTAGCGACGTGCTGGTGGGTTTCTTTCAGGGTGTTGAGTAAAGATTCTCTGGTGCTCTCAACAGGCGTAATAAGTTCCAATAGCGCTTCTGAGTAATCTGTTGTGATGGACGCATGGGTTAAGGGGTGACCTAAAGCTTCAGGATGGTCGCTTTGTGAAATATTTAACTCAGGTGTGGTGCGTAAGCCCTCTTTTTCAATGCCTCTGGCGATAGGCAAACCGTGATCTTTGACCTGTTTACCGAGTGTCGACAGCTTTATTGAGGAGAGTGAAGAGGGCTTGTGGGCTGTCATTTTAAAATCCTGTCGGTAGTGATGTGGTTGAGCTTTAGCTTTAGCTACGATGCAGTCGCTATAATTAATGTGCGTTTGCCAGCAAACTTATTTGTATATCTTGTCTATAAATGCAGAGACCAGATGAAGTATACCGTTTATGGATACTTCAATCAGGTGCCTACTTTGATTACTGTATTTCAAATATGAGTTTAATAAACACAGTTTTAACGTGTCTTTAATTTGCTAAATGCACTTGCCATGGCTCCAGATAAAACGACTTCAGGCTTTTTGGATTTAGCAGGTCGAGCTTGTCGGCCAGTATTCTCATCCGCTTTTTTCCCTGGTTTGCCTGAAGGTGCTGCTTCATCATCCATTCGCATGCTAAGGGCAATACGTTTACGCTGGGCGTCTGACTCAATCACCTTAACTTTGACAATATCACCGGTTTTAACGACTTCTCTAGGGTCTTTAACAAATTTATTTGCTAAGGCCGAAATATGTACCAAGCCATCTTGATGAACGCCAATGTCTACGAATGCACCAAAATGCGTAACGTTAGTCACAGCACCTTCAAGTATCATACCCGGTTTAAGGTCTGAAATTTTTTCAATGCCCTCTTTGAACTCTGCAAATTTGAATTCTGGTCGTGGGTCACGCCCTGGTTTAGCGAGCTCTCCTAGAATGTCTTTCACAGTAATTAAGCCTGTCGCTTCAGTGACAAAATCATTTGCTGATAACTGATTCAACTGTGCAGCATTTCCGACCAGTTGCTTAATGGAAAGCTTACTTCTTTCAGCAATGGCTTTTACTGTTTTATAAGATTCGGGATGCACTGAAGAGGCGTCCAAGGGGTTTTTCCCATCTCTAATACGTAAGAAACCTGCACATTGTTCAAACGCTTTAGGGCCAAGCCTAGGTACGTCTTTTAATGTTGATCGTTGATTAAAACGGCCATTTTCATCTCTGAAAGCGACTATATTATTGGCAATGCTTTGATTTAAACCAGACACTTTAGCGAGTAAGGGGGCAGACGCGGTGTTGACATCCACACCGACGGCGTTCACACAGTCCTCAATGGTGGCATTTAAGCTTCGGTTGAGTTGTACTTGGCTGACATCGTGTTGATATTGTCCCACACCAATGGCTTTAGGCTCTATTTTAACAAGCTCAGCAAGTGGGTCTTGTAAGCGGCGAGCAATTGAAACTGCGCCACGAATGGTGACGTCTAAATCTGGAAATTCTTGTGCAGCAAGTTCTGAGGCAGAATAAACAGAGGCACCCGCCTCGCTCACCATAATGCGCGTCAGCTTTAGATCCGGATAGCGTTTCATTAAATCTGCGGCTAATTTCTCAGTTTCTCGAGATGCTGTGCCGTTACCGATACTGAGTAATTTTACCTGATTTTTTTTACAAAGCTTGGCAAGTGTTTCGATTGATTCATCCCATTGGTTTCTGGGGGCATGAGGAAAAATTGTCGCATAGTCGACATATTTACCCGTGTCATCTATGACAGCCACTTTGACGCCTGTACGTAGGCCAGGATCTAGTCCTAATGTTGTTTTTGAGCCGGCAGGTGCCGCAAGTAGTAAATCTTTAAGGTTGTCTGCAAATACCTCGATGGCTGTTTTTTCAGCATGCTCACGCAGGTTACTCAAAAGCTCGGTTTCAATATGCATGTTGAGTTTTACACGCCAGGTCCAACGAATAACTTCTTTTAACCATTTGTCGGCAGGCCGGCCTTTATCATCTATTTCAAAGTGTGCTGCTACCTGACCTTCGCAGGGGTGTGGCGCTAAACGGTCACTAGGGTCATGATCATGAGCTATTAAATTAACGCTTAAGACACCTTCATTCCGGCCACGGAACAATGCTAAAGCGCGATGAGAAGGTATTTTGGAAATGGCTTCCTGATAGTCAAAGTAATCTTGAAACTTTTCGCCTTTAAGTTTTTCACTTTCAATCACTTTACTCTGAATGTCGCCTTGTTCCCAAAGGTAGGTTTTTAACTGGCGTAGTAATTTAGCGTCTTCACTAAAGCGTTCCATCAGAATGAATTTGGCACCATCGAGGGCGCTTTGGATATCTTCTATGTCTAGGTCTTTGTTGATAAAAGCCTGTGCTTCAAGTTCTGGCTCTAATTCAGGTTGGGTATAAAGTGCCTCGGCTAAAGGTTCTAAGCCCGCTTCGATTGCAATTTGACCTTTGGTTCGTCTCTTTGGTTTATAGGGAAGGTAGAGATCTTCGAGCTCGTTTTTAGTGCTGGCTGAATGTAGCTGTTTGGCTAGCTCATCACTCAATTTTCCTTGCTCTTCAACGCTTTTAAAAATAACTTTCCGGCGATCTTCGAGCTCTCTTAAGTAACGTAGACGTTCTTCGAGCGTACGCAGCTGGGAGTCATCTAAAGAGCCTGTTACTTCTTTTCGGTAGCGCGCAATAAATGGAATGCTCGAACCTTCATCAATCAAGCCGATAGTCGCTTCAACCTGTTGGGGTCTAACTTGTAGTTCAGTAGATATTCTTGCAGCGATGGATTGTTGAATTAAATCAAGACTAGAGCTGTTGTTCATGGTGTACCTGATGAGACTAAATTAGATAAAAATAATGATGCTCATAATGGAGGCAAGCAAAAAAATTTAAACCCCAAACGTAGAAACAAAAATGATTAGAGCATAGTAGATCGACATGATTTAGCTTAATTTGCCTACTCAGGTTATTCATTTGGCTTAATAATCCCTTTTCTCTCTAATGCCTCACGCAATTTTTCTGTTCTTAAATAATTTTTAAATAAGTCGCTTAAACCGAGTAATGATGATGACCGTACATTCAAGCGAGCTTCTTCGGGAATCGCTAGTACTTCTATAAAGTCGAGGAATTTGAATACTGGTGTATAGCTTTTAGCATAGATATATCCAGGGTATTCATGCTGTATTTCTGTTCCTGGTAAGTCCGCAACGGCTGAACGAATCAAGGGCCATGCTTGGTCTATTGGCATTAGTAATTCGAAAGGTTGGATGCTATGAATGAACGTTGAGGCTTCAGTTGATGCACAATTATGCAGTGGTGGGCACCAATATAGGGACTGTTGAGTATCGGTTTCCTCAAGCGGGAACACGACACAGCCATTTAAACTCATGATGAAAATACCCAATACGGCGGTTGATATAAGCTTTCTGACAAAGTTTGGCATGGGTGTGTTCTTAATTGGAAAAAGGAGAGTATAACAACTTGTGTCTTCATGGTGAGAGAGGTTCAGGCCACTGGGGAGTAAAATAACAGTCCATTAATTATGATGAGCTTTAATTATTTAGGCCTCTATGATGGTTTAACTGGTAAGCAAAGGCCTTACATGAAAAAATCACCCTCCAGTTTATTTTTTCTGTTATTCAGTGTGGTTATATTCCTTTGAGTCGATTAAATCCCAAACAGCGTGAAGCGGTTGATTATGTTTCCGGTCCCCTTTTAGTTCTTGCGGGTGCAGGCAGTGGTAAAACCAGTGTGATCACTCGGAAAATTGCCTATTTAATTAAAACCTGTGGCCTCAAAGGCCGAAATATAGCTGCTTTGACCTTTACTAATAAAGCTGCACGCGAGATGAAGGAACGTGTAGGGCAACTGGTATCCGGGCCGGATGCGCGAGGCCTCACTGTTTCAACCTTTCATAATCTGGGTTTGAATATTATTCGGACTGAGCACAAAACCTTAGGCTACAAACCAGGCTTCTCCATATTTGATGCGGAGGATGCAAAAGCCCTTATTCGTGATTTGATGATGAAAGAGGGGGATGAAAATACCGATAATATCAACAATTATCAGATGGAAATCTCTAACTGGAAGAATGCCATGCTCAGTCCTGAGCGGGCGCTGCAAAAAGCGCAGACGCCTGAAGACCTGGTATTGGCAAAGGTATACAGTGTTTATGATCGCTATTTAAAAGCTTATAACGCGGTGGATTTTGATGACCTCATTTTAAAACCGGTCAGGCTATTTAATGATCACCCGGATATATTGTCTAAATGGCGCCAAAAAATTCGCTATCTATTGGTGGACGAATATCAGGATACCAACGTTGCCCAATATGAGTTAGTGAAGCAGTTGGTAGGTGATCGCCAAGCACTGACTGTCGTAGGGGATGATGATCAGTCGATTTATTCATGGCGAGGGGCGCGGCCGGAAAATTTAGCAAAACTGGAAGAGGATTTCCCCACGTTAAAACTCGTCAAGCTGGAGCAGAACTACCGCTCAACCAGTTTGATCTTGCGCTCTGCTAACAAAGTGATTGCGAATAACCCGCATATGTTTGATAAGGCTTTGTGGAGCGATATGGGGGGGGGGGAGAAAATTCGTGTTGTGCGTTGCCGGCATGAGGATGCTGAATCGGAACAGATTGCGGCTGAGATTCTTGATCTTAAATTAAAAAAGGATATTCCATTCAAAGACTTTGCTGTTTTATATCGCGGCAACCACCAATCTCGATTGCTGGAAATTAAATTGAATGCCTTTCAAGTGCCTTATCAGATGTCAGGAGGCTCTTCATTCTTTTCTAAAAATGAAATTAAAGATGCCATGGCTTATCTGAGATTAATCGCTAACCCAGATGATGACGCGGCTTTTTTACGTGTGGTGAATGTACCGCGGCGTGAAATAGGCCCTTCTACTTTAGAAAAATTGGGTAATTACTCTACTGAGCGTGAAGTGAGCTTGAATCAAGCGGTGAACGAAGTCGGTTTGGAGCAAACTTTAAATGGTAAAGCGCTCGATAGGGTGCGTCGTTTTAGTGATTGGCTGAATCGTACAAGAGACCGTTGTTATCAGGAAGACCCGATTCCTGTCGTTAAGCAGTTATTTACTGATATTGAGTATGATCAATGGCTTTACCAAAATGCCAATACGCCCAAACAAGCCGAGCGTCGAATGGAAAATGTTTGGTACCTGGTTGAGTCGCTTAATAAAATGATGGAGAAGGATAAAGGCACGGCGGATGAAATTGGTATAGATGAAGCCATTTCAAAACTCATGTTGCGTGATATGTTGGAGCAGCAAGAAGAAGATGACGATAGTGACAAAGTGCATTTGCTGACGCTTCATGCATCAAAAGGTCTGGAGTTTCCGCATGTGTTTATTATGGGCTTGGAAGAAGAATTGCTGCCGCATCGAAATAGTATTGAAGAAGACAATATCGAAGAAGAACGTCGGCTAATGTATGTCGGTATTACGCGTGCAAAGCGAACACTTGCCCTGACTTATAGCGCTATGCGCAAACAGTACGGAGAGAAAATCGAAACCATTCCCAGCCGTTTTTTGGATGAATTGCCAGAGGACGATTTGCAGTGGGAAGGCGGGGAAAAGAAAGATAAAAAGCTGATTCAAGAAAAAGGCAATAGCACTTTGTCAGCGCTGTTAAATAATCTTAAATAAGCTTATTTTTAGTATAAACTAAAAGCGATTTTTGCATCACATTTCAAATAAATCACACAAGTTTATTTTTTCACGAAGTTGCGTTTTGTGCTCTTCTGTCAAATTACGCCAATCTGTACAAAGCGTGCGCCATGTTCTGACTTGGAAGGTTTTGACGACACTACGAAAGGGGTAACCTCTTAATTTTCCATTATAGAGCGCTTGGCCTTCATCAAAAGCAGCTTCATTAAAGAGTGTTTCACCTCTGAGTTGGGCTTGTTCATAAGCATTTGAGTTCTGAACCATCAAGGTTGAATAAGTACTCATGATGGTATTAAGCAGAGGGATAAGGTGATCATTAAAATAGAACGGGCTGTCGTAACTACTTAAATTAGTTGGTTTTTCAAGTAAGTGCTCTTTTCGATAGATTTTATTAAGCCATTTGAAGGTGGTCGGTGCCAGTTGTTGCATTCTTTCGGCCGCTTCCGGGTCTACTAGATTCATAGCGAGTTGACCGTAAGCGCTGGCATCGGCAATGGTAAAAGACTCACCTAATAAATAGGGCTGATGTGTGAGTACAGTTTCCATGCCCTTTAAGTATTGTATCCAACTTTCATTGATTAAAGCGTGGGTTTCAGGAAAACCTGTACGGCTCGGTGGGTTCAAACTCTTACTCATGCCTGAACGATAACCTTTAGGTGCCACGCTGAATAAATACGGACAGCGACGCACTTGGCGTATTGGGAAGCTTTTAGATAAATACCATTTACCACCAGGAGGTAGTGCTTTTCTGAATTCTTTTGCTAATAATTTTCCCATTTGGTTACTTTTAGCCGATGTAACCCAACGCATGTGATGAACCAAATAAAGTCCAAATTCATCGAAAGCCTCATCAATCAGCTTGGCGATGAATTTCAAAAGGCTTTGGTTTGGGAAAAGTTTTTCTTCTGTTTGTGTGGTCGAGGCATCCATCCAATGCGCTATGGAGCTACTGTCGTATTGAAAGTGTCTACCATCCGAGCTGAAAAACGGCACAGCAGGGTACTCATCTAATAGCGGGTCTATCTTGGGGAACCGAGTGACCAGTTTATGTTGTTTTGCGTATTCAAGTGCCAGCATTACTCTGGTATTTTCTAGATAGGATCCTTGATCAGGTAATCGTCGATAAGGCCGGTTTGTATATTGAAGGCAGGCTTGAAGCTTTAATACAAAAGGTGAAAGCTCAACGCCCCAAATTATATTTTTATTTTTTTGTTTGCGCATCGAGTTTTCCTTTTCGTCATTTTTATCAGAGCAAGAGTTTTTGTATGAAGGTTGATATATCAGAGATTTCTTGAATACAAATCTCGTGCTCCATAGGGTATAGCTTGAAATCGGTTTGATAGCCAAACTCAATTAACTTGTTATTGGTGCGTTCACCCTGTTCTTTTAATACCATTGGGTCATTACTGCCATGGCAAATAAGAATCGGAATGTCCTGGTTTTCCGGTTCGCGGACGATTGAATCTGCTATAGGGAAATAAGTTGAAAGGCCCAGTAATCCGCCTAATTTCTTTGGGTATGTTAGGGCTGCATGGTAAGCCACCGCGCCACCTTGAGAGAATCCAGCCAGGATAATTCGTTCATGTTTTATGCCTCTATCTAGCTCCTTTTGAACTAGTTTTTTTACTTCTTCAACGGAGCTATGAAGGTGTGCTTCGTTAATTTTGCGCTCTGCTGTGAGTTCAAGAATGTCATACCAGGCAGGCATGATGTAACCTGCATTGATAGTGACAGGTATTTCCGGCGCATGTGGAAATATAAAGCGAATCGCAGCATCTTCAGGTAGTTTGAGCTCTTGAACAATAGGTTCGAAGTCATGTCCGCTGGCACCTAAGCCGTGCAGCCAAATAACGCTAGCATTGGCAGGTAAAGTCGGTTCGATTTCGATTAATGACAGTCGTGGCATAATATGATGAAACCTTTTGATGTATGTTAATAATTTTGATTGGCACAAGAATAATGTTTTTTCAAACGCTGTTCAGTGTGACCTAGTAGACATAAACCGATAAACTAAGTCGTTGGTGTAGTATTTGACATTGTTTTACCTGATTGCCGTCTTGTAAAGCTGGTATTTGTTGAAACCTGTCTACACTAACAATAAACCCCTCTCGAATTAGTATTAAATTTAGATGTTCCTGTTTGATAATAGGGCTTTAAAGTACGATTATTGAATGTATTTTACAGATAAACATTTGAATTGCTGTTGTTACCTTCAAACCCGAGGTGTTAACTAGGTTGTTTTAGGATAAAAAAATGAAATTAGCAAATATGACAGTGAATCAATTTAAAATGAAAAAAATATCAGGTTTGGGTATAGGTTTAGTCAGTAGCTTATTAGTGAGCTGTGCGAGTATGAATACCGGCGGAGATATTGACGATGCTACGCCAATAGAACCGCAAGTAGAAGTAAGTAAGCCACAATCGGTAGCTTCTAAAACACAGCAAGAAAATGCCGAGCAAAAGGGAAGCGATCAAGCTGACTCATTAATGGCATCGCTTGCGGCGCCAGTAGAAGAGCCTGGCACAGCGCCAGAGCCTGAAATTAAATCAAAAGTGAAGCCGGCTATAGTGAAGAAATCAGAGTCTAAACCGGTGATGAAAGCGGTAGTTTCCTCGGCAGTAAAAACGAAATCCGAGACGGTAAAAGCTAAAGCCAGGATGGTGAAAACTAAATCGAAAGCAGCTGCAAAACCGTTGAATTTTACTTTAAATGATCTGCCTGCTAACTACGATATTTGGACAATAAAAGAAGGTGAAACTCCTTTAACTCTAGGGCTTGTCATCAGTACGCCTACATGGGAAATGGGTAAAGAAGGCTATATGTCTCAAATATGGCTGACCTTGATGGACGATAAAATACACATTAACAGCTCTTCAGATATTGCACCCGAATCCTCGGGTTTGGGTATAAAAATAGATGATGGTGCTTTGATCCCCTTTTCTCATATTGCTGAGAACAATATTGGCGTAATAGAGGGGGCTTGGCTTGATAAGCTCGCCACTGCCAATAATCTTGAAATTTATTTAGGCTTTTTCCCTGGTAAAAAACCGAGTAGTGAAACGTTTAAAAGTGCGACTTCTCTAGAGAGTTTGAGTCGAGTGATTGCTACTTATAATAAGCTGAACAAATAGCTCGTCGAGCCGGTTGATTCCGGAAATATATAAAAGGGCCGCGTTGCGGTCTTTTTTTTATTGTTGCTAAATTATATTGCGCGCAATATAATTTGCGCACATTTGATGTTTTAGGCTTAGATAAATGAAATGGGCGTTATTAATTTTACTCGGAATAGGCAGCTTTATGATTTTTCAAAACTTTAAATCCCCTGAGCTCGGGGTACAAAATGGCCAGTTTAAACCTTTGGGGAGTCGGCCTAATAGTGTTTCAACTCAAACAAAATCAATCTCTAAAAAGGTTGAGCCGATTGCTTTTAATAGCGACCTTAAAAGCCAGATGGCTAGTGTAGAGAGCATCATTTCTGACATGCCTGGAGCATCAATAAAACAAAAAGAAAGCGACTATTTGTATGCTGTGTTTACGACGCCACTCCTTCGCTTTAAAGATGATGTTGAGATTTATCTGGATGGCAATAAAAAGGAGTTGCATTTTCGTTCAGCAAGCCGGGTAGGTTACTCAGACCTGGGCGTTAATAGAAAACGCTATGAGGCTTTTTCCAGCAAGTTAAACCCCTAGGAAAATTAAGAAAAACAACAGCTAAAGCATTTGAATCTTAAGCCTTCAAGTGCTTCACTTATCTCTCTGTCTAGTCGGCGTGCTTAATAAATTGTCGTGTTGAGCTGCATCTGTTGTGATCTAGTTCATATAAATTCCCCCATCTTGATATTTTTCAACCGTTCATCGCACTATTTTACATTTCGTCGGATTTTAAGAGGAAAAACCAATAATTTGGTTTAGGCTTAAGTCATATAAATTTAACTTAAGCAATTCTACTTGAGCGTTATGGAGGTGCAGGTGCAGGTTCAGAAAAAGGAGCTAAGACGCTACCCACAAAGTTTTGGATTCTCGCTTGTTGAGCTGATGATCGCTGTGGTGATATTGGGTATTGTTATGGCTGTTGCTATACCTAACTTTATCGGGTTGGTGGATAGAAATAAAGTGGTTGAAGCCGGTAACCGCTTAACCTCACATATTAAGCAAGCGCGAAGTGAAGCAGTTAAACGTAATTCACCGGTTTCTCTCGGGTCAAATACTACGAAGAAATGGCATTATGGTTGGAAGATCTATGCCGGTGATCTGACGGGTGCAGACACTGTTGGTGCTGAAGATACTCTCATTCGGGTTGCTGCTGCCAGTGATGATGGCGTGACTATCTATGGTGATAGTCAAGCGGGGATGTGGTTAAGCTTTTTCGCCAATGGCATGTTGAATGAGGATGCTACTGCGACCTTTGTTATTTGTAATAATGATGATGTATCAAGTGGCCGAGTCATGACGGTAGATAGAGGCGGCCGCTCGAGACTTGATGACATTCCTGACGGTGATGATTGTACGCCATAAGAAGGATACTAGAATGAATAAGGCTCTAAACAACAGTAAATCTTTCAGGCCACTTACTTCACAGCTTGGAATGGCCATGATTGAAGTATTAATTACGGTGTTTATTTCAACGATAGGGTTATTAGGTATCGCTTCTCTTCAGACTATCTCCTTAAAAGGAAGTATCGACAGTAGCCAGCGAACAGCAGCTGCCTTACTTGTCAATGATGTTGTCGATAGAATGCGAGCTAATCCAACGGGCCGCAATGCGGATGACTATGTTGACGCTTTTGATGAATATTCAGCGTGTGTCAGTGGTGAAGATCCGCCGGCGAATATCTGCTCGGATTATTATGATCAGGCTGCGGGGGCGGTGGTCAATTCGGGTATTTGTACCGGAACGCAATTAGCTGTATTTGATGCCTGGGAATTAGCCTGTGGCTATGAAAATAGCAGTAACAATTTGAGCTCAGCGGTTAATTTTCTCGCTTCACCGGTTATTAGTGTTAGCTGTACCGACTCCGATAATGCGGATGCCTTAGCGTGTTCTGATAACTCGATTCATGAGGTGAGCGTCACATGGACAGCCGCAGCAAAAGATTCAAATAGGAATGATGGCAACGAAACGCACTCTGTGTCGGTTACTGTAGGAATATAAGATGAACATAAATATCAAAAAGCAGGCCGGTTTATCAATTATAGAATTGATGATCGCGTCAACCTTAAGTTTGATTCTTATGACGGGTGTTGTTCAGATTTTTGTGAGTACTAAGCAGGCCTACTCAACGACTGACAATATAAGCAGGGCGCAGGAAAGTGGCCGTTTTGCGATTGATGTATTATCTCGGTATACCCGCATTGGGGGCTATTGGGATTATGATATGTCTCTGCTTGATGATATTCCACCTCCCTTCGCAACGCGTTGTGCTACGCTGGTTGATCTTCCGTGTACGCAAGATGGCAATGGCAATAATAATAGTGATCGCTTAGCTGTTCAGTTTGCATCGTCCGATAATCTAAATATTGATTGCAATGGGAATACACCCTCTGCTAATCGTGTATTTTTGAACGTCTTCTGGGTGCAGGAAGATGACTTTGAAGTCTCCTCTTTATATTGTCAGGGTTTTGATTCTGCAACAGGTAACTGGTTAGGAGATGCTCAGCCCTATATTTCGGGTATCGATAGCATGCAAATTCTCTATGGTATTCAGGATGCAAATGGCAGTGTGACTCACTATGTGAATGCCTCGCGTATGAATAATGGCGTCGATGATGATGGTGATGGCAATATTGCTGACCCTGATGAGTTTGACTGGTTTGAGGTTCGTGCGGTCAAAATTGCTGTTCTGGCCCAGTCAGGGCTGGAGGAAAATGCTAATTATAGTGACAGAACTTATGTTTTGTTGGACAGCGAACCGCAGCTTTTTACCGATGGTCAGGCACGATATATTTTCTCAACCACTTTATTTATTTCCAATACTGAAGCGTAGTAAACCTATGACTAATTTTAAGGCAATACAAATACAAGGTGGCTCGGCATTAATCATTTGCTTAGTGTTATTGATGGTACTTTCATTGATTGGTATTTCTTCAGTCGAAAACTCGATTCTGGAAGAAAAAATGGCTATTAATACTCAGATAAAATCGTTGGTTTTTCAATCCACTAAAAGTGAAGCAAAAGCACAATTTTCTTTTCTGGGTGAGAATCCAACCTTATTAGATGATGCCATTGAGGTTGATATCGTTTTGGATAGTATTTCAGGCGGAGGCGATGTGAGTTCAGAGTTGAGCCATCTTGGTAAATATGTGAGAAGGCCCAGGCTAAAAGAAGAGATTCAAAGTTTAGGCGCGAAAGTTTTTGTGAATGAATTGGTGGTGACCTCTACAGCAAACAATACAGGAGCCACCTCTGTACAAACTATAGGGCTGGAACTTTCTGCACCCTCAAGTTAGTTATTTAAAGTTAAATTGACAGCGTATAGAGTGAATTAATCAGATTGATTGAATTAAATATATTGCATGTACTTCACATGGTGAGGAATAAAGAAATGAAAAACACAAAGGTATATAAACTGCTGCTCACTGTCTTGGTGGCTTTATTGTTCTCTTCGTCGAATGTTTATGCTCAAACGGGGCTAATTGGTTCGGCACGAACCATAGATACCCATCATTCATTCGAGTTAGCAAAGTTTAGAGTATTAGTCAGTAAGGAAGATCTTGAACAAGGTCGAGTGATACTTGACTGTAAAGAAATAGGCTGTACGACAATGGAAGGTCTATATGATGCGGATACCATCGTGTATTTACCCAATGGGGAAGAGGGCGTGACGCCAGATTTATTAAATTATTCTGGTCGACGTGCAGACATATCTATTCGTAAGACGGATCAACATGTCCGCCGTATTAGATTATATAAATAGAGGAAAGGCATCATGAAAATATCTACCCAGAAATTTTATCATTTTGGCTTCTCAGTCTTGATGACCCTTGCAAGTGCAAACACGGCGCTGGCAGATGATATCGACCTTTATATAACTTCTTCATCAGGGTCTGCTTCAGTCAAACCAAATGTCTTATTTATCATCGATAGCTCGGGCAGTATGGATGCTGTCGATGTTCCTGTGACCACCACGCATTGTGGCGATGAATATAAAGATTATGATAACACCTATGATTACCCGGGTGATTATAACGATAGTCGAATTTATTTCTATGGTCCAAATGATACTTCCCCTGCCGCAGGGGGGGATCCGAGAGGTTATTTTACCACCTCTAATAATAAATGTGATGCTATCACAAGCCCCTTGGCTTCTGCAGGTTCTGCCCTAGGGCATAAAATAATTCGCTATAGTACTTGGTCAGATAGATGGCGCTCGCTTAGAAACGGTTCGAATAATTACAAAATAGAGTGCAAGGCGGATGCTGGTGTACACGGTGAGTCAGCCGCTTCAGGAGATGTCTATGCAAGGTCAGGTGAGGATAATCCGCTATGGACAAGCAGCTCCTCTAGGCAGTTTGATGATTGGGGGGATATTGACTCTTACACCGTTTATTCCGGGAATAGGCTTAACTATGAAGCTATTACGGCTTCAGGTGAAGCGGTCACAACGACAGGGGCTGATGGTCTTGAAGAGACCTGTTTGCCAGTTACCAATGATGAGGAACGTTTGCAAGTGGTTAAAAACGTTGCCAATAACCTGATTGAAACGGTCACGGGTATTAATCTGGGTATTATGAGTTTTGTTGAAGGTGACAAAGAAGGTGGGTTTGTACGAAAAGAAGTCGTTGATATCGACGCTACTAATGCTGATACCGGCGTAGATTTTAAAACAGAACTGACGGCTGTGGTGAACTCTATTAATCATAATGGTCATACCCCTTTAGGAGAGACCTTATATGAAGCTGCACGATACCTGAAAGGTGAATCACCAGATTTTGGTGCCGGTAAGAGTGTAGCCAACTCTCTTTCGGGCACGAATTATAACTCACCGATTACCGACTCCTGCCAGGCGAAAAATAACATCATCCTGCTTTCAGATGGCCAGCCTTATAGTGACTTCAATCACAATGATGGTATTCAAACCTACCTCAATACAGATGATGGCATTGGTGACTTTATAGGTGCTTCGGAGTATGACTGCCCGAGCCAATCAACAAACTCAGGTGACTCTAATCCTAGCCGGAGTTGTTTGGTCGAGGTGGCAGATTTTGTTGCACATAATGATTTATCCCCTTTGGTCGGTACACAAACAGCAGCTTTATACACTATTGGCTTTAAAAGTGATCTGGCTGTGATGGAAGATGCCGCTGAAGAAGGTAATGGCCACTATTATCAATCTAATAGTTATACTGAATTAACTGAAACACTGAATACTATCATCTTACGGGTATTAGCGTCTGATTCGACCTTTATGTCTCCCGCTGTTTCAGTGAATGCTTTTAACCGTTTACAGCATAATGATGAAATTTATTATGGTATGTTCAGCCCCGATTTAGATGCGCGTTGGGATGGTAATATCAAAAAATACACTATCAATGACTCCGGTGAAATACTCGATGCTGATGGTAAAGATGCCATCGATGATAACTCTGGCTATTTTCATACTGATGCGAAAAGTTATTGGTCACCTTCGGCAGATGGCGCAAAAACCAAAGATGGCGGTGCACGCAGTCAGTTAGGTTTACGCAACCTGGCAACGGATCCAAGAAGTGTTTTTACTTATACCGGTAGTAGTGCACCCACAACGGCGGTCAATCTAAACCAAGAAGCGCATAAAGTGCTTGATGGTAATGCTGCCATTACTCAGGCCATGCTGAATGTGAGTGACTCAACGAGTCGAACTCAAATGATCAACTGGGCGCGTGGTTATGAAGAAGATGGCACCGTCCAAGCAGGTTTTATCGGTGACCCTTTGCATTCCCGTCCAACGGTGGTGGTCTACAGTGGTACCTCTAAAGAAGACCAAGATACGACAGTATACTTTGGCTCCAATGAAGGTTTCTTACACGCTATTGATGGTGAAGACGGAGGAGAAGAATTCGCATTTATTCCACAAGACTTATTGCCTAACTTGCAGGAATATGTACTGGATACTTCGGCCACTAAAGTTTACGGCCTAGATGGCGAAATTACTATCTGGAAGAATGACTTAAATAATAATGGTGTGGTGTATTCTGGTGGAAGTATTGAGAAAACGGATGGAGTTTCTGAAGGCGTCTATCTCTATATTGGTATGCGTCGGGGGGGGAACAAATATTATGCTCTGGATGTGACTGATAGAAGCAATCCTAAACTGATGTGGCGTATTGATGGCGGTGTAGGAGATTTTACAGAGCTTGGCCAAAGTTGGAGTAAACCTGTGCTAGGCAAGGTAAAGCTTGAAGGGGAGAAAAAACAAGTCTTATTCTTTGGTGGTGGCTATGATACCGATCAGGATACAGCAACATCGGTTCAGACAGATGATATTGGGCGTTCATTATTTATGGTCGATGCCGAAAGCGGAAAATTACTCTGGTCTGCGGGGCCGAATAGTAGTGACGACCTGACCCTATCGGATATGAATAATAGTATTGCTTCAAATGTGACAATAGGTGATTTAAGTAACGATGGCCTAACGGATGTGGTGTTTACATCAACTATGGGTGGTGAAGTGTGGCGTTTTGATATTAATAATAACAATTCAGAAGTGAGTGACTTTGCAACTGGCGGTGAAATACTAGATATAAATGACTCATCTGATGCAGATAATCGTAAATTCTTTGCCCATCCTGATGTATCACTATTTGCACCGCGTGGCGAAGCCCCTTACTTTTTGATTTCTTTAGGTTCAGGTACACGTAATGACCCGCTGAATACGCTTGTTGAAAACCGTTTTTATGTGAAGAAAGAATACTCTCCTTTTTCTGCACCTGTGAATAGTTCCGGTAGCGTTCGTTATACTCGAAATACAGAGAGCGACTTGTTTGATGCCACTGCTAACTTAATACAAACGGGTTCTGAAGCTCAACAACAAGCCGCTATAGAGGATCTGGAAAGTAAATCGGGCTGGTATATTGAGCTGGAAGGTAAAGACACCAAAGGCATAAGACATGGCGGTGAAAAAGTAATCAGTGGTTCAGTCACCTTTGGCGGTAAAGTTATTTTTACCACCTATACGCCTGATTTTACTGTGACAGGCACTGGTTGTGAATTGAATCTGGGTATCGCTCGATTATATATATTGGATATTCTGAATGGAACGGCTGTGCAAGATGATAGAAGTGTCGAGCTCAAGCAGAAAGGTTTGCCTGCACCGGCTAACATTATTCATATACCAATACCAGAACCACCATGTGTCGGTGATGAGTGTGATCCTGAGCCGCCTTGTGAAGGTGCTGATTGTGAGCCGGAACCACCAGAATCGGACTCTGAAGGAGGTAAAACCAAAAAGATTGTGTGCGTCGCGACAGAATGTTTTGATGACTTGCTTAGTGGTGATGGCGAGCTAACGCAGTCTTACTGGAGAGAGAATAATTAAATGAACAATGGAGACGCTATTTTGATATCTAAAAAAAGTAATGGTTTTACCTTGATTGAGGTGATGATCGTGGTGGTCATCATCGGCATCATCGCCTCTGTCGCCATTCCCTCATACTTGAATAATGTTCAGACAACGAAGCGGACGGATGGACGAGTTGCTTTGATGAATATCATGCAGGCACAAGAACGCTATTTTGCGGAAAATATGACTTACAGTGTCAACTTGATCGACTTGGGTTATGGCTCTGCATCGTCTGTGGCCTCTGGAGATGGCTATTATAAAATTACCGCAACGGCGGGTTGTGTGGCAGATGGTAATGCATTAGCGATTACTAATTGCGTATTGCTGACAGCCACTGGGGACACGTCTACAGATGGTGACATTACTTTAGATAGTTTAGGGAATAAGCTACCTGCCGATAAATGGTAAGATATAAATAGTTAGTTCTAACTACTCAGATTTTCAGTGCTCAGCTTTACTTTTTAAAGTAGAGCTGGTGCATGAAGGCGTTGTTAGGGAGGGAAGGAGTCGTAGGGCATGATGGTGCAGCTTGATAAAGCACTTACTTCAAACGGAAGTACAATCTAAAAATAAAAGCTTACTTCAAAATATAGTCCTTCACGTCAACACCATAAGTGCCATTTGATAAACCTTCCTTAATGGCATAAATAACTCCGCTTTTGTCTGGAATATCATTTATTAGGTTGATGATATAGGGGGCGCGGAATTTTTTATCAGCGGTCATTACCAGTTCAACCTTGGGTCTTAATCGCGCATCTGGGTTGGCTGACACCACGATTCCGACTTCGCCGCTGGTCATTTCAACTAATGTGCCGGGCGGGTAAATCCCCACCATACGAATAAACGCTTCAGTTAATTCGGAATCAAAGTGCTTATTTCGTTCAGAGAATAATATCTTTAAGGCATCGAAAGCAGGTGAGCCATCTTTGTATGGACGAGCGCTGGTTATTGCATCGTATACATCGACAATAGACACCATTCTTATGAAACGGTGTAAATAGCTGGCATTAATCTGTTCAGGGTAGCCTTTTCCATCGATACGTTCATGATGGAAGTGCGCCGTGTCAATAATGACTTTGTTGACACCTTGTTTATTTATCAAGGTATCTTTACCTAAAATGGCGTGCCCTTTCATAATATCGAATTCTATGCGAGTAAGGCGGCCAGGTTTGTTCAGAATATCATCGGGTATCTGGGCCTTACCTACGTCGTGAAGCATTCCGCATAAGCCTATGAGTTCAAGCTCATGTTCTTTAAGGCCAATAAATCGCCCGAAAGCTATAGCTAGAATTCCGACGCGTAAGGAGTGTTCGGCGGTGTATTTATCTTGTTCTTTTACTTGTGTCAACCAGAGTAAGGCGTTTGCATTGTTAAGGATACTCTTGACACAGGATTGTATCGCTTTTTTGGATGCATCCATATCGAAGGCTTCGCCATTGCTAATGCTGGTTAAGACTTCATCGACTTGCTCTTTGGTCTTTTCAAAGGTGAATTTGGCTTTTGGTAACTCGTCATGAATTTCGACTTGCTCTTGTAAGCCAGGGTAACTTTTCTGTTCGTCTGTCCCTTTACCTGTTTCAAGCCAGAACTCTTTTTCAATTTCGATAAATACGAATTTGCAATGCTCACGCAACATATCGATGTCATCGGGAGTT
>Ga0209290_1000158_pt1 | contig 62209 bp, 58 predicted proteins | sample EN1Hudsemesocosm_2_FD_184632 | JGI IMG/M metagenome (GOLD analysis project Ga0209290, IMG submission 184632) | Methane-oxidizing microbial communities from mesocosms in the Hudson Canyon - EN10B Hudson Canyon (SPAdes) (version 2) | ecosystem: Environmental > Aquatic > Marine > Cold seeps... | reverse complement strand
ATTTGAGCCACCACTAATACATCACCCATGACCGGACGAATGGTCATGGCCACATCATTGCTACCATCCACCACTGTATGGCGTGTGGTGGCCAGATACTGGCCATCTTCGTCTTCCAGTATCAGGACAAAATCGTATTGGCCGGGCTCAAGTTCAATGCTGATGTTGGACTGGGCCTGCCAGTTGTCTTGGTCAAGGTAAACTGTCCAGGAAAATAACTGGGGTTCTCCCCTCGAGACTGGGCTTACGGACAGGGTGCCCAACATGATTTGATCACTGTTAAAGGCGCGCCCGCCATTGCTTAAGAAGCTGCGACCGCTCACGGTGAGTGACTGTTGAAACACCGCCTGAATGTCATAATTAAAGTCAATGGCTTGGGTATCTGATTGCCCCTGTGATTGTGAGTTTGATGGGTCCTGAGAGATGCCGCTTTCCCCCACGCAGGCCATCAACATGAAAAGTAATCCGGCAACCAATAAATGCTTCATCCATTTCATGTTTCTCTCCAGTTACTGCTTTAGTTTGAGAATTATTTCATATGGGTATCGGCATAAATGGGCGCGACTAAAGGGCATTAAAGTAAAAAATATAAGACCATATGCGTCAGGTAAAAGGAGGGGGGAGTAGCGCCTAGTATTTTATGGAAAACGCAGTGGATGTTATGGCTAGTTGTCCAAGGGGAATTTCCCCTATGGTCTTAATGTGGCTTATTTTGACTGGGTTTGAATGAATTTTTCGAGACTGTCTTCGTACAATTTTTGATCCGTTGCCTGCCAGGGGCGAAACTGTTTTTTTCGATAGGCGAAAATGCCCTTGTTAAACACCTTTGCACTGCTGCCTAAAAACCTAAAATAAGGCAGCCAGTTTTTGGGTTGATATATCACACGGTCTTTATGTAAAAAATACAATTGAATGCCATAGGTTGATATGAGGGTTAGTGGCATCCAAAAAATTAATAACAGCCACACCATGCGCCAGCCGCTTTTGTATTGGGTTTTATATACGTCTAAACACACGGCTTGATGTTCAATTTCTTCCAGAGCATGCCAATTAACAAAGTCGATGGCCTGGTTGTTTTTGCCATTGGTCCATTGTTGATGATGGCTAAGGTAGTGGCGACTAATGGCGGCGGTAAAATGTTCAAAGGCTGCCGGTAGGGCAATCACAAAGGCACGGCTGGCGCACTTCATTAGCAATGTCATAAACGTCACCTGAATCTTTTCAAAGATTGCAACGGCGGGGAATGCTTGCTTGAGCCGATCATTGGATTGTCGATGCATGCCGGCGTGGGCACCTTCCTGTTTTATAAGGGCCTGCACTTGCTGTTTCAGTATGGGGTCTTTTATGCCATGAAGTTCACTGCGCATAATTTGCATCACGATACGTTCGCTGTGGGGAATCAATACCGACAAGGCATTCATAAAATGGCTCTTGATGGGGTCGGCCAGCCACTCTTTTTCAACTGTAGAGAAGTCAAAGGTAGGCCTGCGCGCGGTGATGTCAATTCCTGGCGGAGTAGTGCTTTGGCTGTTTTTAATATTCATTGATCCATGTTGCCAGCAACTGGCTTACTTTGGTGACGATACTATCATACGCCTAATCTGTACGGTGTAAAGTTAAGGGGCGATTGGACCGCGTTGCCGCAACCCGACCAAGGTGCTACATGAGGCTATTAATAGTGCACTGCAGCGGTTGAGGTGAACGAAGAGGTTTGCAATTAGGGGGATCAACTAACCCTGGCACACTCTAAGGGGCTGTATTTAACTCTTTCTTTAGTAGGGTATGCACTCCGTTTTTTACGGTGACGCAGTGCGTTTTGTTTAGCCGTGAAGTCTGGAATAGAGTCTTTTACTACCGCCCATTGCAGTGCTACCCATTAATTTAGGTTGGGGTTATTTAATTAGCAGGTTGGCAAAATGAACGGAGGTGCCATTAAACTTGTCTGCATCTACCTGGCCTTCTATTCCCTTTAGAGTGTGGGATTGCGACCACTGCCAAAACGTCCAGTTTGACCAACCGGTGGGCAGAGTGGGTTGAGCTCTTCCGTATTCGGCGATCCACAATGGATACTGTGCAAACTCGGTAACATGCTGGTTAGCAAAATTTAGCCCAGTATAAATAATGGGTTTTACCCCGTAATGCTTTTCAAGGCCAATTAGGTAGGACTGCAAGTGATGCGTGAGCATCAAATCGTCTTGCATATGCAATTTTTCAATGTCCACCACAGGGGGCAGATCCCCCGCTGACAAGGTTACCAGTTGGGTGAAATTTTCCAGCTGGCTATTAGGGGCGTCGTTGGTTTCATAAAAGTGATAGGCGCTGACAATGAGGCCAGCTTGCTTGGCTTGGGCAAAATTACGGGCAAACAAGGGGTCCTGATAGGTATTGCCTTCGCTGGCTTTAACAAACACATAAGTAATGCCAGCGGCTTTTAATTGTTTAAAATCCACCTCTCCCTGATACTTTGAAATATCCACGCCAATGATTTCTGTTTGCTGGGTCATGGGGTTGTTGGTCGCAGGGTAGTGACCACAAGCGGCCATGAAAAGTATAAGTAACAGGCTAATGGTAATTCTAACGGGTTTCATGAAAGTTCCTTTTAGCTGGGGCGAATGTGCAGTTGGCGGGTTTGATTTTGACTGCAGAAAATATAACCAAAAGTAGTGCTGTTTTTAATCGCCTCAATGAATGAGTTTGACCGGTTAAAGCAATATTCTAGACAAAAAAATACGCTACCGGCACCTAAACATTTAGCGCGGGTAACGTATTTCTTGAAACGTTTTGGTGGTTAAAGGTCAACCACATCCAGCGTCACGTTAGGGTTAACGTCGGCAGCATAGTCAACACCCTGAGCACCAAAACCAAACAGTTTAAGGAACTCTTCCTTGTACTCACGGTAGTCGGTGAGTTCAGACAGGTTTTCGGTGGTGACCTGTGGCCATATATCCTGGCAATGCTGCTGGATGTTGTCGCGCAGTTCCCAATCATCCAGGCGCAAACGGTTAGTGTCGTCTACGGATGGGGCAGCGCCATCTTCACGGTACAAACGTTCGTTAAATAAACGGTTAATTTGTTCCATACAGCCTTCGTGCAGGCCTTCTTCGCGCATTTTCTTAAAGACCATTGCGATGTACAAAGGCATCACAGGAATGGCCGAGCTGGCTTGGGTTACCACACTTTTTAGTACCGCCACGTTGGCGCTGCCGCCGGTGCTGCTCATCTTGTCATCCAGTGCCTTGGCGGCACGATCCAAATCCATCTTGGCTTTACCTAGGGCACCGTGCCAGTAAATGGGCCAGGTTAATTCGGTACCTATGTAGCTATAGGCCACGGTTTTGCACGAGTCACTTAATACACCGGCTTCAGATAATGCTGCCATCCACAACTCCCAGTCCTGGCCGCCCATAACGGTGACGGTATCGGCAATTTCTTGTTCGCTGGCAGGCTCTACGCTGGTTTCAATGATTAAATCTTTGTTGGTATCAACGGCAGTGGCGTTGTAGGTTTCACCAATAGGTTTAAGGGACGAGCGAATCAGCTCGCCGCTGTCTGGCAGGGTACGAACAGGGGATGCCAATGAGTAAACCACTAGGTCGATCTGGCCCATGTCTTGTTTGATGATGTCGATGGCTTTTTGCTTGGCGGCATGGCTGAAGGCATCGCCATTTATGCTTTTAGAGTACAGGCCTTCTTCTTTGGCCAGCTTGTCAAACGCCACTGAGTTGTACCAACCAGCCGTACCTGGCTTTTTATCGGTACCTGGCTTTTCAAAGAATACACCCAAAGTAGCGGCACCGCTGCCAAAGGCCGCGGCGATGCGTGAAGACAAGCCATAGCCACTGGAGGAACCCACGACTAATACGTTTTTAGGGCCATTGAGGGCACCCAAGGCTTTAGTGGTGTTAATTTGTTCCAGTACATTGGCCTCGCAGCCCACTGGATGGGCTGTGGTACAGATAAAGCCACGAGTCTTGGGTTTAATAATCATGGTTAGCTTCTACTTATTGTATGACGGTGAAAATTGTCCATCATTCTGTATCAAAGTGTTCAAGTTGGCTAGAGGGTGGGGGAGTTAAGAGGAATAGGGTTAAGTATTCGATTCAATGGGTCAATAATGCGGGGGCTTGGCCCGGGTATTTATACCATTTGAGCCGTCATTTGGGCTGTAAACCTGGCTTTACAGTACTGATTTTAGCCCCGCCTTCTATACTGTTGTGGCAATCCTAATTTCTGGCTTTGTATACTTGGGCCCATTGGCATATGTGATTTAGTAATTTAAAAGGCGATTTAATATTGTTTTTAGATTCAAAAGATTCAGCAGCAGATGAGGGGCATTAACATGCGACGATTGCTTTTATGTTTACTTTTGGTGCTTGCGTGCTCACTGACAGCCATGGCGGAAAATTTTTATTTTGTGGATGTGAATGCCCACCCGCTGGGTTTTTATGACAACAATGAAAAAGTACAGGGGGTAGCCGTTGAGATATTTGGCCGGGTAATGAAAAACCTGAATCATGAAGTTAAGATTGAACTGCTACCCGGTAAACGTGTGGTCTATATGCTAAAGGACGGCTTGGCCGATGGTGTGCCTTTTATTCGTAAGACGACTCAACGTGAGCAATACCTGGATTACAGTGATGAAGTTTTACTGTTTGAAAGAGTCTATTTTTATGTGAAAAAGGGGGGTGACTTTACATTCAATGGAGATTTATCCGTTATAAAACAAAAAAAGATTGCGGTTATCTTGGGGGATAGCCATGGGGCTGCCTTTGATCAATTGGCTTCTGACCTGGACTTGGTAAAAACCATCAGTTTGGATTCAAGCTTTGCAATGTTGTTGAGTAATCGGGTCGATATTGTGGTCAGTACCGAGCTGCGGGCGGCAAAAATATTAAAGCGTTTTCCAGCTGGTGATATTGTACGAATTGCTAATCCTATGAAGACTATTCCCTTGTATGCGGCTTTCTCTAAAAAACGGAATCTTACCGCTGTAAGGGATGCCTTTGATAATGAATTGAGGGTTTTAAAAGCCAGCGGATTGGTGGAGGCCATACTAAAGAGGTGGAATTGACCGGTATTTAATCTAACTAACCATGCTTCCACGAATATAAGGAAATGTTATAGTATTGGCCGTTCAGTGGCAGCAGGCGGTGGTTAAAGTAACAAACTGGCAATCCAGTCTACCGAACACATGTATCACTTTGCCTTTGAATTCTCATCGTTCTTTGTGCCCACGACACCTGTAAGGCCGAGTACGGGCTGTTTACGATTATTAATATTGGTAATGTGTTTTAGCTTGGGGTCTGTACCCTATTAAATGGCACAGGTGCCTGGCTGTAAAATTAGGGATTTCGGGGTTTTAAATGGACATAATAAAAAAATTGCCGGTTTGGTTTGTTATTGCTCTGTTATTTATATTAATGGTATTAGCCTGTTTTGCGGTGGCGGACGGCAGAAGGGTGGAGTTTTGGCCTCCTGTCATTTTTGAAAAAAATGTCGATGAAATGTCAACGTTGAAGCAAAACTTGGAAACTAAGGGTGACCACCTGGCACCCGCGGACGTTATAAAACTATTCCCCCTTCAGGCACAGCAGTCGTCCATTGCGTTAACTCAGCAGAAAACCCAACGATTACTAAATGATTTTCAGCTAAAACAACACACTACCGATAAAAAATTACAAGCCATGCAAGCTAAGTTAAACGAAGTAGAGCGCGTTCATGGCACTTTTTTGTATAAGTTACTGGTGTTTAATCATGATGCCCAGTGTTACGGATCCAGCCTAAATTTTACCGCCGGTAAGGATAAAGATCAGTGTTTATCCAAGCAAAAACTGGCTCAACAATTTTTAGAGTTTTTAGCGGAAGTGGATTTTTACCACAATGACCAGCTTAATGACGTTGTAACCGCCAAGCAGCAGCTGTTAAAGCTTCAGGACAAATATCAGTTTAATACTAAGGGCTGGTACGGGCCGGACGTGTTTAAATCCATCATTAATGAGTTTCATGGGAAAAGTTAACTGGTTTGTTACTAGAGTGAAGAGAAAAGTGTAATACCGCTGCCAAGGCAGGGGTATTACACGAGCGGTTATTCCACTTCGATGTATACGTCCTGCCAAGTGATAGTGCCGGCCTGATGGTTGCCCATTAGGAAAACCTGGCTGCTAGTCGTAAGCAGGCTCAGGAAGTCGTCAACTTTCAATGCCGAGATACCTTCATCAAGGTCATCTTCATTCATCTCCATGTCGTCGACCTTCATATCTCCCTCGTCTTCATTTATCTCCATGTCTTCTTCGTTGAACTCATAATCCTCCTCATAATATTCATAGGCGGATACATTCACGCTGAACAGTTCAATGTTGGCTGTGGTGAGGTTAACGGTTTGACCCAGTACCTGGAAAGATTGATCTTCCACTTGAATGTTTGACACTTGAGCCGACAGGTAAACCTCTTGGGCTTCGTCCGCTGGAAGTCGTGCCATGTACAGGGTCACTAGCGTTTGTTGATCTGTATTTAAGTAGGCAGAAAGCTCCACATAATCCCCCACAGCTAAATCGCTTAGCTTTAAGGTATCTTCGGCGTTATTCCAATCGTCTTCCTTGAAATCATCTTCATCCCATTCTTCGTTGAAATCATCTTCATTGAAGTTAGCCTCATTGAAGTTGTCTTCGTTGAAATCATCTTCATTGAAGTTAGCCTCATTAAAATCATCTTCGTTAAAGTCAGATTCATTGAAGTTTGCTTCATTAAAGTCGCCTTCTGATTCAGGGTTTTCGTCCCAGTTTTCCATGTCATCATCGGCAATCCAGGTGCTTTCATTGATGTGAAAGGTTTTGCCCAACACGGTTACCGTATTGTTTTCAAGGTCAATGGCTTCAATAATCGCCGCCACTTCTATTTCGTCTTCTGGCTCAACAAAAATGTACAGCGCGTTGATGGAACCATCCTCATTCACTGTGCCTTCAATTTCTATGCTGGCATCCACTTTTAATAATGAAGCATCACCAATGTCAAAGAAGGTATGGTCACTCACTTTCACCTTTAAACCGGCTACCTCAAATTGCCCATCTACCAGGGCGGAAGAAATAAAACCTTCTATTTCTAGTAGGTCGCCATCGTCGGCCATATAGGCTTCTTCCGATTCAATCTCCTGGGCAATTAATACGGGTTCGCCCTCGTTGTTGGTGCTCATGGTGCCGTAAAGGTCCACCAAAGCGCCGTCACTAATAATTTGTTGCACATAATCCAGCTCACCTACCTGGCTGTAATCCACTAATAAGCCGTTTATCTTGAAGGTGGTGGTGCCAGTATTTAATTCACTGATGGTGCCGGCCACATCAAATTCGCTAAGAGTTTGATCGGATAGGCCAATGAAGCTTGCCTGCCATTGCCCTTGTGCGTTGGCCAGGCCACTGATCTCTACGATTTGTCCGGCTTTCAAAGTGGCCAGTTCCAGGCCTTCAAGCAGGGTTTCGTTGTCTACCAATATGGTTTGCCCTAATACAACTAGGCTGTTGGTCGCAGCGTTTACACTGTCCACCGGTCCTTGCAGGCTATCGTCGTAAATTAGTTGTGAGGCGGTGGCGGTGCCATCCTCATTGTAATTAGCTTTGATGCTCACTACCTGGCCTAGTTTAATATCGTCTGCAGTACCATTTTTGCCATCCAAATTGATGGACGCGCCACTGACATCAAACGCAATGCCATTTACCGTGACGCTGTCTTGGCGTTTGCGGGTAACCTTACCTGTGCTGACGCCGTTACCTTGATATTTTTTTGAGGTGAAGGTGTCAGCGTCTGCTTGGGATGAATCCAGGTTGCAACCCGCCAGGCTCCCTACCATGGCCGTGACCAACAAGCTTTTTTTAAAGTTCATTGTTTTCATGCTGTTTCCTCATACGTTGAATGTGGTGTTGCCTAACAGGGCAAGAGGTATTCCTTGTTGCACTGTAAGGCTTAATCCTAGCGAGCATGGGTGTTAGCTGTGTTTTCTTAATGTTGTGGGTTTGTTGGTGTGTAGGCAGGTAGCGTTCAATTGTTAGTGTTTTGTAAGGGAAATATAAAGCTGTTATACAAAAGCCGATGGCCATACAATCCATATTAGTCACACAAATCCTATATGAGTTTCACAACCACAGAAAACTCGATGACATAACCACTATGTTTGTACGAATTTACAGCGGAATTTTAGTTTCCACATTAATCTCCCTTACTTGTTGCTACCTGGCCTTTCAATATATAAACCAGCTGCGCACCACTGATTACACGTTGTCTTTATTTAGCGGCACCCAGCAGCTCATCACGGCCGGGGTGAATCGTCACAGTGGTGACAAGCAAAAGCAGTGGATGACGTTAGTTGAAAAGCTCATCGGATTACCCATTCGCTTAAGTTCTGAATCCAATACACCTTTAAGTGCCCGTCAATTAACCACCTTGGCTCAAGATAAGATCCTAATAGAGGCCTTAAGCGATGGCATACACAGTCGCATCTGGACCCAAGCGAATAATAATAAGCTCATCAGTGTGAAATTAAAAAATGTGGCGGAGCAGCAATTGAGAATCACCGCATTTTTAATACTTAATGAGTTAGGTCGTTATCCACGTTCAAAACAATTTGATGAACTGATTCGCCTGCGCCAATACTTTCATTACGATATTAATATTTTTACTCAAGATAAATTGCAACTGGATAGCCAGCAGTTATCACGATTACAACGGGGAGATGTGGTACTGGCGCTTAATAAAGATCAGCACAACCAGGATGTTTTGATGGTGTACAGTCGCTACAAAAAAAGAAACCAGTATTTGGTCATTGGCCCCATTGCCATCTATAACCCTAGTCCGGCCTGGCTCATGGTGACTCTGTTGATTGTGGCCCTAAGTGTTACCGGTCTAATTGTTTATTTATTGGTAAAAAACCTTGAGCGCAGAATGAAGGTTATCAGTGATGTGGTAGTTAATTTTGGCCCCGAAAGTTTGCATAGTCGGGTGCCTGTGAGTGGCCACGACGCCATTGGAGAATTGGCAGACGGCATTAATGTCATGGCCAGTCGTATTCAAAACCTATTAATTGATCAAAAAGACATTACTCAGGCCATTTCTCATGAATTAAGAACGCCCATTTCTCGCATGAAATTCAGAGTGGAGATTCTCATGGAGGGTGCCAAAGTAGAAAACGTGCCCAAATTGAAAAAACTCAACGATGATATTCATGAACTGGATTTGTTGGTGGAAGAGTTACTGGTATTTCAAATGCTGGACGCCAGCGCACAGGGTGACAGGCAAGTACTGGATTTGACCGTGTTGATTGAAACGGTTATCGCAGATATTTATGAGCCTTACCAGGCAATCCGCTTAAACATGTTAATGCCGTCGGCTCCTGTCATGGTAGAAGGGCAGGAAAATCATCTAAAACGCATGGTGCAAAATTTATTAATTAATGCTTTTAAGCATGCAAAGAGCCAAGTGCAGGTTGCTCTGACATCTGACCCTGCTTTTATTAAAATCAGTGATGACGGTGAGGGCATCCCGGCCGATCAAAGGCAACGTATCTTTAGCCCATTTGTGCGCCTTGATTCTAGCCGCAATCGCAATACCGGGGGTTTTGGTTTGGGGTTGGCTATCATCGAGCGCATCGCCCGGCTACACCAAGCGCAAGTTAGGGTAGTGGAAGCCGAATTGGGTGGTGCTTGTTTTGAAGTGAGATTCCCGGTGACGAAACCGTTACTTCATTCAGAAAAGAACAGCAGGCGAAGCCCATGATTCGTTTGTTTCTATTGCTATTCAGTATGGCTTTAACGGCGACTGTTTGGGCAGAACAAAACCAAGAACAAAGCGATGCTGTGCGTGAAATTCAACAGCTGGATCAGTCTCGCCTGGAATTTGATTTCTTTGAAGAAAGCGAAGACGTTGAACCACTTTCAAATGAAGAGTCCTTATTACAGGCGCTGGAACTACTGGAGCAGTCATCCTATGGCGTGGATCAAGAGCAGGTTGATCCAGCCATCAGTATTGATGTAGATGCCTTAAGCCAGGATGCCGAAACCTTGCCGGAGGATATGGACGAGGAAATAGATACGAGTCTGGAGCAGGAGTTGAGCGAAGAGCTCTTTGAAGAATTTGAAGAGCAGTTTAACGAAGATGATTTTGACGATCAGTTTGATGAAGAAGACCTGCAAGAAGAGTTTGAAGACGAAGCAGAGTCATTCATAGAGGATCAATTGGAGTTTTTCGATGAAGAATAAATTAACTCTCATGTTTGCAATGGCTGTGATAACCCTGTTGCTTATGGGGCGAGCCAATGCTGAGCAGCATTCGCTTGAGAGTCTATCAAATTTACCCATTCAACAATCGCTGAATTTAAGGCAGCAGGGGGATTTTAACGGTGCCATTAAACTGCTGCTCGCTCAGTTAAAAAGGAGCCCGCAGGACCTGCAGCTAAAACTGGAGTTGGCGGCCAGCTATTTTCAATCGGGGCACTTTGCCCCTGGCAGTGCCTTGTTTAAACAATTGTTAAAAGGTAAAAACACGCCGGCTAATATCAAAAGCAATGTGGTGCTTTTCATTAACCAGTATAAAAATGCTATAGCGAACGCTGCGTCATTGGATGAACGGTTACTGGCCTTACGTCAGGGAAGTGATCCGCTGGCACTTAAAATCACCCAACTAAATACCATGATAGCAACTGCTCCCAATCACTTGGCAAGCAAGCGCTTTTTAATATCCCTGTACTTAAGCCATAACCGTATTACCTTGGCCAAGCAGTTGCTAGATGACATTGACCTTAAGGCACTGACCCCGCAACAGGCATCTAAAATAGATGCTCTTAACAAGCGATATCAGCAGTTGGTCCAGGTCACTTCCCAGCTAACGGGCAGGGGCGCTTTACTCATGGGTCATGACAATAACATCGCCGGTAGCAGTAATAATGACTTTTATGACGATGACGAATCTTATTCAAGCGACAAAATTAGTGGTCTATACACCCGTTTAAGCGGCTCAGTGGGGGTTAGATATACTGCCCCCAACCTAGAAAATGGCATGGTATTGAGTACGGGTGAGACCGGGTTTCAGGTAAATTACTTTCAACGTTCATTTCAGGATGAAGTTGCACAAAGCCGCGATTATCAAATCATAGAGTTAGCGACTTATTTGGGTAAACACCAAGCAGATAACAGCCGTATACGAATGCCATTGTCGATTAAAAATATCACATTAAATGGTGAGGGTTATGCGCGCTTTTTTGAGGGCAAACTCCTTTATTCATGGGATGCAGACGACACCCGCTTTAGCCTTAGCCAAAAAATGGGCTATAGGAATTACGCCAGTTTTAACTCGGACCGGGAAAACAGCACCTTGCTGGCCACTCGGTTAGGGCTAACCCATACCATTGATGACCGCTTAACGTTTAATGGCACTATCAGTTACGATTTACTGGATACTCTTAATGAGCCATTCAGATCTTATGACCGCTATACTTTTTCTGGCGCCTATGGCTATCGTTACTCCAGTCGTGTGCAGTTTGGTGCTGGCATTAAATACCAAGCGACAAATTATAAAGGGGTTAACGATCTATTGTTTTTCAATGGCTGTGAAAACGTGGACGAGGAAGGTTGTGATGAGCCAATTTATGATTATAAACGTCAGGATAAAAATACCAGCTGGTACCTACAGGGCCGCTACCAGTTAAACGAACACTGGAGGCTTAAGGTCAAGGTAAGCCGTTCAGACCGTGATTCAAATCAGCCTCTATACCGGTATCAAAGAAATACCGTCAGTGTAGGCTTGGACGTGAAATTTTAGGGGGCATGGCCACATGACAACACAGATTTTATTGGTGGAGGACGACCAGGGGCTGGCCGATATCATCAAGGAATATTTGGAGTCTAAAGACTTAGCGGTAAACATCGTGAGCGATGGCTTGCAGGCGGTGGCGGTGATTATTGATACCCAACCAGACCTAGTGATACTGGATCTTATGCTGCCAAGTCTGGACGGTATCGAAGTTTGTAAACGTGTGAGGGGGCTGTATAGAGGCTCCATTCTTATGTTAACCGCCTCGGCCGACCCCTTTGATCAGGTGGTGGGGCTGGAGATTGGCGCCGACGATTTTGTGCAAAAACCGGTGGAGCCCAGAGTGTTATTGGCACGCATACGGGCCAGATTGCGGCAAAACAGTCCTGAACCGGCATCCATCAGCGCAACACCCCCTGTGCCTGATAATGACTTAAAGTATGGCCAGCTCACCATTAAAAAGGCTTCACGCCAGGTATTGGTGGCCAGCCATCAGCTGACGTTTACCGGCCCTGAATACGATGTATTACTGTGTTTAGTGGAAAACATAGGTGAGATACAAGACCGCGATGCCTTGTTTAGAGCCATTCGCGGCATCGATTATGATGGTAGGAGCCGCATGATCGATATCATCATCTCGCAAGTGCGCCATAAATTAAGTGAATTTAATTATGCCAACCAGCATATAAAAACCGTACGCAATCGTGGTTACCTGTTTGTACCCCAATTATAGGGCGAGGGTCTTAAAAACAAGTATACAGTGTAAAGTTAATAATGTAGTTTTACTCATATTGGTCGGTGTGCGTCATAAAAGGCTCAATAAATGAGCTGCAAAATATGATCTATATGCACGCCAAAATGGTCTGCTACCCATAAGGATACAAACATGAGTCAAGAAAATCTGGATCGTTGGCATCAGGTGGTGTTTAACAAAGACATGACACTGCTACGAGAATTATTAGATGAAAATGTGGAGTTTCACTCCCCAACCGTATGGCAGGCCAAGAAAGGCCGTGATATTACCCAATATATTTTAAAAATGGTTATCGATATTTTTGATGATTTTGAGTATCACCGCGAGTGGGTGGATGGTAATAACCTGGCCTTGGAATTTTCAGCCCGTGTGGATGATAAAAAGGTGAAAGGCATAGACCTTATTCGTTGGAATGACGAAGGTAAAATCGTACACTTTGAAGTGATGTTGCGCCCCATCAATGGCCTGCAACTGATGTTAGATAAAATGACTAAGCATCTGCAAGATGCAGGCTTTGTTCCTAAGTAGTTAGCAAAAATATTGACAAGATATTTCAACGCTTGAAACTTAGTGCAATTTTATTGGGTTAACTCAGGCGGTGAAATATGAAAAAAATATTAGTATTCGGGAATTCCGGCTCGGGAAAATCTACCCTCTCTAAAAAGTTAAGTCACCAGCACGGACTTGCCCACCTAGATTTAGACTTACTGGCGTGGCAAACAGACGCCCCAACCACCCGGCGTTTACTCAGTGAATCTCAGCAGGAAATTGAAGCGTTTACGGTTCAGCATGATGGCTGGGTCATTGAAGGGGGGTATACCGATTTATTAGAGGTATTGGTCTCACAGGCCCAAGAAATCATCTTTATGAACTTGCCTGTAAGTGCCTGTCAGCAAAATGCAAAAAACCGTCCGTGGGAGCCTCACAAGTATGAATCCAAGGCCGCGCAAGATTTAAACCTTGAGATGCTGCTTAACTGGATTGGCCAGTATTACCAAAGGGAAGATGCCTTTTCTGAAAGGGCCCATAATCAATTTTATTTAAATTTCCCAGGTAAAAAGACCCGTATTATGGCAAATTCAGATCTATCTAACCCCGTCTCTCCAGAGTAATGATCCATGAGTATCAACCTTGTAAATGTAGATTATTTAAATCCGCAGCACGCACAAGATCTGATTTATTTGTTGGATAGTTACGCTCAGGACCCCATGGGCGGCGGTGAGGGCTTAAACCAATATGTTAAGGATAATCTGGTCTCAGAATTAGCCAAGTTACCCCATGCATTGAGTTTAATTTGTTACCTTGATAATAAACCTGCCGGCCTGGTAAATTGCTTCGAGGCCTTTTCATCCTTCATGTGTAAACCCATAATGAACATTCACGATGTGGTTGTGTTAAATGAATTTAGAGGGAAAGGCATTAGTCAGCTCTTATTGGAAAAAGTAGAGGATGTGGCCAGGGAGCGGGGCTGTTGCAAGATAACCCTTGAGGTATTGGAGGGTAACAAAGTGGCTCAAAATTCCTATATGAAGTTTGGTTTTGCCGGATACGAACTGGACCCAACCATGGGCAAGGCCATGTTTTGGCAGAAGCCGCTAGTGTAGCCTCTGTAATTCTAATAAGGACGGGAATTGGCTTTATCCGTCACCCCAGCGCTCAATCAGTGCCTTCATACTTATCTGTGGGTGTGCTCGTTTTTAAAGGTTCGACTTAAGAATTTAAATAACAATATTGGAGACAACGCTCATGGCCCGTCAAATATTAGCGAACACCGCCATTCACCCTAGTATCCACCATAAACTTGGTAAGGGGTACGGAAAGGGGGCGGACCATGAAGGCATCATAGAAAATATCAAAAGCGCTGCGCAAAATACCCCTGTGTTAGTGCTGGGCATGAGGCAAAACCCGGTTTGCAAGGCGGTGAAAAAAACGCTTAAAAAAGCCGAGGTGGACTATCAATACCTAGAATACGGCAGCTACTTTAGCGAATGGCAGCCCCGTTTGGCCATAAAGATGTGGGCAGGCTGGCCAACCTTTCCCATGGTGTTTGTAAATGGCCTATTAGTGGGGGGGAATCATGAACTGAGCGGGCTCATTAACTCGGGTGAATTGACTAATTTGTTAAGTGAGGAAGGTCATGAAAATAAGGCCTGCACCCCTTAAGGGCCTAAATCCTCGGCCACTTCACTGTGTTTTGTTGCTGGCCTGGATCATCAAAGGGGGCTTTAAAAGCCTGGCAATGGTTGATGTTGGGCGGGCCTTTTCAATGAATACGGGCGCTGGGTGGCGAGACCTGCGTCATATGGGCTTCTACAAGCCAGAATAAGTGTTTATACCCTTAATTCTGTATGAAAAACATACAGAATGACTCGACATTCAGTCCTTATATGTCTATAGTGCGCGCAAATCTGTACGCACCATATCTGCTGTTAGTCCCAGTGTTCATGCAGTGATCACTCTTGGTCAGTATTTTTGCGTTAACCCCATTTTGTCAGTTCAGGATTTTCCATTTGATCACCACAGCAAATATCACCATGCAGTTTGGCGCCGCGCCCTTGTTCGAAAACATTTCGGCGCAGTTTGGTAACGGAAACCGTTACGGCTTAATAGGTGCCAATGGCTGTGGTAAATCCACCTTCATGAAGATCCTCAGTGGTGAACTAACCCCTACCTCGGGCAATATTTCCATTACTCCGGGCAACAAGCTGGGTGTATTAAGCCAGGACCAATTTGCCTTTGAAGAGTACAGCGTAGTGGACGCTGTGATCATGGGTGATCCTAAATTGTGGGAAGTAAAACAAGAGCGTGATCGCATCTATGGTTTGCCTGAAATGTCAGAAGAAGAGGGCATGAAGGTCGCTAACCTGGAAGTCGAGTTTGCCGAGATGGACGGTTACACCGCCGAGAGCCGTGCCGGTGATATTTTACTGGAAGCGGGCATCGACGAAGAACTGCACTTTGGTTTAATGAGTGCGGTATCCCCTGGTTACAAAGTGCGTGTGTTATTGGCCCAGGCATTGTTCTCAAACCCTGATATCTTGCTGTTAGACGAACCCACCAACAACCTGGATATTCACTCCATCAACTGGTTAGCCGGTGTCTTGAACCAGCGTAAGTGCACCATGATTATCATTTCCCACGATCGCCATTTCTTAAACATGGTATGTACTCACATGGCCGATATTGATTACGGTGAACTGCGTATTTATCCGGGTAACTATGAATACTTCCTGGAAGCCTCAGCACTTATTCGTGAGCAGCTATTGGGTGAGAACGCTAAGAAGAGTGAAGAAATTGAAGAGCTAAAAGCGTTTGTTGCCCGTTTTGGTGCCAATGCATCCAAAGCCAAGCAGGCCAGCTCGCGAGCTAAGAAACTGGACAAGATTGAGTTGGATGAGGTGAAGCAAACCAGTCGTTTGGTGCCCAACATTAAACTTAGACAAGATAAAATGCTGCACCGCCAAGTATTAATCCTTGAAGATTTGGCCCACGGTTATGAAGGTGAAGAGACTTTATTTGATAAAGGTAACCTTATTTTAGAAGCGGGCTCTAAGCTTGCGGTAATTGGTGAAAACGGTGCCGGTAAAACCACGTTTTTACAGTGCTTAATTGAAGAATTAAAAGCTAATGAAGGTACGGTTAAATGGTCTGAAAATGCGACCATTGGTTACTGCCCACAAGACAGCACCAAGGACTTTGATAACGACCTTAACTTGTTTGATTGGATGTCACAGTGGCGCACCCCTAAGCACGATGATCTAATGGTTCGAGGCATGTTAGGACGTTTGTTGTTTACTCCAGATGACCTGGTAAAGAAAGCCCGAGTGTGTTCCGGTGGTGAAAAGAACCGCTTGTTATTTGGCAAGTTAATGATGATGGATCTGAATGTATTGGTGATGGACGAACCCACTAACCACTTGGATATGGAATCCATTCAGGCGTTAAACTCGGCCCTTAAAGATTTTGATGGCACCTTGATTTTTGTAAGTCACGATAGAGAGTTTGTATCTTCATTGGCATCACACGTGATTGAAATTAAAGATCAGCAAGTGATTAGTTACCAAGGGACTTACGAAGAGTATTTGGACAGCCAAAGTGAAGGTCAAAAAGTCGCTTAATTAGTAAAACTTTCGTAAAAAAAACAGCGGGCAAGTATTAGTACTGCCCGCTGATATTAAATTAAGCCAGCTAAAACTTGTTGCTCAGTTGCTGCGGATCATTCCAGTTAGCATGATACAAGTCCCCACCGCTTAGATGATAAACATCATCCCCTTGAATTAACCCTCGTCTTTGATTCCAGTTTTGCCATTCTTGAGTGTCGTCGTTACGCTCGGTAATCATGGCGCCGCTCTGGCTTAACTGATTGTCTTCAATTTCAAATAAATACAAACCCGATTGTGTCCAGTTGTAATGTTGACTCTCAGGGTCGCGCCAGTAATTGCCACTGGCTTCACCGTTGTGCTCGCTGACAGGAAAAGCAAAGCGATATTGCCCGTCTTGCTGAATGCCACTGAAGGCGTGGGGCTCGTAACTGAGGGCGGTGTTGGAGCCCCGTTTGCCAATTAAAATATTGCCTAACTCGCTGGGGTTTTGAATGTCAGAGACATTAAATAATGACACCTTTACCCCTTGGTACCAGGTGGTGCCACTGTCGCCCATGATGGCATCCTTACCTATGCCCAGCAGTAAATCATCGCCTATGGGGTGCAGGTAATCGCTGAACCCGGGGATTTCCAATTCCCCGGCAATGGATGGATGGGCTGGGTTGGTCAGGTCGATCACGTATAGCGGGTCCACCTTCTGAAAGGTAACGATGTAGGCTCTGTTTTGCATGAAGCGCACGCTGTAGATGTGTTCACCAGGTTTGCCTATGGCGGCGGGTTGTTCTGAATTGGGCAGGGTAGCCAGGGTTTTTAATTCACCATCTTGAGTGCTTAATACCGTCAGGTGGTGATCTTCGGCGCGCCATTGGCCATCTGTGGTGACTACGGCCAGGCTGCCGTCGTGTAATTCTCCTAAGCGAAATCTGGGGTTGTCCCAGCCCAAGCGCCCTTGCACGATGGCGGAGCCCTGGTAGTTAAACGATTGCAAAGCAAACTTATGCAAATGAGTATTGCCCTGACTCCAGTTCCAGGTGGCCAGGCCATCGTCGGTTTCTTCAGAGTAATCCCAATAACTGGTATTAAACAGGTACAGGTTTTCTTCGCTCATATAAATGCCAGCCACTTCGCCCGCCATACAGCGGCTGGAAAATTCACCGGTGTTGATATCAATGCGGGTAATGGTGCTTAGGGTGGGGTAACCCCATTGCTGAGTTGGGGTGTCGGCCAACAGGCAATTGTCTACGCTCACTAAGGGCTGGCTTTGATCGTTGATGCTGATGCTGGGTATTAATTCATCCAGAGATAACTCGCTCAGTATCTGCTTGTTTTGTTCTATTTGGTTGCTGGTACTGGGGTAATAAATCATCTCTGGTAGGTTAGGGGTGTAGCGCGTGATGATAAACAACTCATCCTCAATCCGGCGGCTTTGCACCACGTAGCCGTCCACCTTAATATCTAAGCGGCTGATGGGCGCCGTCACATCACTCACATCCAAAACTTGAATATCGGTCTGGCCGTCTTGCCAATTTTGGTAGTTGTTCCAGCTGTTTTGATAACTGGATTTATTGCCCAGCACCACGATGGCATCCTCGCTTAAGTACAATTCGCTAGGAGACATTTGTTCAAACTCTACGCTTGCCAGAGTTTCTTGAGTGTTTTTAACCACCCGTAATTGAGCCGGAGTTTTTAATATTGGGGTGGAATAACAGGGCATAATATCCAGTGTGTCGCCGGCCAGGTTTGTGGCGGCGACAGGCATATCCACTTCTTGCTGGTAGCAGTCTCCATACTGGTAATCCCACACCGCTTTTTGCAAAACGTAAAAATGGGTGCCGTCGTATTTCCAAATATCTCCTTCGTCCACCCCAGCCACCTGATTGTTGGTGGCACTGAATGCGTCACCGGCGCTGACTGGGGCGCTTTCGGATACGGCTGCTGTGTCTGCCATGGCTTCAGTTACGCCAATTTCACCGTCGCTGTATTCACGTTCAATGGGCAATTGGGTAAAGCGGGCGGTGAGGTAGTTTTTAAATTCGGCTGCGTTGGCTGCTGGTGTTAATTCAATTTTTGCAGAGTTGTCTGACTTTGAATCGCCGTATAAATCCAGGCAGCCCCCGAGACTAATGGCCAGAACCCCACAGGTAAAAGTGCCCATTAGGCCTCGTTTGTACTTTGATTGACTGATTGGCGTGGTCGCCAATGATCGCCAAGGTTGCACAATGTTAAACATGATATCTCCTCCCTGTTTCAATACTATAAATATAAGTGGGAAATATTCCCACGTCAATCAAAGGAGATTCTTTTTGTAAAATAGTTACAATGGTCAAATTAATATACAGGGAAGGAATAAGGGTGCGTTTAGCCGTTTTTGGATTGATGGGGATTTGGCTGCTGGCAATGCCAGTGCAGGCGATAAAATTGTCCCTGGGTCAGTACCGAGTGGTGGCGGATGAGCGTAGCTATTGGTATGCCCCGATTAGTGCTCATGTGGCCAATGGCCGTTACAAAGCCAAATTAACCCTGCCATTTGTGAAACCCGATGAGGGTCCGTCTGGTATTGGCAATGGCGTATTAAAACTAACCTATCAGGATCAGTGGTCTGACCTGTATCTTGATTTGCATTTAAAGCGAAAACTGGCCAATGCCGACTCCCAGGTGACTCTGCCGGTTAATGATACTTCCGTCAGCATGGAGGTGAGCGGTTTTTTATGGGGCGGGGTGGGGTTTGTTGAGCTGGGGTATTGGTGGCGCAAGCGCACTCAATTCAATCGTGTGAACAGTTTCCATTATTCAGTGGGGGGTGTCATGAGCTTAAGGAAGATGGGTTTTGATAGGGGTTGGATTGCCGGCCTGGTAGTGGATCATAAACCCACATCCTTGGGGGATTTAGACCGAGTGGCATCTGCCTTGTTGCAACGTAAAATGAATGCCAGGCACAAGCTGACAGCGTCGGTGGGTAAGGGCATTAGTCGCCACAGCCCGGATTGGATATCCGGGTTGTTGTGGCAGGTGAAATACTAGGTACTGCTAAGTGACTGTATTAAGGCCTTTCGGTGTCGGGCAGGTCGCCGCTGCTGGGCGTGTCCAGGTCAGCAGCTTCACTGGCGTCCATGTCTATTAAGTCTTCCAGGGCTTCGCGACTCTCTAGTAACTCAGGCCTTTCCAGTATTTCCGGGCGTTCCATGTCGCGAATACCGGTGCCGCCAATGCCGCCGGTAATCTCCTCCTGAGAGCCGGTGCCGCCAATGCCGCCCACAGTGTCATCTTGCGCTGCCATTAGCAGGTGAGGGAGTAGCAAGCATAGGCAGGCGGGCAATAATTTAATCATGATAAATCCGTGTAAAAATAACTGCCTAAGCGGAAGCGGTAATGGGGGGCAGCAGATTCTTTGTCTTGCTTTTGCATGGCCAGTGCTTGCTTGTTCAGGTCTTTTAAAACGGCCATGGATTGTTGCTTGGCGGACTTTTTAAGTATAAGTACCGATTCTTTTGATAGCGCATTATAAAACACCGCTCGTTCAAACATCTTGTGCGGATTGTTCAGATTATGGGTGCTGGCGGCCATGTGATCGGCCAGGTTTTCGGCAAAGAAAAACAACTGATCTTCGCTTAATTGATTTTCCTGCAGAGTATCAAGATTAAGGGTTAATAATCCCTTATCATCTTCGCTAATCCAGCCCATCTCCAGCCAGTTTTCCATGATGGATGTGGCCCGTATATTTTGGCGGCTATAAAGGTTGGCCAGGGATTCAAAACTGCTGTCGCCACTTTTGGGTAAAGCCAATGGCTGACCTTTGTTAGCGAAGGGCGCTTCACTCATCCAGGAGGCCAGCATTAGGCTGCTGATGGAGAGTCGCTCTGAGGGTTTATGTTGCTCCTCTAAATCCCGCAGGCGCTTCACATCTTTGCGGTGCACGCCGGTTAACAGGTTAATACGACTGTCGGTGGGAGCTTTGCCTTCGATGGCGAAGTCTTTCTCGGCCACTTCCACATAAGCCGATTTCACCAGCTCCATGAGGGTGGGCAGGGTTAATTGTTTTTGTATTAAAAAACGCATCAAGGGCTTTAACAGGTGCTTGATGGCGGTTTTAAGTAACGTGTTTTGCTGATCTTCGTTGTCCATATTAGGCAGTATAACCATTTGTGGGAAAAAATCACATTCCATGCTGGCAGGTTTTTTTGCTTTACCATTGAATTTTACGGTTTGCCCTTTAAACTCAGCGCTAATTAATATTGGATAGACCCATGCCACAACTACTTTTAAAGCTTAAACAGGTGCCCGAAGACGAGTATCTCCAGGTGGTGGAGATATTACAAACCCATAATATCGAGCATTACGAGACCAATGCAGGTTTTTGGGGGTTGGGCATGGCGGCTATTTGGTTAAATGATGCCGCGCAATACGACCAGGCCTGTGAGCTATTAAACGAATATTACATAGCGCGACAGGATACTGCCCGCGAAGAGTACCAGCAGGCAAAGGCAGACGGTACCCTGCGTACCCTTTGGTCAACCTTTCAGCGCCAGCCCGGCTATTTTATCTTGTATGTGGCTATTATTGTGGGGCTGATAGCTTTGACCATTAGCCCATTTCTGGCCCTTATACCCTAATAGCTTGCCAGCAACGGGCTAAAAAATTCAATAACAAGGAGTTACCATGAACGCACATGAAAAAATAAACTATTTGGAATTTCCGGCCAAGGACATGGTGGCCACAAGAGAATTTTTCAAAAAGGTATTTGGTTGGAAGTTCATGGATTACGGGCCGGATTATTGTGCGTTTTCCCATGCCGGTATCAATGGGGGCTTCTATCAGGCGGATACTTGTATGACGTCTAAAACCGGCAGTGCCCTGGTGGTGTTTTACAGTGAAAACATTGAGAAAACCCAGCAAAAAATCGAGAAGGCCGGTGGTATCATAGTGAAAGTATTGTTTATGTTTCCCGGTGGCCGTCGCTTTCATTTTGCCGACCCCAGTGGTAACGAGTTTGCGGTGTGGACCGATAGTTAATAGAGACGGTTAAAGCTGGCAGGTTACCCAAGGGTAGCCCCCCAAATTTTAAGGCATCATCTAGATTATTTTTTTGAAAGGGTGCCGCTATCTCGCTTCGCCTTTACACCGGTAGATGCACCTTCTTTCATGATGTTCATCCAGTTCAAATGTTGATCCCATACTGGCTTCGTGATCTTTTTGGGTTTTGTCATTTTATTCTCTCTAAATGTTCACGTTAAAACGTAGTTAACCTAAGGAGTATTTTGTCGGCTGGATAATAATCGTTTACTGTAATGGGCCAAAAAGCAGCCAAAAGCGCCTATCCAAAGCAGGGCGCTTAGGGTGAACCCGGCACCGCTCCATAGTTGAATGTCTTGCGCAAAGAAGCGAATGAGGCTGGCCAGGCTAATAAAACCAAATGCTAAGGGGATCCATTTCAAGGCGCTAATTTTTTCCCCAGTGTGTCCTAGGCTCACTCTGCAAATCATGCTTAATATCATACCTCCCAAACCCCCTACGGTAATAAGGTGCAGCCAGTTGGCCGATTCAAAAGCCAGCGCCATAAAGCCTAAAATAATCCAGCCTGGAGCAATAAATAGTGACCACAGCATGGGTTCTTTTAAGACATTGGCTCTGAAATAGAACGCCAACCTAGTGCCTTGTAAAACCCCTGCCAATATAGCCACTACCATCAATAGGGCAGATAGCTCGGTAAATACTTCTTTTAAAAGCAATAGAGGTATCAGATACCAGCTGGTGATCATGGCGGTTGGGGTTAACCAGTCGGGTAATGGGCGCTGAGGTATTTGTAATCTTGCCTGTACAAAAAAAGGCAATACCCGTCCGCCAACCCAAAACACTAGGTTTGCCATGACCAGTACTAGGCTTTGTTGTAAGCCCGGTATCAGCTGCGGGTTGAATGCCAGTAGAATGTGGTAAATCACCTGCGACGCCGCCAATGCCAGCAATACCCAAACAAAGCGCCAGTTGTGTGATTGCCCGCTATTTCTTAATGGTTTGGCCAGCCAATAGGCGGCATACAAGGGAAAGGCCACATCAGCCATGGCCACCAGCCAGGCAGGGCTTTGCTCAAATAACCATAAAAACCGTGACAAGCACCATAAAAAAACCAGCATCTTTAATGCGGGCCCCATGGCACTGCGATTGCCGGTCCAGTTGCTTACGGCTGTGAGTAAAAAGCCCACCACGATGGCCATGGTAAAACCAAATAACATCTCATGGGCGTGCCAAAATACGCCCGGCCCAAACGTGTTTAATTGAATTATCCCGGCCAGTTGGGAAACCCATAACCCCAATACCAGGCAGGAGAATAATGCCCCTAATAAAAACAGCGGCCTAAACGGGTTTTGCCATAATGGTTTGGTAACACTAGGTGCATTACGCATTGGCTACCTCCCGGAAAACAGGTTTGTCGGCAATGAGCTTAAATACGTATCCTAACTTAATAGCCAAGGGGGAAATGAACAATCCGATGTGGCAGGCCACCTGTAACCCCATGGGAAGTGAGTCTTCTTTAATAAAGGCCCCCACAAAGCAAAGACTGCTGATGGCAGCCCCCACTAGCATCATAGAAATACCTGTTTGCCCCAACTTGTTTACCAGCATTGCTTGCTACTCATTATTAATTACTCAATATTGCTTATAGCTATTACAAGCATCGTGCCAGTTTATAAGTGCTTGATTTTAAGGGCCTTCAGCGCTTTAATTGTCCTAATGACAATGATGGGTTGGTGTCTAAATGACTGTGATGGTGTCCAATTGACAGCTTGTGAGATGGAGGAGTGGATTGCCTTAATAAAGCCAGGCAGCCTGCAGGTAAAGTGTGAAAAGGTACTTCATAAATTGCTTCAGCTATGGCCGGTGGATGCCTTAAGTATTATGAGGTTGGAAAGCGAGTATCTGGTGCCCTTGTGCGCGCTGGGTTTAAGCCAGGATGCTTTGGGGAGGCGCTTTGAGCTGGTTCATCAGCCCAGATTGCAGGCCATTATGGCCACCTCAGAGGCGGTACATTTTGCCCACGACGCCGAGCTACGAGACCCATTTGATGGCTTGATTCCTAATCATAAAGGCAAGTTGGATGTGCATGATTGCATGGGCATTAGGATTGAGGTGAACGGCAAGCCTTGGGGGCTGTTAACGTTAGATGCCATGCGAGCGGGGTCTTTTCCCTTTGAATTGCAGTCAGGGGTGAAACCTTGGGTGAGCCTGTTGAGTTCAATTATCGAGCAGGATGTTTTGTGTAAAAAATCCCCCACTGGACAATACTTATTTTCACAAGAAGCTAGCAACAATTCGCCACTTACTATGATAGGCGAGAGCCCCAAAATGCTGGCCTTGCAGCAGGCAATAGGGGTAGTTGCTAATTCTGACCTAACCACATTAATTCAAGGGGAAACCGGTACAGGTAAGGAGCTAGTGGCTAAGGCCATTCACAGTTTATCTAAGCGCAGTGATCATCATTATATATTTGTGAATTGCGCCGCCTTGCCTGAACAGTTGGCCGAAAGTGAATTGTTTGGTCATGTAAAAGGGGCATTTACCGGTGCTGTAAACGAGCGCAAGGGCAAGTTTGAACTGGCCCATGGCGGCACCCTGTTTTTAGATGAGGTGGGGGAGTTACCCTTAGCAGTGCAGGCTAAATTGTTAAGGGCCATTCAAAGCGGCGAGATTCAACGGGTGGGCAGCGATGCGTTTCATCATGTGGATGTAAGAATTGTGGCAGCCACCAATCGCAATTTGGCAGACATGGTGGCGCAGCAGGAGTTTCGCGCCGATCTGTACCACCGCTTAAGTGTGTATCCCATTCATGTGCCGCCACTGCGTGAGCGAGATCAGGATATCTTGTTATTGAGTGGTTTTTTTATTGAGCAAAGCCGTGCGCAAATGGGTTTGCGAGGTTTAAGGATGGCCCCCTCGGCACAAGCGGTGTTAATGCATTATGCATGGCCGGGAAACGTGCGAGAGTTGGAGCATAGTATTGCCAGGGCGGCGTTAAAGGCGGTGGCGCAAAACCCAGGGCAGCAGATTGTTACCTTAACGCCCGAGTACCTGGATTTATTAACCATAAAGCCAGGTGTTAGTAAGGGCGGTTATACCCCAAAAAGCAAAGCAGTTTCGATTTCACTTTCTATGCCTCAAGCGGTGAAAGAGCTGCAAATTGAAATGATTGAAAATGCCCTGCAGGATAGCGCTGGGAATTGGGCGCAAGCTGCAAAAAAATTGCAACTTGATGCCGGTAATTTACACCGCCTGGCTAAACGTTTGGGGGTGAAGTAGGGGGCGGGGCATAATTGCCCCTGGCTAGTCACTCCCGGCTCCTGCCTCCCGTGAAATTAGCACATCCCTGTGCGTTACCATTTGGCAAAGTGGTCTTCGCAGAAGCCGGTGGCGCCGTCTATGGTTATGATTTTGCCGTCTTGGTCTTTAATCTTCCCATAAAATCGCCCAAATACTTGGGTGAAATTGGAGGCGATAAAACCGGCATTAATTTTTTCTTTGCGTTCACCTTCAGGCTCAAAACGTAAATCTATGTAGCCATCGCTGGATTTTACTTGCCAGGTTTTTAAGCGCTCATTACGATTAAAGATAAACTCGGCGCGGTCTAATTTAATAAGCTCATCGTTTATCCATAGGCCGTTTTCTGTGTAGCTGGTTTCGTTCACGCCGGCCGCTAAATTAAATCCCACCTTAGTGCCATCCTTGGTGGTGTGGCTTAAGCTGGCCCAGTGCCAAAACGTTTCGCGGCGCATGTACCCACAGGACCAATCAACGCTGGCCAATAAATCTTTTGTTTCTATATTGTTCCCTTGCCACTGTATATCGCCGCTAAAGTTCAAAGCGGTGGATTTTTGGGTGAATACCCAGCCGCTGTAGCCGGCTCGGCAGCACACGGCCAAAGGTTGGTAGTTCCCATTTTGGCTTCTGGGTTTCTCGTCGATACTGACATCTACCTTTAAATCCTGGCCAATATCCAGTTTTAGGCGACGTTGTCCGTTGTGGGTATTAATCTCTATGGTGTTTTTGCCGCTTTTGAAAAACCAATCGCCGCCATTGGGTTGGTTGCTGGTTTGGGTATTTAGGGCAAAGGGTTTTAGCCACGAATACTCTTTAAATTTTTTGGTGCTGGGTTGGTAAATATATAAAAAGCAATTGCTCACCCATTTTAAATTAACGATGGCCACGCCTAAAATAAAGTCATTGCCAGTTAACCCAATAAACTGAAATTGGTTAAAACCCATTTTTTTGGCCAAACCTTTAACCGGTTTGTCCATGTTGTTGCGTAAATCAAAATCTTGATGATTGATGATAGTAGGAGGGGTATCAAACAGTCCTAGGGTAACCTGGCCCTGATCGTCTATTAAATTTTTCATGGAATGCTCGGATGATTTTTTATTATAGGATGCGAATCCCTCATTGTAGCAATGTGATTCGTTCAGGCTAGGTCTTAATGGTCGCTGTGAGTGGTAAATGAGGACAAATGAATGAAGGGGAGGGAGGCGCCCAATGTTTACTGGGCGCCTTTATTACTGGTGTTTGGTGCTAGCCTTCGAAACGAATAAACCAGTCCAGTTCGCGCTGTGAAATGTGCTCGTAAAACGCTTCGGTTTCCAGGCGCTTCACTTCGCTGTATAGCTCAACGTAATCTTTGCCCAAGTACTCAGGCAAAATTTCACCTTCTTTAAACGCTTTTAACGCGCTGTTAAAAGTCATTGGCATGCCTTCATCTACTTCTTCTGCAAAATCGTCTGTGGCTGGGCCTGGGTCAATTTTGTTGGTCATGCCGTAATGAATGCCTGCCAAGGCAGATGCCAGCATGAGGTAAACGTTGGCGTCGCCACCGGCGATGCGGTTTTCTATGCGCCAAGCTTTTTCATTGCCCGCAGCAAACGGTACACGCAATGCCACTGTGCGGTTTTCTATGCCCCAAGTACGGCTCACGGCCACACATTGACCCGCTTCAAAACGACGGAAGGCATTCACGTTAGGGGCCAATACCAGCATGGATTCAGGCAAGGTGGCCAGCATGCCGCCTATGCTGTGAAGTAGGGCATCCGAGGCTTCTGCGCCGCCCTTGGTGGAGAATATGTTTTTACCGTTTTCATCCAGCAGGCTCACGTGCATGTGCATGCCGGTACCAGCATCGCCATTAACCGGCTTGGACATGAACGTGGCACCCATGCGGTGCTTCAATGAAACCTGGCGAATGATGCGTTGTAACATGAAGGTTTGGTCGGCCATTAACATGGGGTTGTCATGGTGATCCAGAGTGATTTCAAATTGACCGCGACCCATTTCAGCCGAGAAAGGGGTAACGGGCAGTCCTTGCTCACGGGCACAATAAATAATTTCCTGTAACACTTCTTGGTAAGATTCCAAGCAATCCAGCCCTAAAATAGAGTTGGTGTCGCGGCGCTGGTTGCGAGAGGCGATAGGCGGTTTAACGTCACCGTTGCGGGCGGCATCGATATCACACAAGAAGAACTCAAGTTCAAAAGCGCATACAACCTTGTATTTAAACTCTGTCTCCAAGCGAGTGAGTAGGTTTTGCAATACGTTTCTGGGGTCTATGTCTAGTAGGGTTTTACCATCGGTTTCCAAAAATTGCAGGTGGCATTGTGCGACCGAGCCATTTGCCCAAGGCATGGTTTTTAATGAGCCTGGAATCATGCGCAACATGCAATCAGGGTCACCATCCACGTTGCCCACGTCCCGTGCTTGTTGTTCACCTAATACGTTAAGCACAAAGCAAGAACGAGGTGCAGCGGCGCCCTCAACCAATTTTTTCAAATAGGACACAGGGTATAGCTTACCACGGGGAATGCCCGCCAAATCAAAGAAAAACCCGTAAACATCGGTTACTTGCGGGTTGTTTTTTTGGAAGATTTCAATCTCGTTCATCATGCTTGTGTATGCTTCTTCGTTCTTCATATAGCACCTAAGTGGTAAAATAACGACAGCGCCTGCCTAAAGGATAGGCCTAATCTGCGGTCTTCTCTCGTTTATTTTTATAAGTTAAAAGTGTGTTGTGAAGCACTCGTGTCTTATGAGCGCTCTTAATAATGTTTGTGTATCCAGCAACCCGTTTAAAACGCATGGCCATTTAAAATTGGCGGTTATAAAGCATTGTCTAAATATAACCTCCAATTCTGAAATTGATTTAGCCTCCTATATTGGACAAGTGGGCCCATGGAACCTCGAATCTTATCTAAATCAGCCCTTTGGTAGGTCTGCCCTATAAAAGGGTAGTACCAGTTGGGCTTAGTAGGCTGTTATTGACTATCTATAATTGGCTAGAGCGCAATTATTCACAATATACCCAAGGTGGTATATGTCTGGCTCCGCCCCTGGGTGTTAAATGCATATTGAGCTTCATTATTATAATTAGTAGTATTGTAAACCGAATCATACATCGGTTTTGTAAGAGGGTACAGTGATGAGAATTTACAACAAGCTTTATATAAATGGTCAATGGGTAACCCCTAGTGGCACTGGCACCAATGACGTGGTGAGCCCGTCTACCTTGCAGGTAGTGGCAACGGTTCCTTATGGAGATGCCACTGATGTGGATATAGCGGTAAAGGCGGCTCGTGCTGCGTTTGACTCATGGAGTACCACGCCAACAGAGGTACGTGCTAAATACCTACGTGACATTGCGAATGAAATGCAAAAGCGCCTGGCCGATTTTGAAGCCACTATGGTGGAAGAGTTGGGCATGCCCATCGCTCTGGCTGATGATTGGCAGATTTCAGGCCCCATAGCCGCATGTCGTGACTTTGCTGATCGTGCTGCCTTCATGGATAAAACCGAAGAAGTAGATAATGTGCTTATTGTTAAAGAGGCGGTGGGGGTTTGTGCGTTTATTAATCCTTGGAATTATCCTCTGCACCAAATGATCGGCAAGATGGCGCCAGCTTTGGCCGCCGGTTGTACTATGGTAGTGAAGGCCTCTAGCCAAACCCCAAGTCATGCCTTCATTCTGGCCGAAGTAATTGAAGCTGTGGGTTTGCCCGCGGGCGTCTTTAACCTAGTGCACGGTTCAGGCCGAGTGATGGGTGAAAGCATGTGTTCGCACCCGGATGTGGATATGGTGTCGTTCACGGGCTCTACCTCTGCCGGTATCAAGATTGCTGAGGCGGCCGCCCCTACGGTTAAACGTGTGTGCCAGGAGCTGGGTGGTAAATCCCCCTATATCATCACTGAAGATGCGGATCTCGAAAAAGCCGTTATATATGGAGTTGAAGATGTGATGGTGAATACAGGTCAAACCTGTACCGCGTTAACACGCATGTTAGTGCCTCGTTCTCGTTACGAAGACGCTGTGCAAATTGCCAAGGCCCATGCCGAGGGCTTAGTGGTGGGTGACCCTGCCGATTCTAAGAGCTACATGGGCCCTATGTCCTCTCAAGGGCAGCGCGAAACCGTGCTGGATTACATTAATAAGGGCGTAGCCGAGGGTGCACGTTTAGTGACAGGTGGTACCGAATTACCTGAAGGGATAGAAAGTGGAGCCTATGTTCGCCCCACCATTTTTGCCGATGTATCTAACGACATGGTGATTGCCCAGGAGGAAATTTTTGGCCCGGTGATGGCCATGATCCCTTACGATACCCTAGATGAAGCGGTGGCCATGGCCAACGACACTATCTATGGTTTGTCCTCCGGAGTTTATGCCAAAGATAAGGCCTCGGCCATCGCCATTGCCCGCCGCATTCGTGCCGGTCAGTGTTACACAAATGGCGGTGGTTTTAGTTACCAAGCACCATTTGGTGGCTTTAAACAGTCGGGCAATGGACGCGAATGGGGAGATGAAGGTATGGGTGAATTTATGGAAACCAAATCCATTCTGTTATAAATCACGCCTAATCAATATTTGCCACCAAAGCCCGAGCCTGTCTCGGGCTTTTTTATGTACAGGATGTACGGTATGACGCGGTGCCAGGGATGGCAGTGAGCGTCAATAACCATATTCAGCTGATTTTATGGCCTGCTCTGTATTAATTTCCCTGACTACCCCTAAATAGTTGAAACCCTTGGAGCTTGCGTTTAAATTCACTGCATTAAAAAAATAAAACAATTTATAGCCTGTTTTTTAGGCATGGAGTCCCCATGAGTGAATACCCCCTGCATAAAGTGAGTCCGGAATGGGCGCAGCGTGCCTACGTAAATAGTGATCAGGCACAAGCCATGTATCAGCAATCCATGGATGACCCTGAAGCGTTTTGGGCCGAGCAAGGTAAGCGTCTGGATTGGATGAAACCCTACACTCAGGTTAAAGACGTGAATTTTGATGTTAAAGATTTACACATTAAGTGGTTTCACGATGGCACCCTAAATGTTTGCCATAACTGTGTGGATCGTCACTTGCCCGAAAAAGCCCAAGACACCGCCATTATTTGGGAAGGGGACGACCCTAACGATGATAAAACCCTTACCTACAGTGAACTCAAGGACCAGGTTTCCAAGTTTGCCAATGTTTTAAAAGGCATGGGAGTGCAAAAGGGTGATGTGGTAACCCTTTACATGCCCATGATCGTAGAGGCATCTTTGGCCATGTTGGCCTGTGCCCGAATTGGCGCTATTCACAGTGTGGTATTTGGTGGTTTTAGCCCGGATGCCTTGGCAGGTCGCATCGAAGGCTGTGCTAGTAAATGGGTGATTACCGCCGACGAAGGGGTGCGCGCCGGTAAAAAAGTACCTTTGAAGGCAAGTGTTGATACCGCTCTAAACATAGTCGGCACCGAGTGTGTAGAGAAAGTATTGGTGGTTAAACGCACTGGCAGCAATGTAAGTTGGCTTGAAGGGCGTGATGTAGATTACGGTCAGGCCCTTAAGTTGGTGGATGCAGATTGCCCCTGCGAAGAAATGAACGCAGAAGACCCTTTATTTATTTTGTATACCTCAGGCAGTACCGGCAAACCTAAAGGGGTGCTGCATACCACGGGTGGTTATCTGGTATATGCCTCATTCACTCATCAGCATGTATTTGATTACAAGCCTGGCGAGATCTACTGGTGTACTGCCGATGTGGGTTGGATTACCGGCCACAGTTATATGATCTACGGCCCCTTGGCCAATGGTGCTACCACTGTCTTGTTTGAGGGTGTGCCCAATTACCCGGCGGTAAATCGCATGGCGCAGGTGGTAGATAAGCATAAAATTAATATTCTCTATACTGCCCCTACTGCCATTCGTGCGCTCATGGCTCAGGGTGAAAAAGCCATTGAAGGCACCCATAGAGGCAGTCTTAGGTTGTTAGGTAGCGTGGGTGAGCCCATTAACCCGGAAGCCTGGGAGTGGTATTTCAAAACCATCGGCAATAGTCAGTGCCCCATCGTGGATACCTGGTGGCAAACGGAAACCGGCGGCATTTTAATCAGTCCGCTGCCTGGGGCTACCGATTTAAAGCCTGGCTCAGCCACTAAACCTCTACCGGGTGTATCGCCAGCCATCGTTGATAACGACGGCAATGTATTGGAGGGGGCCGTTGAGGGTAATATGGTCATGACAGATAGTTGGCCTGGGCAGATGCGCAGCATTTATGGGGATCATGAGCGTTTCGCCGAAACCTATTTTAAAACTTTTCCTGGCACGTATTTCACGGGTGACGGTGTGCGTCGCGATGAAGATGGTTATTACTGGATTACAGGGCGTGTAGATGACGTTCTGAATGTATCGGGCCATCGCATGGGCACTGCCGAAATAGAAAGCTCGTTAGTGGCTCATCAGCATGTGGCCGAGGCAGCTGTGGTGGGTTACCCCCACGATATTAAAGGGCAGGGCATTTATGTTTATGTAACGCTAAATGCCAATGCCGTCGCCAGTGATGAATTGAAAAAAGAATTAAAAAACTGGGTGCGCAGTGACATCGGTGGCATCGCCAGCCCTGATTTAATTCAATTCTCTCCCGGCCTTCCCAAAACACGCAGTGGTAAAATTATGCGCCGAATATTACGCAAAATTGCCGCCAATGAGTTTGATACCCTAGGGGATACTTCAACCCTGGCCGATCCATCGGTAGTGGATGCTTTGATTGTTGAGCATAAGAAAATTACCGAGTCCCTGGTTAGCGCTTAAGCAAATTAACTTAGCTGTGGCTCGCTTTTGGTGTTATCGCCATAAGTGGGTCGCAGAAATTTTTGCTGCCCCCCGCCTATTTTTAACTGCCCAGTGAGCCGTACTACGCATAGTTAATTGTGGGTATTATGGTACACTGTTGCGCTTGTACCTGTGATGCACGGGTTGGTATTGATTGAAATTTGTACAGGATTCAGGGCCCCATGAGTTTTAAAGCTCCAGAGAGTTTGGCAGAGCAAATTGCTCAGCATCTTGGTGATCAAATTATCACCGGTAAGATGCAGTCCAAAGAACGGATTCAAGAACTTAAAGTGGCCAACGATCTAGAAGTAAGTCGTGGCTCAGTGCGCGAAGCACTATTGATTTTAGAAACTCGTCACCTTATTGATATCTTGCCTCGCCGCGGTGCTATGGTGGCCGAGATGAATAAGGCCAATGTTAAAGCCTTATACGAAATATATATTATTTTATTAATCGTACTGGCCACTAAAGTGGCTAACGATTGGCAGCCAGGTGAGCTGGATCCATTAGTGGAACAGTTGCAAAAAATTCGTACTATCGCCAATGGCTCCGACCCAGAAACCGCCGAGCGAGTAGTAAAAGCCGGTTTTGATTTAATGCGCATGGCTTATCCCATGGCAAAAAACACTTATTTGGAAGGCATGCTGGAAGACCTTCAGCCGGCCATTCATCGTGCATACCACATGGCGCTATCCATTGATGCCGATGCCATGGGGTACAGTATGACCTTCTTTGCACAATTGCTGGAGGGGGTATTAAAACGTGACATAGCCCAAGTGGAAAAATCCATGCAGGATTATGGCAACCATTTACTCGACATCATGATGAATGCCCTAGAGCACTAATAATTATAAGGGGCGTAGTGTGCGACTCAAGTCCATAAAACTGGCGGGTTTCAAATCTTTTGTTGATCCCACCAAGATTCCATTTCCCACTAACCTAACCTGTATTGTGGGCCCTAACGGCTGTGGTAAATCCAATACCATAGATGCTGTGCGCTGGGTGATGGGGGAAAGTTCCGCCAAAAATCTGCGTGGCGATTCCATGACAGATGTTATTTTCAATGGCTCAGTGGGGCGTAAACCCGTGGGCCAAACCACAGTTGAACTGGTATTTGATAATAGCGAAGGCAAGCTGGCGGGTGAGTACGCTCAGTACTCCGAAATATCCCTTAAGCGTAAAGTGACCCGGGACGGCCAATCTACCTATTATTTAAACGGCACTAAGTGTCGTCGCCGCGACATTACCGATTTGTTTTTAGGTACGGGTCTAGGGCCAAGAAGTTATGCCATCATTGAACAGGGCATGATCTCTAAGTTAATTGAATCAAAGCCAGATGAGTTACGAGTCTTCATCGAAGAAGCGGCCGGTATTTCTAAATATAAAGAACGCCGCCGTGAAACCGAAAACCGTATTCGCCGCACTAATGAAAACCTCGAGCGTTTAAGCGATATTCGCGAAGAGCTGGGCCGACAAATCAACCGTCTGCAACGCCAGGCCGACGCCGCGCAAAAGTACACAGCATTCAAACAAGACGAACGACAAACCCGTGCGCAATTATTAGCCATGCGCTGGCGCACTATGGATACCGAGTTAAGTCAGATCAATCAGGTCATTGCCGAACAGGAATTGTCTCTAGAAGAAGTGGTGACTAATCAGGTGCAGGACGACACCAGTGTTGAAGAAAAACGCATCTTGCTGGTGGATTTAACCGACGATTTTGAAAAAATACAGGCCCAGTTTTATGAGCTGGGAGGCAGCCTTGGGCGTATGGAGCAAAATATTCAGTTCCAAAGTCAGCGCTCCCTACAATTGGATGGTGACTTACAAGAGCTAGCTCAGTCGTTTGAAGAGCTGGCCATGCAAAAAGAAGAAGACACGCAAACTCTTGAGACGCTGGAAGAGGAGCTGATGGCTCTGGAGCCTGAGTCTGAGTTGCTTAATGCGCAGGAAGAATCCGGTCAGGAACATTTAATGACCAGTGAGGAGACCATGCAAAATTGGCAGTTGGCTTGGGATACCTTTAATGAACAATCGGCTGAGCCGCAACGCATCGCCGACGTAAGTCAGTCACAAATTCAGCAGTTTGAGCAAAACATAACTCGAGTTCAACAGCGCTTGGTGCGCTTGCAAAACGAACTGGAAGCCCTGCATATTGGTGACGAGGCCGAAGAGCAACTGGCCATGCTGGATGAAGAGCTCGGCGAGAAAGAGCTGCAACTTGAACAGCAAATGCAGGATGTTGCGCAATACCAATCTCAATTAGAAAGCAGCCGTGACCAACAGCAGCAATTAAGTGTGCAGCTCAATGAGTCGCGCAGCCAGCTGCAAACCGTCATGGGGCGTAAGGCCTCGCTAGAAGCTTTGCAACAGGCGGCATTGGGCACCGATGGTGAAACTGGGCGTTGGTTACAGAGCCATCAGCTACACCAAATGCCACGCCTGGCAGACCAGCTTAGCGTAGACACTGGTTGGGAAACTGCAGTGGAGACCATTCTGGCCGAGCAATTACAGGCCGTTGTTTTGCCGTCCATCGATCAGTATGCCGAGCGTTTACAGCAGTTATCCCAGGGGCAAATTACCCTCATGGATAACAACGGGCAAAATACGGCACCGCCACAATCTCTTGCACAAAAAGTCAGTGGTTTAAGTGCGCCGTGGTTAAACCGAGTGCGTACCGCAGATGATTTGAATGCCGCCATGCAGATGCGCCAAGGTTTAAGTGACGATGAAAGTATCATCACCAAAGACGGAATTTGGTTGGCTAGAAATTGGATTCGCGTGAAACGCTCTGGTGAAGATCAGGCCGGTGTACTGGCCCGTAAACAAGAGTTATCAGAATTAATAGTAAAAGAAGATGACTTGGATGCCTTGGTGGAGGAGCTTGATGCCGACCTAGAGGCGGCGTCTTTACGTATTAACACCCTTGAGCAACAACGGGATAACGGTCAGCGCGAAGTGACTCAGGCTGCTCAGCAATTGTCGGATCATAAATCCACCATTCATGCTGAGAAAGTACAGCTAGAGCAGCAGCTAAACCGCCGCAATCAATTGCTTGGCGAAATAAACGAGCAAAAAGAACAAAAAGACAGCGAACAAGAAAGCCTGCAGGAAACCCGTTTAACCTGGCAAAATGCCATGCAAGACATGGAAACGTTCACCGAGCAGCGTGAAGGGTTGTTGCACCAGCGGGATCAAAATCGTGAAGCCCTGGATAATGCTCGTCAACAGGCCCGTCATCAAAAAGATCATGCTCATCAGCAGCAGCTTAAGGTGCAAACCCTTAGTTATCAGAAGCAGTCCTTAGCCGATGCCATGGTGCGCCACGATCAGCAGAAACAAAAACTGGATGAACGCCAGACTCAGCTGCTTGAGCAGCAAAATGAAGGTGACAGTCCCGTTGAAGAATTAAAACTTCAATACGAAGAGATGATGACTCAGCGCTTGGACGTCGAAACCCTCATGAAAAACTCTCGCAGCAAAAAAGAATTGCTGGAATCTGAGATTCGTGAAATCGAACAAAAGCGTCACAATATTGAACAGGCTGCTCAAGCCATTCGTTCCAAGCTTGAGCAAAGCCGCATGCAGTATCAAACCATTCATACTCGTCGCGGTGGTTTGGAAGAGCAGTTGGCCGAGCAAAAGTTGCAGTTGCAAGAGGTGTTACAGGATCTATCTGATGATGCCAGTATCGAAGCATGCCAAGCACAGCTTGAGCAAATTCAGCAGCGCATTACTCGCTTGGGTGCCATTAATTTGGCCGCCATCGAAGAATTTAAAACCCAGTCGGAACGTAAAGAGTATTTAGATAAGCAGAACCTGGACTTGGAAAAAGCCCTGGCTACCTTGGAAAATGCCATACACAAGATAGATAAGGAAACCCGTACTCGTTTTAAGGAAACCTTCGACAAGATCAATGCCGGTCTAAAAGAATTGTTTCCGAAAGTGTTTGGTGGCGGCCATGCTTATTTGGAACTCACCGGCGAAGACTTGTTAGACACGGGTGTGGCAATCATGGCCAGGCCGCCAGGTAAAAAGAACAGCACCATCCACTTGCTCTCCGGTGGCGAAAAAGCCCTGACGGCCATTGCTTTGGTATTCTCTATCTTTAGGTTAAAGCCTGCGCCATTTTGTATGCTGGATGAAGTGGATGCGCCTCTGGACGATGCTAACGTTGAACGTTATGCGCGCTTGGTACATGCCATGTCGGAGCAGGTGCAGTTTATTTATATCTCTCACAATAAAATTGCCATGGAGATGGCCCATCAGTTAATGGGTGTGACTATGCATGAGCCGGGTGTGTCCCGAATTGTGTCGGTGAATGTAGAAGAAGCGGTAGAAATGACCGAATAATTTAGGTTGTTTAAACCTTTACTCATAATAGAAATTAAATATACAGACTAAATAAAACACAATGGATATAAGTTTACACAGTTTTATCCTAGTGGTTGGTTTGGTGGTCATTACCTTCATAGTATGGGATGGCATCAAACGGGTACGTGACTCGCGTAACAACCAACTGGATAATAATATCGACATTTTGGATGCCGAGACCTCAGAGCCCGCAGCCGAGTACAGCAGTGCCGATTACGATGAGTTGGAAATTGCCGATGACTTGCTGCAAAGTGATTTCTTAAGCAAGGTGGTGGATGAAAAACTGGCCAATGACCTGGTAGATGATTCAGCTCTGGTTGAGATTCACGTGGCCGCCGACGAGAAAAAACCGCAGCGGGTCGCTAAGCCCCAAGAAGTGCCCCCATCAAAGGCTGAACCTAAAGTGGATGTTACTCAAGCGCCTGTAAAACCTTTGGAAGAAATAGAGCCGCTACTGGAAGATCAGGGAGCGGTGCCAGTATTGATGGAGCCGGTGGAGTTGGGCAGTGAAGTGGCTCCTAACCCGCCTAAGCAACATGAATTGCATTTACCAGAATTTGTACAGCAAGCCTTACAAGACGAACCTATTACCGCCAGCGCAGGTGAACCTGATTTTGATCCGCTATTCTCCGACCCCCTAGATTTGGTAGAAAGTGAAGGTCTGTCGGCGGGTGGGCAATCCGCCAGCGCGGTAGCACCTCAAGTGGTGGGCGAAAAGTTGGCGCAGCGCGCCGCGGCTCAAGAAGTCATTGTGATTAATGTTTTAAAAGACGATGAGCCGCTTTTGAAGGGTGAGGATTTACTGCAGGTATTTAAGGCCTGTGATATGCGCCATGGTGAAATGGATATTTTTCATCGTTTTGAGCAAGCCAATGCTCAGGGAAAAATTCAATTCAGCGTGGTAAACGCTTTGCAACCCGGTATCTTTGATTTAGATACAATGGAAGAGATGTCTACCCCTGGCATTAGTTTGTTCATGAGCCTGCCTGGGCCACAAAATCCCATGGAAGCATTCGATGCCATGTCGGAAGTGGCCCTAGTGTTTGCGCGTAATTTTAATGCCTCGCTTTATGATGAGAGCCACAGTGCTTTGACGCCTCAAACCTTGGAGCATTATCGCAATCGTGTTCGTGAATTTACTCGTAAGCATATCTCTATCAACAAATAGCTTTAATTAATTAGCCGTAAAAGTAGCGTTAAATAATCCAATCAGAGCCCTAGAATGTCTCAAGATCAGCCTTCTTTATTTGATGAGTCAGCCAAAGAAAAACCTTCAAGCCCCGGCCTTGCTCAAAATAGTGATCGGGCAGCACAGTTGCGCGAGCAATTAAATCAGGCAAATTATGCCTACTACGTGTTGGATAATCCTTCGTTACCAGATGCAGAATATGATCGACTCTTCCATGAATTAAAAAATATTGAAGCGCAATTTCCGCAGCTCTTAACCAGTGGTTCTCCAACCCAAAGAGTCGGCGCGACCCCTTTAAGTCAATTTGACCAAGTTACTCATGATGTGGCCATGCTGTCGCTAGACAATGCCTTTAACGAAGGTGATATGAACGATTTTAATCGCCGGGTAACTGAGCGTTTAAATTCAAGTGTTAACATCGAATACGCCTGCGAGCCTAAACTGGATGGTATTGCGGTGAGTTTGTTATACGAAAACGGTTTGTTGGTACGTGGCGCCACACGGGGGGATGGCAGCACGGGTGAAAATATTACGCAAAACATTCGTACAGTAGCCAGCATTCCGTTAAAACTGTTGGGCTCGGATCACCCGCCAGTGTTAGAAGTGCGCGGTGAAGTGTATATGCCCAAAAATAGTTTTGAATCGTTAAATGTTTTAGCCCGAAAAAACGATGAAAAAGAGTTTGTAAACCCTAGGAATGCGGCGGCCGGTAGTCTGCGTCAGTTAGATTCCAAAATTACCGCCAGTCGTCGTTTAGAATTCTGCTGTTACAGTTTGGGGCGAGTGGAAGGTCGTGAGATGCCGGCTAAACACAGTGAAATATTGGCGCAGTTTTCGAATTGGGGCTTTAAAACCAATGCCGAATCAAAAGTGGTGCAAGGGGTGGAGGGTTGTCTTGCTTATTATCAGCAGCTAGCCGAAAAGCGTAACCAATTATCTTATGAAATAGACGGCATTGTTTTTAAGGTGAATGATATTGCCTTGCAGCAGCGGTTGGGTTTTGTTAGCCGAGCTCCTCGTTGGGCCATTGCCCATAAGTTCCCTGCTCAGGAAGAAATGACCGTATTAGAGGGGGTGGATTTTCAGGTAGGCCGCACCGGCGCCATCACTCCGGTTGCTCGACTTAAACCTGTGTTTGTAGGTGGAGTTACGGTCTCCAATGCTACCTTACATAACATGGATGAAATTAAACGCTTGGATGTGCGCATCGGCGATACCGTGGTGATACACAGGGCAGGGGACGTGATTCCTAAACTGGCCAGAGTTGTGTTGGATCGACGCCCAAAGACTGCCGTCTTTATCGAGATGTTAACCCGTTGCCCTGTGTGTGATAGCCACATAGAACGCCTGGAAGATGAAGCCATCGCACGCTGCAGTGGTGGCCTGGTATGTGGTGCGCAACGTAAAGAAGCCATCAAGCATTTTGCTTCTCGCAAAGCTATGGACATAGATGGGCTGGGAGACAAAATTGTTGAGCAGTTGGTGGATGAAAATTTAATATCCTCATTTGTGGATCTGTATTCATTGAACCTAGGCAGTGTGGCCAATCTTGATCGCATGGCACAAAAATCGGCGCAAAATTTATTGGCAGCCATTGAAGACAGCAAAAAAACTACCCTGGCCAAATTTTTATATTCATTGGGTATTCGCGAGGTGGGGATCACTACGGCCCAAAATTTACAGAATCACTTTTTGGATATACGCACTTTGGTGAAGGCTGATTTTGAAACCTTAATCGCGGTACAGGATGTGGGCCCTATCGTGGCTCAGCACATCTTAAACTTCTTTAGTGAGCCACATAATCAAGTGGTGATAGATGGTTTATTACAGGCAGGCATTCACTGGCCACAGGTGGAAGTAAAAACTGCTGACCAGTTGCCATTGGCCAATCAAACCTTTGTGGTAACCGGCACCTTAAATCTCATGGGGCGTGATGAGGCTAAGAGTTATTTGCAAACTTTGGGGGCGAAAGTGGCGGGCAGTGTGTCGGCCAAGACCCATGCTTTGGTCGCCGGCGAAAAAGCGGGTTCTAAACTAAAAAAGGCGCAAGATTTGGGCATAGATATATTGGATGAGGCGGCATTTATTCAGTTGCTAAGGGAGTGCGGCATTGATCATGGGCAATAACTCGCTGCTGAAAATAAGCCTTGCAGTTATGTTGTTGATGTTGGCGGCCTGCTCCACGAATCCACCCAAAAACATCAATAATGTTTGTGATATTTATGATGAGTATTATGACTGGTACCTAGCGGCAGACAGTGTGTATGAGCGTTGGCAGATCCCGCAACATGTGACCATGGCATTTATACATCAGGAATCCAAGTTTGTAGACGATGCGCGCCCGCCCTGGCAATGGTTTTTATGGATATTTCCCACCGGCCGCGCATCCAGTGCGTTTGGCTATGCGCAAGCGCTGGATGGAACCTGGTACGAATACCAGCGGCAAACCGAAAACTGGGGGGCCGACCGTGATGAGTTTGAAGATGCTGTGGATTTTATTGGCTGGTATAACAGTAAGAGCTTAACTCGCAATAAAATCAGCCCTCATGATGCCTATAGCCTGTACTTGGCTTACCACGAAGGGCAGGGGGGCTTTGCCCGAAAAACCTTCAACGGCAAACCCTGGCTGTTAAAGGTGGCGCGAAAAGTTGAAAAACGCAGTAAAATGTATCGAAGCCAACTGCAAAGCTGTGGTGATGATTTAAATAAACATCGCCTGTGGCGCTCCATCTTTGGATAATGCCAGGAAACAGCAAGCTGTCACATAAAGCGGCCTGGTTTGCGGTTAACATTAATTTCACCCAATATAAATTGAAGAAGGACCTCCTGGTGGATCAGGAATCAATTGTTTACGGCATCATTAAAGACATTGCCATGACCCCCGAGCTGGATGCTCAGCAGCGTCGTATGGTGAACAGTGCCTGTTTGTTAGACCTGCCCCAGTCGTTTGATGCCACTTCGCCATTTCTGTGTGGTGACATGTTCACTTTGCCAGGCCTGGATATCTTTAGTGGTTCATACCACACCCAGGTGATTCATTTTGGCGCATCTTACCGTGCAGTAGAGTATGAGTGGGAGTTGTGGATGAATAAGTTTGAGGAGTTGCTCAAGCAAATGTACTGGGTTAGTGCCACAGTGCATCTAGAAACGGAGTTAAGCGGTAAACATACCTTTAACTGGGAGCCCACTAACGTGGGTTGCCATGTCCCAAATAGCGGTGACCTTAGAGTGAAGTGTGAATGGGAACGCGAAGCGGCCTTTCTTAAATAAACTCACCAAATACATCTGTAGAATAATGAGCAAGCCATGTCTGACTCTGATCAATACACCCTAATTCCATACCAAAAGCTCAGTAAAGACGCTCTTTACGGGGTATTAGAGGAATTTATAAATCGCGAAGGCACGGATTATGGGCTGATTGAGGTGTCGTTTGAGGATAAATGTGAGCAGGTCATGGCGCAAATTAAACAGGGCCAAGTACTCATTGTATTTGATCACGACAGCCAATCGGTGGGGCTTATGCCTAAGGAAGAGCTGGGACAGTTCCTATAATAAGAGTCAGCTTGTCCATTGCTGATTATTGACCGCATAATACTCAAAAATGAGTTTAATCGATTCTTTTAGCTCAATTCGTTCTTCATGCTGGCGCCTCCCCCCACTTCAAGACTACCCTGAAGGTAAGCACTGAGCCAAAGGCTGGCTTTTAAATAAGTGCAAGGGGAGGGAAACATGGTTCACCTGCAAGACTATAAGTTTCGTAAAGTAATAAAAGATTTGTTCTCATGTACCGATGAGTTACAGGCGCAATTGGCTCAAACCCGCGAACAATGTAGGCAAATAGAAGAGGTGATGCGAGCCATTCGAAAAAACCGCTTCGCTGCAAAAAACTATGTGTTGCCTAAGTGCCCCTACGGCCGTGATCAGGCCGCCAACGACTGAGCGCATTTTTAAAACACCATCACTTGTGGTGGTTACTTGGTCAGTCCCTTCACTAAAAACCGGTTCGGGTTTACTATGTGGGCCAGTTTTTTGGCCATGGGCCAAGGCTCATCATTAATTTGAGCGGCCACCAGTTCGGCACATATGGGAGCAGACGTTAGCCCCCTAGAGCCATGGCCCAGGTTCACATACAAGCCCTTTAAAAAAGGTGCCGACTTAAAAAAGCGCCACTTTTTGTTTTTGCTTAACTCACTAAATTCTGTATTAAATTTCCTTGCATCACAAACAGGCCCAGCAATTGGGGTGTAGTCTTGCGTGGTACAGCGTACCGAAGTGCGTCCCGATATTGTCTCTGTTCCCGTTAATTGTTGGGCGACCCCTGGGAAGCTGTGTTTTAGATTGTCTAAATTTTTTATGTGGTCCGCTTGGGTTTCACTTAGATTAGAGCTGTTGACCCTAAAGGTGGCGCCAAAGCTAAGTTTACCATCCAGGGTAGGGGTCACATAGTTTGAGCCGCATAAAATAGTATTCAGCGTTAATTGCTCGGCGTCCACCTGGCTCACTTGCCCGGGTATGCCCTTGAGCGGTAAAAAATTTAACATATCAAATTTTAAGCTTTGCAGGGCACTGCAAACCACCGCTACCTTGGCATTAAAAGATTGATTATCACTGGACTGGGCTTGCCAGGTTCCTGTTGCTGTTTGGCTGAGATCTTTTATATAGGTGTTGTAACAAACCTCGATATTTTTATGTTGCACCAGCTTTTCGCACCAGTATTTTGGGTAAACCCAACTACCATCTTTAAAAAATAAACCAGGGTGTTCGATATTAATGCCGGCAATCTCGCTGGCCTGCTGTTGGTTTACTGCCACGATGATATCGCTTAGTTCATTGCTTTTTAGGAAGGATTGCTGGCGGGCAAATTCCTTGTCATTCAAGGCCAGTTGCAATACCCCACAATCATCCCAGTGTTGCCTGTCCAGTTGGGAATTAAGTAAATTTAAGCTGTACAAGTAACCGGCTAAGTAAAACTGGCTGTGAGGGTTTAGATTGGTCGACAATTTAGCGTATAACACCCCTTGGGTGTTGCCTGAGGCTTCAGTGGCAAGGGCGGAGTGTTGCTCCAGTATCTTAACTTTCCAGCCTCGTTTAGCCAGCGCATGGGCAGTGCTGCACCCGGAAATGCCGCCGCCAATGATGATGGCGGTATTCTCTTGAGGGTTATCAATGCCCAGTGACGGGCTTTCAAACCAGGGCTTGTTGTCGATATAAAAAGGAGCTTGTGGGCCATTGCTAAAGGTTTGAACGGCTTTGCCCATTTCTCGTTTTTTACCAAAGCCTGGGACTTTTTCCAATGTAAATCCGGCGGCTTTTAAGCTGCGTTTAATTTGGCTGGCGGCACTGAAGGTGGTCACAGTGCCTTGGGCTTTGGTGAGGCGGGCCATGTGTAAAAATAACGATTCGTGCCACATATCAGGGTTTTTGGCGGGGGCAAAACCATCTAAAAACCAGGCGTCTACGGGCCCTTGAATTTGGGGTAGCCAGCTTTCTATGTCACCAAAAAAAAGTTGCAAGGTGATGGTGCCGCACGTTGAGTCTGGCTGAAAATGCAGGGTATGCCAGCCAGGTGCCATGGGTGGGTATTGATCTAATAACTGGCTGCTTAAGGCGGAAAACTCTGGCCATGTTTCCAGTATTTGAGTCAGGTCAGATTTTTTTATGGGGTGTTTTTCCACACTGATGAAGTGCAGTTGCTCATGGCTTTTGCTGTTTTGTAGCCATGATTGCCAAGTGCATAAAAAATTTAGCCCCGTACCAAAGCCAGTTTCACAAATGCTGAAATGACCTTCCTTAAGTGACCGCCATCTTTGTGGTAGTTGGCTGTTTTCAAGGAATACATAGCGGGTTTCGCTTACGCCACTGAGTTTGGAAAAATAGTAATCCTCGAAGTCCTCAGAAAACGGAATGCCGTCGGACCAATGGATTTTTGCTGGTTTCATCATAGGGGTATTCTAAGGGGCGGGTTGCCGGCAAGGTGTGAAAGTGTGTCCTTGCCGGGGTGAGCGGTGGCCAGTGGGTTATGGTTTAGTGTAGCTAACAATAACATCCACAATAACAATTGGGTGCAAAGGAACGTCGCCCATGCCTTTCACTCGGCCAGTGTCAGTTAGGCCAATGGCATCCACCACGTTCATACCGCTAATCACATTACCAAATACCGCATAACCAAAATCTCGGTGGCCATGGTTTAAAAAGTAATTGTTTTTTAAGTTAATGAAGAACTGGCTGGTAGCGCTGTCTACTTTTGCGGTGCGCGCCATAGTGATGGCACCGCGATTATTAAATAGGCCATTATCCGCTTCGTTTTTAATTTGCTCCATGGTGCTTTTGCGATTCATGGATTCGGTAAAGCCACCCCCTTGAATCATAAAGTCTTTAATGACACGGTGAAAAATAGTGCCCTTATAATACCCGTCTTTAATATAAGCCAAAAAGTTAGCCACGGTGATAGGGGCCTTTTCAGGGTGAAGTTCTAATACAATGTCGCCTTGGGTGGTTAAAATGGTGACGTAAGGCTTGGCCACCTCGGCGGCGGGAATAGCCGGGTCTTGCGCATGAGTGAAGGCGCTTAAAAATACAAACAGTGCAATAATCAGAATGCGCATGAAAGTTCCAAATAAAAGGAAAAAAGAAGATGGAGAAGCAAGCTTCTCCTTAAAGAAGTTTAAGCCCAGCCGTCGGCGCGTTTACCGGAAATTTTAGGCAGTAACCAGCCCAAAAATAAACCTAATAAAATTAATAAGCCACCCAGCAGGATGTAGTTTAAATCCTTGCTGCTTTGCAGGCGTTCGTTATCGGCTCTTAAGGTGTCAACGGTGATCTTTAGCTGCTCCCCTTGCTCCATTAGCTGCTGGTTTTTACTGTCTAGGTTAATAGCATTGGCGCTCACCTTTTTAATGTGGGCCAGCTCTTTAGCCTGTTTTGTCTTGTCTTTGTTTAATGACTTGTTGTCACGTTTGTTGGCGGCCAGCTGCTTCTTGGAAGCGCTGTATTTTGCTTGCAGTTCGCTCAAATCCTGTTTGGTTTTATCCAATTCCCGTTGTGCCAGGATTAATTTCTCAAACGAGATGGGTTCTTTAAGCATGAAGCGAGTAGGAACCCAGCCTTCCAGGCCTTTGTCTGTTTTAACTTTAGTGAATTTTTTATCGATGTCCTCTTCAATAAACTCTAGATGGGTACCACTTTTTAAGCCCTTTAAAATTCTAAAGTCATTGCCTGGGCCAGTACGTAAATTGATTATAAGTACGTCGCTAACATAGCGTTTTTCGGCGAGTACCGGGGAAATTACCAAAAGGCTAAGTAGAAAAATTGTAATGCGTTTCACATTGATATCCCTGTTTTGATTTTTTATTAGTATCTATTAACTTAATTAGATTGTAGCGAGTTACGGCAGCACTTTCTTGAACGGTTTCACGTTAACGCTTTCGTAAACGCCCGCTTCCATATATGCGTCGGCATCGGCCCAGGTTTGCGCATCCACTAGAGAGTTAAATTCCGCCACCACCAGAGAGCCACTAAAGCCGGCTTCTCCTGGGTCTTCACTGTCCATGGCTGGATGAGGGCCTGCCAGTATTAAACGCCCTTGTTGTTTAAGCTGCTGCAGGCGTTCAAGGTGAGCAGGGCGAGCGGCCAGACGTTTTTCAAGGCTGTTTACAACGTCCTGGCTGATGATGGCATATAGCATGGCGGTATAACTTATCGATTTATTTATTACTGGCAATGCTACCGCGAATGGCCCAAAGAACCAACCTATGACAGGGCTGTGAGGGGGATCAAGGGCCTATTTATTTATGTGATATTTAACCAGGCTCGCTCAAACCAGCCAATCCGTGCTCGACATCCCCCATACAACCCTTAAAATGAGGGTAAATACTAATTGAAAAAGCAGCTAATGAGTTTAAGTAATACCTCACCCAAGCAGGCCGAGCCCCAGGTAAAACGCGAAAGCATGATGGCTAATCTACTGCTGAATATTGTCATTCCTACTCTTATTTTGATGAAGGGCAGTGAAAGTGCCTGGTTGCTGGCGCAGTTACAGCAATTAGATCTCCAGTTTGCCTGGTCGTTGGCCAGTGAATATCAGGCTAATGGTACACGTTGGGCGGTGATTGTTGCCCTGGCATTTCCGATTTTGTATGGATTAAACGATTTTAGACGAGCCAAAAAAGTAAATCTGTTTTCTGTGTTGGGGGTGGTGAGTATTGCTCTCACCGGTGGTATCAGTTTGTTGGAGTTGGACCCTAAATATATTGCCATTAAAGAGGCGGCCATTCCGGGAATCTTGGGTATCGTGACGGTTTTCTCACTTAAAACGCGCTTTCCATTGGTTAAAACCTTTTTATACAACGACAAAATATTGCAAGTATCACGCATCGCCGCAGCGCTGGCGCAGCACCAGAGTGAAAAAGCCTTTGAACACAGCTTAAAGGTAGCTACCTGGTTAGTGGCCGCTTCGTTTTTCCTATCTTCATTTTTAAATTATGCGCTAGCCAAGTGGATCATGGTGAGCCCTGCAGGCACCGCGGCTTTCAATGAAGAGTTGGGTAAGATGATGGCTCTTAGTTTTCCTGTTATTTCGGTGCCTGCCACCATAGTGATGATGGCCGCCATGTTTTATTTGTTTCGCAGCATTCGCAAGCTGACCGGGTTAACCTTTGAAGACATCATCGTTGAACAGTAATACAGAAATCCCCCAAGTATTGGCCGATTTGCATTGCCACAGCTTACGCAGTGATGGTCAATTAAGCCCGGCCGATCTAGTAGATCGGGCGGTGGAAATGGGGGTGGGCATGTTGGCTCTTACCGATCACGATACCTTATCCGGCCTGCCAGAGGCTAAGTTGCAAGCCCAGCAGCACGATATTGAAATCATCAACGGCATTGAATTTTCCTGTGTCTTCAATGGTATGGGTATTCACGTGGTGGGCCTAGGTTTTGATGAAAATCACCCAGGCATGTTGGCGGCCGTGGCGTTGCAAGAGCAACGTCGTGAGGAGCGGGCCGTCACCATCGCCGAGCGCCTGGAGAAAAAGGGCGCCCATGGCATTTTGCAAGAGGCGCAACGGGTGGCCAACGGCGCTCAGCTGGGTCGCCCTCATTTTGCCCAGGCCCTGATTGATATGGGTAAGGTGAATAACATGGCTCAAGCATTTAAAAAATACCTGGGGGCGGGCAAGCCAGGTGATGTAAAAGCCCTGTGGCCGGACATCACGGAAGTGGTGGGTTGGATCGTGGAAGCCGGTGGTGTGGCAGTTTTGGCTCATCCCGACTCTTACAAACTTACCCGTACTAAGCTGAAATTATTGCTCACTGCCTTCACGGGCGCAGGAGGGCGTGCCGTGGAGGTGGTGACTTCTACTATGGAATCCAGTTTTACCCGTCGCATGAGCGAAATGTGTGAGGAGTTTAATTTGCTGGCAAGCCAAGGCAGTGACTTTCACGGGCCCAAACCCTGGACCGAACTAGGGCGTTTTCCAAAGATGCCCAGTGGGTTAACGCCGGTTTGGAGCCATTGGCAGTAATTTTCAATGGAGTTGCGAGGTTTTGCCAGGCTCTGCCGTGAGTTAACACGGCTACAGGGCGTTGGCAGTAACCGTGCCTGCTACACTACAGTGATACAAACCGTCATAGCATTAAGGTCAGCATGAGCCAATTCTTCCAGATCCACCCGGAAAACCCCCAATTACGTCTTATCAAACAAGCGGCCGAAATACTACGCAAGGGCGGGTTAGTGGTGATCCCCACCGACTCGGCTTATGCCTTGGCCTGTCATCTAAATGATAAAAAAGCAGTAGACCGCATCAAGCAGCTGCGTAAGCTCGATGACAAACACAATTTCACGCTTATTTGCCGAGATTTAAGTGATATCAGTGTCTATGCCAAGGTGGACAATACCGCCTATCGCCTGCTTAAAAATCATACGCCAGGGGCTTATACCTTTATTCTTAATGGTACCAGCGAGGTACCAAGGCGCTTAATGCATCCCAAGCGTCGCACCATAGGCATTCGTGTGCCACAAAATGCCATTGTGGATGCTCTGCTAGCCGAACTGGGTGAGCCCATTATGAGTACCTCTTTGATCATGCCTGGCGAAGATATGCCCATGTCGGACCCATACGATATACGCGATACCCTGCAACACGGAGTGGATTGTGTTATCGACGGAGGCTACTGCGGCCTCGACAGCACCACGGTGGTGGATATGACGGGAGAGGATTACCAGATTACACGCCAGGGCTTAGGGGAAATAAGCGAGCTTTAAGGGCCAATTAAAGCCTTTTTGCTCATGGTTAGCCAATTCCTAAGGTGTTTTTCGGGGCATATTTGGCCCTATATGCCTTTCACTGCCATTACTCATGATTTTTCATGCATTAGTGTAGTTTTTCCCTGTCTCAATCGGTAAACTTCCGTGCTTTATTGTATTTATTAGGAGTGCTCTTTGAGCTCTGTCGATTCTCAGCAGCGTGTGCTGTCTGGCATGCGTCCCACTGGAAAATTACACTTAGGCCATTACCACGGTGTGCTTAAAAACTGGATCAAACTTCAGCACGAATTTGAGTGCTTCTTTTTTGTAGCAGACTGGCATGCGCTCACCACGCATTACGAAGATCCTGCCATTATTCAAAACAGCGTGTGGGACATGGTAGTGGATTGGCTGGCAGCGGGTGTGAATCCGGGTTCTGCCACCTTATTTGTACAGAGCCAAGTGCCTGAACACGCCGAATTACATTTGTTATTGTCCATGTTTACCCCCATCGGTTGGTTGGAGCGTGTACCTACCTACAAAGATCAGCAGTTGAAGCTTAAAGACAAGGACCTATCCACCTACGGCTTCCTGGGTTACCCCTTGCTGCAAAGCGCCGATATCCTATTATACCGTGCGGGCAAAGTACCTGTGGGGGCTGATCAGGTGGCTCACGTGGAGATTACCCGTGAAGTGGCTCGTCGTTTTAACTTTATCTTTGGCCGTGAACCTGGCTTTGAAGAAAGTGCCGAAGCGGCTATTAAAAAAATGGGTAAAAAAGCCGCCAAACTGTACAGCACATTACGCAAGCGCTACACCGAAGCCGGTGATGGTGAGGCCCTGGCCACCGCACAAGCCCTGCTGCGTGAACAACAGAACATCACGTTAAATGATAAAGAGCGTTTAATGGGCTACCTAGAAGGGGGCGGTAAGGTAATCCTGCCAGAACCTCAGGCTCTGTTAACTCCAGAATCCAAGATGCCGGGTCTGGATGGACAAAAGATGTCTAAGTCTTATGGCAATACCATCAGTCTGCGTGAAGAACCCAGCGATGTTGAGAAAAAAATACGTACTATGCGCACCGATCCCGCCCGTGTGCGCCGTGATGATCCGGGTACCCCGGAAAAATGCCCAGTGTGGCAGTTACACGAGGTGTATAGTGAAGACGACGTTAAAGAATGGGTACAAACTGGCTGTCGTTCAGCCGGCATTGGTTGCCTCGAGTGCAAAGGTCCGGTGATCGATGCCATTCAGGCCGAGTTATTGCCCATTCAAGAACGTGCCAAGCAATATGAAGCGAATCCTGAATTGGTGAAATCCATCATTCAGGAGGGCAGTGAAAAAGCCCGTGAAGCCGCCCGCACCACCATGGAAGATGTGCGCCATGTGATGGGCCTTTCGTACCGCTAATTTTTGAAAATATTATGACTGAAGTGACTGACCCATCTAACGAGCCTACGGCTACCGAATCCAACTCTGAGGCCCAAGCTGTGGCTAAAGATAATTCGGCTCAGTCCACTTCTGCCGCCTTAGAAAGTGAGGCGCAGGGCAGTGAATCGCAAGCTGGCGAAACGCTTGAAAGCTCTCCTGCCGACCCCACTGAAAAAAAAGGTGCCGGTCAGCAAGAAATGCCGTTTGCTTTGGTGCACGGTGAGGCCCTTACGCAACTTCCCTTGGACTTGTACATTCCCCCTGATGCTCTAGAAATTATTCTGGAGCAGTTTGAAGGGCCGCTGGATTTACTCTTGTATTTAATTCGCAAGCAGAATCTGGATATTTTGGAGGTGAACGTTGCCGAAATCACCGTACAGTACATGCATTATGTGGATTTAATGCAAACTGTGCACTTGGAATTGGCTGGTGAATATCTGGTCATGGCGGCCATGTTGGCAGAAATTAAAAGTCGTATATTATTACCGCGTCCAGAAACGGAGGATGAAGAGGAAGAAGATCCAAGAGCGGAATTGATTCGTCGTTTGCAAGATTATGAACGCTTTAAAAAAGCCGCCGAAGATCTGGAAGAATACCCGCGTTTAGGCCGTGATATTTTTGAGGTTGAAATTAAGCCGCCAGAATACAACGCCGAAAAAGCCCATCCCGATGTGGACTTTAAAGATTTAATTTTGGCCTTTAGCGATATTTTGCATCGCAGCGACATGTATACCGAGCACGAAGTTCACCGTGAAAAGCTCTCCACTCGGGAACGCATGAGCCAAATTCTGGCAGGTTTTAACGACGATTCGTTTGTGCCTTTCACGCAATTATTTGCCCCAGAAGAAGGTCGGGCCGGCGTGGTAGTGACGTTCTTGGCCATGTTAGAACTGATAAAAGAACAATTAGTCGAGATCGTGCAAAACGAACTCTTTGGCGCGATTCATGTGAAAGCGAAATCCTCATGACAATAAACGATATTCAATTAGAACAAATTATTGAAGGGGCCTTGATGGCCTCGGGTCAAACTCTGAGTGTCGATCGTATTCAAAGTTTATTTGATGAAGGTTTAGAGCCAGACAGCGCTCGCATTCTTATTGCCCTTGAACGTTTGGCGGAGAAATGTGAACACCGTGGTTATGAATTAAAGAAGGTTGCAACCGGTTATCGTTTTCAGGTGAAACAGGACTTTAGTAAGTGGATTGGACGTCTATGGGACGAAAAACCCCAACGTTACAGTCGTGCCTTGCTGGAAACCCTGTCGATTATTGCCTATCGCCAGCCGGTTACCCGTGGGGAAATTGAAAACGTACGGGGGGTGGCGGTAAGCTCCCATATCACCAAAACCCTAGTTGAGCGTGAGTGGATTCAGGTTGTGGGGCATCGGGATGTGCCTGGTCGCCCTGCCATGTTTGCCACCACTAAAATGTTTTTGGATTATTTTAATCTGGAGTCATTAGATCAATTGCCCACCCTAGAAGAAATTGCCGAGATAGCCGACGCCAATCATGCCTTGGAGCTGGAAGAAAAAGTCCAGGAAGGCAATTTCGACTTCTCCTCAAAAGAGTCGGAAGATGAGGGTAACGATACTCTGGAAAGTGCTGCAGAAGATTTAGCCGCCGCCGATGCCCTAGTGCAAGCGGTGGAAGATGCGGTATTTAATAAACCGGAAGAAGACGAAGAGCAAATCGAACTGGAAGTAGGGGAAGCGGAAGTGGTTGAGCCGCCTAGTGAAGCCTTATCCAGTATCGAGTTAGCCGAAGCCTTCATAGCTGATGCCGATGACGAAATTAGCCAGCAGCAGGCGGTTGAAGTTGACCCTGTGGCCGATGAAGATCTAAGTGAAGAGGCTTTAGCAGAGGCTACCATTGCCCGCATGATTGCCGAACAAGAGGCGCTTTTGAATGAAAAATCAGGATCTCAAGGCAAGGCTGTGGAAAACACAGTTAGTGTTAAAGATGATGAGAATCAAACTATAACGTCGAACTCTGAATCAGTGTTCAGCGCATTTAATAATGATGAAGTAGGCGTCGAAGGGTTTGCAAATCTTGGGGTTCAAAATAGTGAGCCCCAGACGCCGAAAGTGACTAAGCCCTCCTCAGTGTTTGATGATTTCAACGACAGTGGCTTTGAAGAGCCTCAAGCGAATCAGACTGCAGATGTAGCTCAGCCCAAGGCTCAAGAATCAGCAGTATCGCCAGCATCTTCTACTATGAATGAAGACGATGATTTAATGGCGGCCATGGAAGATGAATTAATGGCTCAGTTAGAGGCCGAGCAGGAAGCATTGTTAACCGAACAAGCCGATCAGGACGGGGATGGCGCAGCCAAGACCCTGGCAGATCTGGCCAGTAAATTTGAATAATCCAAGACAAGACGTGCAAGCGTCTACTCAGTAACGGAGACAAGTTAATGAGTGATAAACTACAAAAAATCCTGGCCCAAGTAGGCTTAGGTTCCCGTCGTGAGATGGAGCGTTGGATTGAGCAAGGACGTGTTGAGCTAAATGGCGAGCCCGCCAAGTTAGGTGAGCGTGCCGGCCAAGATGATGAAATTAAAGTAGATGGCAAGAAAGTAGACCATGGCAAATCGGCCCCGCGCCGAGTGCTGGTGTACAACAAGCCGGAAGGGGAAGTGTGCACCCGTAACGACCCCGATGGCCGCCCTACGGTGTTTGACCGTCTGCCCAGAATTAAAGGCGAGCGTTGGATTGCCGTGGGTCGTTTGGACATTAATACCGCAGGCCTACTGTTATTCACCACAGATGGAGAGCTGGCTAACAAGTTAATGCACCCCAGCACTAACACGGTTGACCGTGAATATGCGGTTCGCGTGGCGGGTGAAGTGACACCAGAAATAATCGCCACTCTTAAAGAGGGCGTGGTGCTGGAAGACGGCATGGCCAAATTCACCGATGTGCAGTTCTTCGACGGTGAAGGCTTTAACCAGTGGTATCACGTGTGCATCATGGAAGGGCGTAACCGTGAAGTACGTCGTTTATGGGAAAGCCAAGACCTAAAGGTTTCACGCCTGAAGCGGGTACGTTACGGTTGTATTTTCTTACCGAAAAAAGTATCCGTGGGTCGCTGGATCGAACTTGATCAAAAAGACACGGATGAATTGGCCTCTTTGGTTAATCTGCCCAGCAAACCAGTGGTGAAGTTGGACCCTAAATTATTGAAGCAATACGAGCGTGATGACAGACGTCAGAAGACTCGACAAAAAGTAGGGCTTGAAGCCAAAAATACTCAGCGTAAACGCAAGGTGCGTATCGACTCTTAATTTGGGAGTTGTACTGCAGTATATTTAAGCCCGCCCAGTGCGGGCTTTTATGTTCAGGAAGAACGGTATAGCGCGGTGACATGGATGGCAAAGAGCGTATGTTTTTCTACCCTCTATTTTCCTGCTTCCTATTTTTCAAGAAAGGCAAAACTTAAGAAGGTTAAGAAAAAACTGCTGGCTAGAATAAAAGCAGGTTGTGCCACTGCCAACATAATTAAGCCGGCAATGATCCAAGCATTTTTAACGGTCCCCAAACGGCGGCGATAGGTGCGAGTTTTTGTCCATTGAAACTCTTCACTGTTTTGCGGAATCCCCAAGTACTGGATCAAACGATCGATAAGATTTTTGCTCATTTTTCCCCCTCTCCGTCAATTAAGGATATGTCAAAGAGGGGAATTTCCTAGAAAATAAAGAAAAAGATATGAGAGCAATAAAAGTAATAAATACTGGCAATATAAAATGCACTAAAGGGATGCGTGCACATTATTAGTGCGGTGTTTACCAGCGATTTAATAAAAAAGGAGCCAGGAAGCTCCTTCTAAATTTCTGTGAGTATGGTGGCGCTATCTGACTCGTCTATTTCTTCCCCACTTAATATGGCACAAGTTTGATGGCTCGAATGTGATTTGTCAGGGATGTCCTCGGTTATGCCTTGCGACAACATGGCCACCCTTAAATCCTGCCAGTGGGTATTGCGGGTAAAAAACTGATTACTAGGGTCTAGATATTCTTCGGGCACAATGCGCACGAGTCCATCACTTTTTTCCTGTTGATTTTGTTGCCATGCGGGCAAACCCTGTGATTTCAAAATCATTAGGAAAATGGCCTGGGTGGCCATGTCCACCTGGGATTGTTTCATGGCTTGGTAGAATATTTTATCTGCTTGATCTCGATCACATAGCTGGGACCAATACAGGTAGTCATGCACAATAGAGGCGCTCAAATATTTACCAAATGGCGGGTAAAGCGCCCACACTCTTCTGGGCGTGCTGGCCAGGTCGGTAACAAAACCCTTGGGCACTCGAATAGAGGCGCGGCTATCATCGTCCAGCACCAGTTCAAAAACCATGTCCTCTCTTAATACCCATTGGCTGCCATCCCCAAAGGGGCTCAATAGCGCCGGGCTATTGGGCTTAATACTGGTGCAACCACTCACGATTATGGCCATAAAAATAAGGGCGATTAATTTCATACTGATCTCGACGGTGATGTATTTTCTGGATCCAAAGGACTGGCCACCTTAGCATACACCGCCTCCCATTGGCGGTTAAGAGCCAACCATTTCCTATTGGGTAGGCATAATTCAGATTGGCCAAAATACATGAGTTTTATTCCCAGCCCTTTGGCAAATCCCAGGGGGCGTCTTCTTTAATACGTTGCAGAGCAAAATCGATGAAGGCCGCTACTTTGGGCGCTTTTTGACGACGGCCGGCATACATCAAGTACAAGTCTTTATGCGGGCTATTATATTCAGGCAGCACAGCCACTAAGCGCCCGGCCTCAATATCATCCACCGCCAGTACTCTGGGTACCATGCCTATGCCCATGTCCTTCAAAATCATCTTGCGTACTAGGTCCATGTCATTCAATAGGAGCCGATCCTCGCTGATGAGTAAGGGATATTCTTTTTGGTCCTTAATCAGCACTAAGGGGGCATTGGCGTGGCGAATAAACGGCCGATCGGTTAAATCCTGTATGGATTGAGGTGTGCCATGTTCACGTAAATAATCAGGGCTGGCACACAGCACAAGATCGCAGCAACCAATGTGGCGAGCGATAAGACTGGAGTCGGCTAAATTCCCCAGGCGAAATGCCACGTCCAGCTCCTGATCAAGCATGTCCAGACTACGGTTGTCTAAGTAAAGCTCCACCTTGATCTTGGGGTTTAACGCCAGGAAGTCCTTAATGAGGTTTTGTATGAACTCACTGCCAAACGCCAGGGGCAGGGTGATGCGTAACAAGCCACTGGGTTGCGCCTGCATGGTTTGAATAACTTCTCGTGCTTGCTCAGCTTCTTCTATAATTCGAAAGCAGTGTTCAAAATACAGCTTGCCCACTTCAGTGGGTTTTAGTTGTCGCGTGGTGCGATTAAGCAAGCGCACCCCCAGTCGTTGCTCCAACTGGCTAACGTGGCGGCTCACAGTAGATTTAGGCATGGAAAGCTTTTCGGCGGCCCTGGTAAAGCTGCCAAGCTCCACCACAGTGGCGTAAACGCCCATTTCATTCAGCTCCATGGGGATAGCTCCTCTTTGTATATAGTCTCAAATATGGCATAGATTATCCTAATTAGAGTAACTAGAAAAGAAAATGGAACAATAATACACTTCGCGCTAGATAATTTTATTAACCAAAATGGGAAGGTTCACATGGCAGAAGGGTTTGCTAACGGCGTCATACGCTGGCGCTGGCTAATCATAGTCGTTACTTTATTAATGGTGATGACTGCGGGCAAGGGGGGCGAAAACATTACGTTTAGTTCTAACTATCGAGTATTTTTCGCCGAGGGTAATGAACAGTTAGAAGCCTTTGATTCTCTGCAGGATACCTATTCCAAAAGTGACAACGTGATGTTTGTCATGACCCCAACAAATGGGGACATATTCAATAAAGAGTTCCTAGCGGCGGTACATGATGTGACCGAACAGGCCTGGCAATTACCCTGGTCCACCCGGGTAGACTCCATCTCCAATTACCAGCACACCGAAGGCTTCGAAGACGATCTAGTGGTGTCCGACATGGTGGAGGAGCCTGGGGAGCTGGATGCAGGTGCCATTGAGCGCATCAAACAAGTAACGTTAAACGAACCTGTGATCATTAAACGTTTGCTGGCCAAAGATGGTCGTCTGGCGGTGGTGAATGTCACGGTACAGACACCTGAAAAATCAGAAGACGAAACTGCCATTCTGGTGGCCAAGGTACGTGCCCTTAAAGATCAGATGGAGGCCAAATACCCGTTTATAGAATTCCGTATCAGCGGCATGGTGATGTTAAGCAATGCCTTCAGTGAAATGGCACAGGGCGACATGGCTAATCTCATGCCCATCATGTTTATCATTTTGTTGGTGACCCTAGGGTTATTATTACGCTCTATTACCGGCACCATCGCCACCTTAATTGTGATTGTATTATCCATCATGACCGGCATGGGAATTTTTGGTTGGTTGGGCTGGACGCTCACGCCGCCATCGGCATCCGCTCCTACGATTATCATGACCATGGCGGTGGCCGACTGTGTGCATTTGTTGGTGAGTTTTTTACACAACATGCGCGCCGGCCATGATAAGCAGTATGCCCTTAAGGAAAGCATTCGCATCAACCTACAACCGGTATTTGTCACCAGTTTAACCACTGTGCTGGGGTTTCTATCTATGAACTTCAGCGAGGTGCCGCCGTTTAGGGACTTGGGGAATACCGTGGCCATCGGCATTACTGCTGCTTTCTTTTTGTCTGTGTTTTTGTTGCCAGCCCTCATGTCGGTATTGCCGGTGCGAGTAAAAGTACAAGAAGAACACGAAAGTCGCGCCATGACGGCACTGTCTGATTTTGTGATTAAACATCGTCAGTATTTGTTGTGGGGCACAGTGGCACTCACCGCCATCTTACTTGCCAGTGCCAGCAAAAATGAAATCAATGACGAGTTTGTAAAATACTTCAGCACCAATACCGAGTTTCGCCAGGATACCGATTATCTGGAAGCGAACATGACCGGTATTTATACCATGGAATATTCTTTAAATAGCGGTGAAGAAAACGGCATGAGCCGCCCGGACTTTTTGGCAGACGTGGACAAACTCAGTAACTGGTTGCGCAACAAAGATGAGGTTGAACATGTCTATACAATCAGTGATGTGTTTAAACGCTTGAATAAAAACATGCACGCCGATAATGATGAGTTTTACAAACTGCCCGACAGTCGAGAATTGTCGGCGCAATATTTGTTGTTATATGAAATGTCTTTGCCTTATGGGTTGGATTTAAATAACCAGATAAACATCAATAAAGATTCCACTCGTTTGGTGGTAACGGTTAAAAACATCAACAGCCAGCAAAGTATTGCCATGGAAAAAGAGATTAACCAATGGATTGAAACCAATACTTCGTTTGCCAGCTTTTACGTGGCCAGCCCTAATCTGATGTTTTCACACATTGGCGAGCGCAACGTTAAAACCATGGTGGGCGGCACCTTGTTGGCCCTGTTCCTGATTTCCCTGGTACTCATTATCGCCCTGCGTTCCTTGAAATTGGGCTTGATCAGCTTGGCGCCAAATCTTATCCCTGCCACCATGGCATTTGGTATTTGGGGGTTATATGACGGCAATCTTAGTATTGCTTTGGCCACGGCCGTGGGTATGACCCTGGGCATAGTGGTGGACGATACCGTACACTTTTTAAGCAAATACCAACGAGCTAGGAACGAACATAACAATACTCCGGAAGAGGCGGTGCGCTATGCATTTTCCTCTGTGGGTGTGGCCTTGTGGGTGACCACCTTTGTATTGGTTGCAGGTTTCATGGTGTTGGCCAGCTCTGATTTTGGCATGAACTCTACTATGGGTTTATTTACAGCGCTTACCATTGGTATTGCACTGATTGTGGACTTTTTGTTTTTACCTGCCTTATTGATGAAGGTTGAGGGCGATAAACCTTCGGTATCCATGAAGCTTCAAGGAGAAAAAAATGCTTAAACAAAAAATGTTATTTAGTGCACTGATGAGCCTGCTGTTGATGCTGGCCATTCAGCCCAGCTTCGCATTAACCCTTAGTGGCGATGCCGCGCAAAAAGGCCTGGCCATTGCCATGGAGTCGGATGCCCGTGATCAGGATTGGCATGACAGCCAAGTGAGTATGACCATGACGCTGCGCAATAAAAGGGGCGATGAAAGCCAGCGTAAGCTGCGCCTTAAGAGTCTGGAGGTAAAAGGCGATGGTGATAAGGGGTTAACTATTTTTGATTCCCCTAAAGACGTGAAGGGCACAGGTTTTATGAACTACTCCCATATCAGTAAACCGGATGATCAATGGTTGTTTTTGCCTGCGCTTAAACGGGTGAAACGTATCTCGTCTAAAAATAAATCGGGCCCTTTTATGGGCAGTGAATTTTCATATGAGGATTTGTCGTCATTTGAAGTTGAAAAATATGATTACCGCTATTTGGGTGACGAGGTGATCAATGAGCAGGATGTATACGCCATAGAGATGAAACCCGTTTATAAACATTCAGGGTATAGCAAGATCATAGTATGGCTTGACAAGGAGGAGTTTCGTTTACAAAAGCTTGAGTACTATGATCGTAAACAGTCTTTATTAAAGACCCAAACATTAAGCGATTATAAACTTTATCTTGGCAAGTATTGGCGCTCTCATTCCAATATGATGGAAAACCACCAGACCCACAAAACCACACGCTTAGAATTCAAGGACTATGAGTTTAAAACCGGGTTAACTAATTCTCAATTCAGTAAAAATGCACTGAAACGCATTCGATAAGGGGCGTTAACCTTAGTGTGAGCGGGTTGTTAGAAAAGCAGCCCGCATCAATAGTTGAAAATACAAGCGTATGAAAACCAATGGCTTGCGCAGTGCTTGGGAGTTAAGCGTTGAGCGGTTTTTCAGGGCTGTACAGTGACCCGCCAATCTCCAGTTGGGTGAGATACAAACGCATATCAAACTCCAGTTGATGATATTGGGGCAGCATGTGCTGGCACAATTGATAAAATGCCTTGTTGTGTTCTTTTTCTTTCAGGTGCGCTAACTCGTGCACCACTATCATATCCAAAAATTCTAGAGGCGCGTTTTTAAACACCGTGGCAATGTGAATTTCATTTTTGCTCTTTATTTTCCCCCCCTGAACTCGAGAGATGTACTTGTGCAGCCCCAGGGCATTATTAATGACATGGATCTTACTGTCGTAAACTACCTTGCTTAACGGTGCTGACTTCTTAAGGTATTGATTTTTAATAACCATTACATGGTCACGCAGGGCTCCGTCGTTTTTGATGCCGTGGGTGGTGGGGTACTTGGACAGCAGAAATTGATCCAGGGTCTTGGCGTCCACCATCTTTTGAACCTGGTCTTTCAATTCCGGGGCGTAGTTGGCTAGGTATTTTAAGGGGGTTGTCATAGATGGAGGGCACGGACTGCTAAAACGCCATTATATCCTCTGTCATGTGGGGTGTCTCTATACCCAATAATCACCAGCTTAAAAGGAGCGGGCAGGGGAGCCCCTGCTCACTTCTTGGACAGGCTAAAGACTAACCGCCCTTGATGATAGGGTCGGCATAACTGAGCTTCATGTCCCATGGGAATCGAATCCAGGTTTTTTGTGTCACTTCGTGCACATAGCTGTCCACGTAGTCGATGCCAGCAGGTTTGGCATAAATAGTAGCAAAGTGGGCTTTAGGATAGCGGGCGCGTACTTCGGCGGCGGTTTTACCCGTGTCGACCAGGTCATCTATCATCAACCAGCCAGCGCCATCGTCTTCAATGTCCGGTGCCTTGCTTAGGGTGAGCTTGCCGCGGTCCTGGCCGTCGTAACTGGAGATACAGATGGTATCTATCATGCGAATGTTCAACTCACGGGCAATAATGGCGCTGGGCACCATGCCGCCGCGGGTGACGGTAAGAATGCCTTTCCACTCTTTCAGGTCATGCAATGCCTTGGCCAGCTGGCGTCCAGCCTTATGCAGTTCTTCCCAAGAAACGAAAAAATCCAATTCGTATTGGCTCATTTTATATCCTCATAGGGGCATGTATTCATGATAGCACCCAAAAATGTCGAGTAAGGTTGGCTTAAAAAAGGCGAAATATTAACATAACGGTCAGCTTTTGATCCATTGGGGAATGATATAATTTATATTTGGCGCAATTGCCCACGAAATTCGATGCAATTAGTGATTGAAGAGATTCTTAATAACCGTACTCTTAGGCCAACTTTTTTTGGATGATTCATGCCATGTCGGTTCGCCAGCATTATTCCCACCAAGACGTTCTCGGTATTAAGGTGGGGCGCTTAGATAAGGGCCTTAATACGCAATTTATTGTTTATCGCCTGGGCGACACGATCATAGATGCCGGGCCCAGCAATCAATGGCGTCATGTCTTAAAATTTTTAAAACAGCAGCCTGTCTCCCAGTTATTGCTCACCCATCATCACGAAGATCACAGCGGTAACGCCCATAATATTGGCAAAGCGTTTAACCTAGTGCCTAAAGCACCGGCTTTATCTCAGCACAAATTGGCCCAGGGTTACCCCACCCCCTTTATACAAAAAGTGGTGTGGGGGAACTTAAAACCGGTGCAAACCCAGCCACTGGCTCCTTGTGAATACTTGTCCGATGGCAGTGAGATTGTTCCGGTGCACACCCCGGGGCACGCCAAGGATCTAACCTGTTTTTATCTGCCTAAACAGGGCTACTTTTTCAGCGGTGATTTGTTCATCGCCACTAAGCTCAAGATGATGCGCAGCGATGAAAATCTGGCAGAACTGATTGCCAGCATGCAAAAAGTACTGGCGCTGGATTTTGACGTATTGTTTTGTCCCCACGCAGGCATAGTGAAGCAGGGTAAAAAGCCGTTGCAACAGAAACTGGATTACATATTAAACATGTGTGATCAGGTTCAGGGGCTCACTGCCAAGGGCTGGGATACACAAGCCGTGTCTGACAAGTTGTTAGGTCCCAAGGACATGATGGGAAAGGTGACAGGTGGTAACTTTAGTAAACTTAACTTAATTAATCAGTGTGACTTAGTGACGTTATAAAGCCCGGCTAGCCCGTGTCTTTCAAGCTAGCCTGCGTGGGTTAGTGTTTGGGTTTTAGAAACTTTAATGTCATACGATCGCTTTCCCCTATAGCTTTATAATGTGCTTTTTGTGCCTCCTTATTGGGGCCAGGCATGCGCAGGGTAGGGGGCAGGGTCCACACCCCATTAGGGTGATCTTTTTTATCTTTCAGATTGGCGTTCACCTTCGACGCGCCCAAAAATGCAAAGCCTGCGGCCTTCGCCAATTTAATGATGTACCAGTCCCCTACATAGCCAGTGTCCACCATTTTTTGCAGATTAAAACTATCTGGTGCCTTATGCTCCACTACTCCCAGTATGCCGCCCGGTTTTAACGCTTTGTAAAAGGCGGCGAACGCCTGTTGTTCGCTGTCATTTTTCATCCAGTTATGAACGTTACGAAAGGTTAATACTCGGTCGGCACTGGCGGGCGGGGCGATGGCCAATTGATGGGGTGGCGCAAAATTAGTGGTGATGACCTTGTCATACACGTTTGGGTTTTGTGTGAGTTTGTCTGCAAATTTTGCGCGCATAGTGCGAAAGAACTTTAAGGGGGAATTGGCTGGAAAATGCGCCGCATAGAAAACCCCTTGCTCCTTTAACAAGGGGGCCAAAATTTCACTGTACCAGCCGCCCCCTGGCCAAATTTCCACCACAGTATGCTGGGGTAACACCTCAAAAAAATCCAAGGTTTGTTTAGGGTGGCGGTAATCATCTCGTGCCTGATGTTCGGCGCTTCTATGGCCCTGAGCCCAGCTGGGCAGGCAAAAAGAAACCAATATTATTATTAGCAGGGCATTTGCTTTATTGAATGTTGTCATGGGAAAACCTATGGGGGCAATGGAGCAAAGTATAGCGCTATGGGATGCCTAGCATGTGGGCGTAATACGACTATTATTAACAGGCTACAGGAGTTAATTATGCTGCGAATCGTCATTTTGATGTCCACCCTGTATTGCCAGAGCATCATGGCACAAGGGTTGATATTTGCCTATGGGCCGGGCAATGGCCCGCCATTTGCCATTATTAAACAGGGGCAACTTAGTGGTGGGCTCTTTAAGGATATGGGTGATGCTTTGGCTGGGCATACAGGTTTGAGTGTGTCATATCGCCAGGTACCCACCAAACGGGCCTCAAGTCTGTTAATGAGCGGTGAGGTAAATTCACTATGCTTGACTCACCCTGATTGGATCGATGACCATGAACAACTATTTTGGTCACAAATCATCGCCCACGATTACGATCATATTATGAGTTTAAAGCGGCGCCAGCTGGGCATAAATACCTATAAGGATTTACACTCTCTGACCATAGGGGCCATGACCGGCTATATTTACTTTCCAGAATTAATGCAGCAGTTTAGCCAAGGGGGTGTGAACCGCCGGGATTTTAATAGTTTGCAGTCGCTTTATTCATCGTTATTTGCCAGCCGATTGGACGGTGTAGTGGACTCACTAATTTCCATTAATTATCGAAAAAAGACCCAGGCACAATACCAACCGTTACAGGTCTCTAAACTAGTGGTTTACCAATACGATTTATACTGTGCGTTTAATGTGAATTTGTTAGGAGTAAGGAAAAGAATTGAACATGGACTGCAAGTGATGTTGGATAAAGGAGAGTTCAAGCAGATCATAAATCGATACAAGTAACCTGTAAAAGACTAGCCCTGTAAATATTCACTTAGGCAATTCTCAAGCGTTGTGAAGGTTTGTTTTAACAATGGCATTAACGAAAGTAAACTTTGCTCATCGCACTGATCACTGGCTACTTCAATTTGAGCGGCCAGAGTGCTTAGAGAATGACCGCTGACGTTTGCCGCCACGCCTTTTATGGTATGGGCCACCGACTTCACATTATCATAGGATCTGGTGTCTATGGCCTGTTCTAAGTCATTTAGTATTTTGGGCATGTCCTGTAAAAATAAGCTGGCCAGCATTTTTAAGCTTTTGTGATTGCCTCTCATGCGTTGCAGGGCGTCTTCCTGATCCCAGATAATATCTTGCTGGCTGGGTTTTGCATCTTGCCGGGGGGCTTCAGTGGGGGCAAGCTTTGCGTCTGGGTTCAGCCAGAGTTGCAATTTTTCCTGTAACATACTGGTATTAATGGGTTTGCTTAGATAATCATTCATGCCTGCCATCAAACACTTTTCACGA
>Ga0209290_1000157_pt1 | contig 62334 bp, 61 predicted proteins | sample EN1Hudsemesocosm_2_FD_184632 | JGI IMG/M metagenome (GOLD analysis project Ga0209290, IMG submission 184632) | Methane-oxidizing microbial communities from mesocosms in the Hudson Canyon - EN10B Hudson Canyon (SPAdes) (version 2) | ecosystem: Environmental > Aquatic > Marine > Cold seeps... | reverse complement strand
AATCTCTACAAGTACCCACAACAAATTATTTCGATTAAGTTTTTAAAGAGCGAGGAGGGAAGAAGTATTCCGTCCTGTTGAGCTCGACCATTATACAGAGCCAACTCATTGTGTCAATCTTTATTTTTAGGAAGTTTTCGAAGTGACTAACAAAAACACAAAGCCAACACGAGAAACAAACAACCTAACAACAAACATCAACTGAACCCCGAAGAGCTCAACCTCAACAACCAATCCGTTAAGGAGCAGACCATTATAACGAATAAAACTAAACGGTCAAGCTTTTATTTTTCAATCTAAACCCGAGGAAGTTAAACAAACTAAGTAAGAACAAATCCGACTAAAAACCCCTTCGCCCTTCAGCACCGGAGCGTTGAAGAGCTGGCTATTTTACCGCTTTATCACTTCCGGTCAAGCGTTTATTTTAACTTTCTGCTTTTTATTCACTTTTAAAGTAATTCCCTATTTAATTAGTATTGGATACTAAAAACAAATCACTTGGCGGGCTCAAATAACAGGCTAGGCTTCCCTAATAAATAACCCTGCCCATAATCTACGCCTATTTTACGTAGCCTTTCTAACTGAGCTGGCGTTTCCACAAATTCTGCAACCGTTTGCTTGCCCTCTAATTTTGCGGCTTCAGCAATAAAACGCACGACTAATTCAGAATAAGAATCTGCCAGAAAGTTACGAATATAAGATCCATCAATCTTCATATAATCAACATTAAACTTCGGCATTGTGGCTAAATTACTCGAACCTACACCGATATCATCCAAAGATAACTGACAGCCTAATTCCTGTTTGAGCCTGCGCATTAATACTGTTGCATCTTCCATATCTTGATCTGCGACATTTTCAGTCATTTCAAAACAGACTTGTTTGGTATTTATTTGATAACGTTCAAATTGCTCTTTTACGTAGTCAAAAAACTGATGATAGCGCACAGTATTACCTGCAATATTTAAGGAATAAACGGTTTCCTTATCTTTATTAGTCTGCATAAACTGGCAAAATTGATGCACCACATAAAGATCGATTTCTCGGCTGACATGGAATAATTCAGCGGCTGATAAATAGGGATACGGCGCATGGATGTTGCCTTCTGCATCTTGATAGCGTAATAAGACCTCCACTTTTTTTGCTGTAGAGTTAACATCAAGTGGCACGATAGGCTGTGCAAATAATACAAATGACTTATTCAACAAGCCTTCTCTGATAACCGGCAGTAAACGTAAAGCCCGCCGATAGTTTTCTAATTTTGGCGCATCAGGTTTGAGCAATTTAACAATACTACCACCAGTAAGGCGAGCCTCATGCAAAGCCACATCCGCCGCGGCAAATGCGAGTTTTGGTTCATCATAATCGGGCGTTAAGGGCGTGATACCACAATACAGCTTAGGGTAATATCGCTTGCCTGCTATCGTAATACTTTGCTTGTCCAGTGTATCCACTAATTGCTCTGCGATCACGACACTTTCAGCGGCGGTTTTAGGCATAATCAGACCAAAACGGTTATGCTCCAATTTACCAAATATGGCTTGTGGGTAATGAGCGATTTCCTGCGCAATAAACTGCTCTACTCGGCTGATTAATTGCTGCTCGGCAGAAAACCCTTGGAGAAAACTGGCCACCTGTGTGGCATTATTAATTTCTGCAAAAATCAAACAGCTGGTTTGCTGCCGATTAGCGAATAGATCGCTTAGTACCTGTAAAAACGCTTCTTTTTCAATCATCATCATTGTTATTTATCTCACTTCAGGGTGATGCCGTTTATAAGCGGCCACACTGGTACAGGTAGAAACACAATAAGGCACCAAATAAGTGAGCAAAATCCTAAGGATTTCATCTGGCAATAAATAGCCTCTTGCCCACAAAACACTGCCATAATTAATCAGCATCAGCAGTGTACCGACTAAAATCGCCATTTTTAACGAATAGAAGAAGATATCTTTACAAAAAGCGAGGCTAAACCAAAGTTTCATTATTTTACTGCTTCTTTAGCTTGCTGCATTTTTTTAGCAATTCGCTGTTTTGCGCTATCTGATAACTGGCAGTTTTCTGCGTGAGAATGCCCCTCTAATGCACCCAACGCCTTATTCATAAACTGCAATTGCTTCGCGTATCGACTACAGGTTTTACACATCAAGAAATGCAGTTTCATTTCCATGCGTGTGACCCAAGGCAATGAAATATCCATCTCTTTCGACGTGAGCTCTATGATTTCTTTACATTTATACATGATCTTATTCCTTACTAAACCAATTGGTTTCTAGGCATTGCCTTAATTTTACGCGAGTACGAGATAGCGTTACCCACAATTGATTATCGGATTCAAAGCCCAATAAAGCACAACATTCTTCTGTTTCTAAGCCATCGACCGTGCGTAATAACAATAAATCCGCCATACGTTGCGGTAGTCGCGTCAGGCAGTCATTAAAGGCGAGCCAAAATTGCTCATCGTCCATGCTTTTATCGGGCGTGCCCCACTCGACTAAATCGACCTGCCAATTGCCTTGCTGATCAAATTGATACGCCAAGACATCGTTAGCGCTTTCATCGTTATTCAGTAGAGTCAGTTCACGACTGTGCTTTCTATAATGATCAATAATCTTATGCTTTAAAATCCCGACCAACCAAGTTCTGACGGTAGAGTTACCGGAAAATTTATCAAAGGCTAAAAAACCAGCTAATAAGGTTTCTTGTACTAAATCTTCGGCAGTGGCTTCGGAGCGCACCCGCGCTAAGGCAAAACGATATAAAATATCACCGTAATCATTGAGCCAGTTTTCAGGGGATTCGTTATTAGATTGAGTCATAGAAAATGTGTGTGTTATTTATGCGCGTTACTTATTATAAGTGGCAACACGCATAATCGGCACTTTCCCTTCTTTATTCGATCAGTTTTAACCACGTTTCCAAGCATGAAACTTAGCCACCCACTGCAATAATTTCTCAGGCTGATGATTCTTTTTCCACACACCCGCGACATATTTATTCGCTTCCGCCATCGTTGGATAAATATGAATCGTGCCTAATACTTTATTTAAGCCTAAGTTATATTTCATCGCTAAGACAAATTCTGCGATTAAATCTCCTGAATGCTCACCAACAATAGTCACACCTAATATTTTATCTTTACCGGGCACGGTTAATACTTTAACAAAACCATGCGCCTCACCATCCGCAATCGCACGATCTAAATCATCAATGCCATACACGCTGGTTTCATAAGCAATGCCCTGCTCTTTCGCTTCTTGCTCATTCAAGCCCACTCGTGCCACTTCAGGATCGGTAAAGGTTGCCCAAGGAATAATAGAATAATCGGTTTTAAACTTTTTAAACGATCCGAATAAGGCATTAACTGAGGCATACCACGCTTGATGTGCTGCCGTATGGGTAAATTGATACGGCCCTGAGACATCACCGCAGGCATAAATATTGGGGAAATTGGTTTCTTGAAAAGCATTAATTTGTACCGTGCGACGATCAGATAATTGCACGCCTAATTCTTCTAATCCATAACCCGTGGTATTGGCGACACGACCAATCGCTAATAACACTTGATCAAAAGGAATGCGTACTTGCTCGCCTTTATGCTCGGCAATTAATATTTTTTCACCATTTTCGATGATAAATTCTTTCGCGGTATGCTCTAGCTTAACGTCGATGCCTTCTTTAATAAAATTAGCCGTCACGACTTCTGATACATCCATATCTTCACGTATCATTAAACGTGGAGCCATTTCTACTTGCGTCACCTGCACACCTAAGCGATTAAACGATTGCGCTAATTCACAACCAATCGGGCCGCCACCTAATACCACCATGCGTTTTGGTTTATCGCGTAAATTCCAGACATTATCCGACGTTAAATAATCAATTTTATCTAAACCCGGAATGGGGGGTACAAAAGGACGCGCACCCGCGGCAATGACAATAGAGCGCGTACTAATCGTTTTAACACCGTCTTCAGTAGTGACTTCCACTTCCCAAGGTGAAACAATTTTTGCCGTGCCAACCACTACATCAACACCCAATTCGGTATAACGTTCGACTGAATCATGCGGCGCAACAGTACTTACCACCCCTTGAATACGCTCCATGACTTCGCTAAACTCGAAATCAGCCTGCATGGACTTGATGCCAAATTCTTTAGAGCGCTTAGTCATCGAAATTAACTTACTCGATTTAATCAAGGCTTTGGAAGGTACACAGCCCGTGTTTAAACAATCACCACCCATTTTATGCTTTTCTATTAAGGTGACTTTAGCTTTAACCGCTGCAGCGATATAAGACGTCACTAAACCCGCTGAACCGCCACCAATCACGACGATATTGTTATCGAATTTCTTGGGTTTATTCCATTTTTTATACATTTTCTTAGCTCCTATTGCTGTGACAATCTTCTTAGCGATCAAAGGGAAAAGCCCTAATAATATAAATGAACCCAATAAAGCAGGGGATAAAATACCTGTTAATGAATCAATTTTAGCTAACTGTGTACCCGCATTCACATACACGGCCGTACCCGCCAACATACCTATTTGACTGACCCCATAAAATGTCCCTATTCGCATATTTGTTAGGCCCATTAACAAATTAATCATAAAGAAAGGAAACACTGGCACTAACCGTAAGGTAAACAAATAAAATCCACCTTCTTTTGCTACGCCCTCATCAATTGCTTTAAGACGTGCGCTAAATTTAGTTTTGACCGTATCACGAAATAAAAACCGAGCGGCTAAAAAGGCCAAAGTTGCGCCAATACTTGAGGCAAAAGAAACAATCAAAGTTCCCCACAACACCCCAAATACAGCCCCACCTGCTAAAGTTAAAATCGCGGCACCCGGTAAAGATAATCCTGTCACCGCCACATAAACCAACATATAAACGGCAACTGCAAGTTTTGGATTGGCGGCACGATAATTTTCAATCGCTGACTGCTGGGATTTTAAAGTATCTAAAGTTAGATAATGCCCTAAATCAAAATAGAAAAAAGCACTGATAAACGCCGCGATAAAAATCAGCAAAATAATACGAGAGGAAGTCATTTTGTGTCCGTTTAAATAATAAGTTATCCATAAGTCGTGGCTGCGACCAAAAACTTACAGGGCAATAAAAATAAAAGTCAGCCCACGTACTAAGCTAGCTCGGCACTTCGCTGTTGTGTTAGGCTATTGAGCAATAATCAAGGAACACTCTATGATAAACGTATTTGTTATTTGCACGGGAAATTCCTGCCGTAGCGTGCTCGGCGAGGCTTTATTTAATCATTTGGGAGCTGGACGAATCCAAGCTTTTTCTGCAGGTAGTCACCCCAAAGGAAAAATAAAACCAGTAACACTCACCACCTTACAACGACACGGATTACCCACTCAGGCGCTTAAGAGTCAATCTTGGAACGAATTTGCTAATCAGCCTATGGATATTGTCATCACGGTTTGTGACAATGCAGCCGAGGAAAGCTGCCCAGTTTACTTAAATAACGCCATTAAAGTACATTGGAGGCTAGCTGAACCCAGTCATATTGAAAGATCTGAAGATGAAATCATGGATGCGATTGAACAAATCTACGGGATACTGGAGCAACGGATTAAAAAAATGCTATCTCTATCACTGGAAAGCATGTCACCCAAGCAATTAAGCACAGAACTCAACGCATTAGCTGACAACGAGGATTAAATCATGACTGGAAAACAACATGATATGGGATTTTTTGAGCGTTACCTGACGCTATGGGTAGGCTTATGTATCGGCATCGGTATTCTACTAGGTGCTTATGCACCGCAATTTGCCAAAACATTAGATAGCATTAGTATCAACGTGAACGGTGCGCCGATTGTTTCTATTCCTATTGCAGTTTGCCTGTTTTTTATGATGTATCCGATTATGGTAAAAATTGATTTTTCCGAAGTCGTCAAAGCTGGGAAAAGTATCAAGCCCGTAACACTGACGCTGCTGGTTAATTGGGCGATCAAACCGTTTACCATGTATGCCATTGCTTACTTATTCTTAGGCATATTGCTGCAACAGTTTATCGGTATAGGTGCGGTTGATTTAATCAAAATGCCATTTGGCATAGATTTACCTGCAGGCAGCCATTATGGTTCAGGAACTGTGATCATGCATGAAGGCGTAAAAATGCTGGAAGTGCCCTTATGGCGTAGTTATTTAGCTGGCTGCACTTTACTCGGTGTCGCCCCTTGTACCGCAATGGTTTTAGTCTGGGGCTATTTAGCGCAAGGCAATGCGGGACATACCTTGGTTATGGTCGCCATTAACTCTTTGGTCATGTTGCTACTTTATGGCGTTATCGGCGGTTTTCTATTAGGTGTCGGTCAATTACCTGTTCCTTGGCAAGCCTTATTACTCTCGATTAGTATTTATGTCGCCCTGCCATTATTTGCTGGTTATTTTTCCCGAAAATGGATTATTGCGCATAAAGGGCTGGCGTGGTTTGAACATAAATTTCTCCATCTACTCACACCGATCACTATTATTGCCTTATTGCTCACCTTAATCCTGTTATTTTCATTTAAAGGTGCAGTGATCATTGCCAACCCACTCACTATTTTATGGATTGCCATTCCCTTAACGCTACAAACACTCCTTATTTTTTCCATAACCTATTTAGCAGCAAAATTATGGGGGTTTTCTTACGAGAATGCAGCGCCTTCGGCATTAATCGGCGCATCAAATCATTTTGAAGTCGCTATTGCCACGGCGGTTATGTTATTTGGATTGTCATCAGGCGCAGCGCTGGCAACCGTTGTAGGAGTACTAATTGAAGTACCTTTGATGTTAGCGTTAGTTGGTTTTTGCAAGCGCAGTAAAAACTGGTTTCAAGAGGCAGAATAAAAACACACTATTTTTTAGACTTCGGTGGCGGTGGCGAGTACTTATTATCCAACGTTTTATCAATTTTAACCGCAAGGCTTTCTACCGTTTTAATGGTTAGCTTTATATTAGGGCCTTTTGCCTCAGAAATATAATTACCTATTAACTGAGCATCGCTAACTCGTACTAAATGCCCCATTAAATAAGAAAATAAATAACTAGGCTTATGCAAACGACCGACAAGTACGTAATCAGCACCAAATTCCTTACCTAATTTAGCAGCAACATCATGATGATCAAATAAATAACCCACACCGCTATCAGCAAATTTTTGGCTCTCTAGATCTATATTAATAATCGTGTAATCCGCTCTGCCAAGCTCAGCTTCCAACAAGGGCTTTATCGAGGCGGTGCGCTTAATTTCAGCAGGTATTCGCGGCTTTAACGTCATATCCTTGAGTTGAAAATCAAGGATTGCAATTTTGGTTTCTGAAAATGCATTAATACTCGTTAAGCAGAGAGTGATTAAGATCAATAAGCGTTGGATTTTTTTTATATTCATAGCGTTAGTTATCATTAGCGTAACGTCTCATTACTAAAGGGTACAAACAGTTTTCAGTTTGTTATTCCTGCATGTTGTTAGGACTTTACCCATGAATAATGAGAACTTACCCATTAGTACGAAATAGTATTTTTACACTAAGCAGCTAGTATTTGTACAACTTTAATTTTATCTTCCCTGAAAAAACCAAGCTACATATTTTAAATCTATTGGCACTTATTTACTAATACCATTAACTGACCAATCATAATCTATATCCGCATCAATCTCGTAAGCTACCGGTAAATCAGCACGGTAACCGCGAATAAAAGTACCTACTCCACCGACTTTTTCAAAATCCTTTTTGAACCACTTAAAGATTTTAGAGACAAGGATTTCGTCTTTCGCTATGTGTAAGCCTTTTTTATTATTACGTAAAAAAGCATTAGCTTGTTCATCTAACTGTTTATTTAATGTTGTCGCTGTATAAGGTTCGTTTCTTAAATCAGGGCAGCTCACCGAAGCACAAACAATGGCTAAATGAATACGCGGCTCGCCCATCGGTCGAATTTTGTTATTCTCAATATCATCCAAAGAAACCGTATTACCACCAATTGTTCCCGCATCACGCCCCCAAACTGGCTTAAAAAAACTACCTACATCTTTAATACTTTCTAAAGGCCAGTGATCAACCACTGTTTTTAAAGCCAAAATATTGTAGGTGTTTATATAAAAGGCTAAGGTTTCTTCTCTACCTTTTAGAGAGGTAACAGGGTAAGTTGAAATCTGCTGATAGACTTTGTCCACCAAGCCACTTTTCTTTAACGCGGCATAATCTACTAAAGCTAACGGTGTACCATTTTTCTCTCCGTGTTTTACCGACTTCAATACTTCCGCATAACCTTTCCAATCTGGCTCTTGCGCCGCAACGTTGTTTGCTAATAATAATCCGGCAATCACTTTTAATACTGCATATTTCATACAACACCTATTTCGTTAAGTTAATAAATAAATAATATTAACGATAAGTCGAGGGTATTTCTGAAACCTTACACCTATTAAAAATAAAAGGGGATTCATAGCGCTTTATTAACCTCCAGTAAAGTCGCTACCCAACTAGAAAGCTCTTTATTTGCCAGCTCAGTTAAATCAACAAATCCCTTTACCGCCCCCGCAGCATCAGGTGATTCTGTATTTTTTGAAAATTTGAATATGCGCTTACTCAGCAAACGAGAACCGTTACTAGAAAAAGCACTTACTCTCAACACCATAACAACCCGAGCATTATTTGCAGATTCGAATTGTTGTTCAAATTGCATCAGCTGTATCTTTATATTTATCAGCTTACCTTGCGCAGCAATATTTAACCGGTGCTCTAAGAGTGTCGGTACTGGCGCTTCCCAACGATCCAGATTGTAATAAGCAATAGCAGTAGGATTACTGTACAGCAAGCGATAACGTATACGTTCGTCCCATAACCAACTCGGCGCATCCACATTTACCGTCGAATTATTTATGTTTGCCTCCTTCGCTATCCCTAAGTCGTGATGAGTAGGAACAGATAAATTAGGCCTCATACTACAAGCTGAAGTCATGATTAGAAATGAAATAGCCAAGATTTTTTTTGTGATAGGTTGTTTCATTGCGCTTCCTTAAAACCTGGCTCACCAGGAGCGGGGTGTAATAATTCAGTACCGAACAAAAAGGCTTGCGGTTCAGACTCCAACATCGAGCCCACTCGATCAAATCTACGGGTTGTTGCTTGTAATTGCATAATCAGCGTATCGGCTCTAGGCAAGGTTTTATTGAGTAGTCGCTGACCAACCATCGTGCCTGTCTGCATAAGTTCGCCTGACTGCTTAGATAGTACTGTCATATCTTGACGTAATTGCTGACTTAATAACGTAAATTCATCGGCTAAGTGATTCATTTTAACCAACGATTGATGAGCGTCTGCAGTCAATATTGGCACTTGGTCTAGTATTTTTTCCGCACTGTTTTCCAATTGATTTAATTTATAAGTGGCCGTATCAACATTCACTAAAATCTGTTTTATGTGCTGCATATTATTATCACTTAATAAGCTATTCAAACGAGTCATCAGTTCACGTGCTTGTTCAACCGTCTCTTCTCCGGAATCTGACAATCGCTCAATTAATGAGGGCTTTAAAGGAATACGATTTTCAAGAGCATTGCCTGGAGATAAGCGCTCAGCATTCGAACCATTATCCTGCAGTGCTATCTGCGTTAATCCAGTCACGCCTTTCATTGCTAAGGTAGCAAAAACACCTCGCGTAAAAACTATATCTTCATTGATTTCCAAAGCCACAAGAATCACATCGCTATTATCAGGGTCGAAACCAATAGAACGCACTTTTCCTGCCTCGATACCCCGATAATAAACCGTAGACCCTGTTTTTAGACCCGTCACCGATTGCTGTGTTTGTGCGATATAAGTCTGTGTTTTATGCTGCACATCACTTAGCCAATAAACAAGAATGACCGTACTGCTGATCAGTATAGCCATAAATAAACCAGTCACTAATGCAAAACTATCCTTCCCCATGCGCTGTCTCCTGCAAATGAAATATCCGCTGAGCGCGGTGATTATGAAAAAATTGTTTGATAAAAGGATGCTTATTATTAAGTACCTTTTCCAACGTATCAAAGGCAACTAATTGGTGATCCGCGAGTACCGCCACTTTACTACAAAGATCCCTTAATATATGCAGATCATGAGTCACCATAAACACTGTAAAGTTCAGCTCATAGTGCAGTTCTCGTAATAAAGTCACAAAGTCTTCGCTCGCGATAGGGTCAAGCCCAGAGGTAGGTTCATCAAGCAATAATAAGTCTGGCTCCAAAATCAAAGCGCGAGCCAGAGCAACACGCTTGATCATGCCTCCCGATAATTCCGAGGGACTACGCATGGCATCATGTGCTGTTAGGCCGACCATGCCGAGTTTCATACACACCATTAGTTTAACTAATGACTCATCATTAATACCTAGCTCACGTAGTGGAAACGCAATATTTTCAAATACGCTTAAAGCACTGAAGAGAGCACCATTTTGAAACAGTACGCCAGTATGATTACGCCGTTTCCGACATTCCATCGTACAGGCTTCCTGCACTTGCTCACCTAACACTCTTAAACGTCCCTGGCTCGGTTTTTCCAGACCAATTATTTCGCGCAATAAAGTGGTTTTCCCACTCCCTGAAGCTCCTACTAAACCCAGTATTTCACCTTTTTCAAGGCACAGACTAATATCTTGATGCACCAATTGCTCACCAAAATAGGTCCAAACATGCTCTACCTCTATTACGTGCTGCTCATTCATGGGAACCCCACGTTTCTAAATAAAATGGAAAAAATGGTATCCACCATAATCACGGCCGTAATACTCGCCACGACAGCATTTGTAGTTTCAGCCCCTAAACTTTCCGTATTCGGCTTTATTAAAAAACCGAAATGACAAGAAATGAGCGCAATCATCACACCAAACACAACGCCCTTAGCCAGACCAATATAGACATTCACCACAGGTACAGATTTAGGTAATTGTTCAAGAAATTGCTGATAACTAATATCTAAAGCTAAATCTGCCGACACCATGCCACCTATCATGGCAATCACATCGGTCCAGATAATAAGCAAAGGCATAATTAAAGATAACGCGACCACCTTAGGCACCACCAGTCGCAATGAGTGAGAAACGCCTAAAGCGGATAAGGCATCCAACTCCTGAGTAACCCGCATAATACCAATTTCAGCGGTCATCGCAGAACCGGATCGTCCCGCGATAATAATCGCGGCCAGCATAGGGCCAAGCTCGCGAATGATACTCAGTCCAAGCAGGTCAATAATATAAATTTCCGCACCAAAGCGCTGCAACTGTAACGAAGATAGGTAGCTCATTGAAACACCTACCAACAAGCCCACCAAGGCGGTAATCCCCAAAGCGCTTACCCCAGCCTTGTAAATAGTAAGTGAAATTTCCTTAAAAGGGATTGCTCGTGGATGACTTAGCAAAAACATGACATCCAGCGTTAATCGACCAAATAAAGTCAACCAAGTACATATATGCCAATAAAACCCTTTTAACTGCATCAATATATAAGCAAATATTGCAGAAAAATTTATCTGCATAGGCTCTGCTACGGGAATGCTACGACCATGCCAATGCTCAAATAAGCGCATATCATCTGGGCGTATAATTAAATCAGCAGGTAACTGCTTATTCCAAGCCTGCCACAGCAAAAAAGCAGCGGCGCTGTCTAAGCGATCAATCTGACTAATATCCCACTGCTTTCTCTTGTCTCGACCAAGTTTTTTAATTGCCTTAAGCTCTGGAGACTCAGCGAGTGAACGCAAAGTCCAATGCCCCTTCAGAATAACCAAAGTACGACCATCATCTTCCTTAGAAAAGGTAATTTGAGGTTTGCTCATACTCATTAGATTGTCGCGCATAAAATACTCACTTAAATATAACGTAATGATTAGTCGCTATTAACACCACAACCTTACCCTCAATCAAGGAGAAGGTTAAGGGGAAACTTTTTTTATCTCACTTAATTTATTTTGTAAGGAACACCCCCCTAAGCTGACCAATAGGCAGATGAACATTCATTTCAACCCTATGTAAATTCCCTGTATAAAAAACTTTAATAATCGTTTACAATTCACATTTATAGTAAGTAGTTATAGGGCGCTTGAAATTAGTTGATAACTCAACTCGTAGAATTCAAAATTCAGTTTCTTCGGAAGTGCAGGTTCAATTCCGGCCCTCGAACCATTAGAAACTATGAAAATGAATCCAGCCTCGACTGGATTTTTTTTGTTTCTACCGTTCCTATTACACAAAACATGAAAACCTTAGCTGCCCCCAAGGTTTTCGCAAAAAATTTTCCTATAAAATTTATAGCTACGAATTAAACTCGAAACATAAATAATATAGTAGGGCGGACTTTAGTCCGCTTTTTTTAGCAATGACAGACTAAAGTCCGCCTTACCATGTTCAGCTGTCCCGCCTGAAACTCGTAGCCAAATTTATCAAATTACGTAATCATTAATTAGTGGAGAAACAAACTCATGGGTAGAGCCTACGCAAACCGTAAAGATTCCATGGCAAAAACATCAGACGCCAAAGCCAAAGTCTACAGTAAATATGGTCGTGAAATTTATGTTTGCGCAAAAGCTGGTGGGTTCGATCCAGATGGCAACTTAGCATTACGCGGCTTGATTGAGCGCGCAAAAAAAGACCAAGTACCTAGCCATGTCATTGAAAAAGCGATAGATAAAGCTAAAGGCGGTGGTGGTGAAGATTTTGCACCCGCTCGCTATGAAGGTTTTGGCCCTGGCAGTAGCATGGTTATTATTGAGTGCTTGACCGACAACCCTAACCGTACTTTTGGCGATGTGCGTCAGTGCTTTACTAAATCAAAATGTAAAATTGGTACTCAAGGCGTTGCTAGTCACATGTTTGATCATGTAGCTATCTTTTCCTTTAAGCATAATGACGAGGAAGCAATCCTTGAAGCATTATTGATGGCTGATGTTGATGTTTCAGATATTGAAAGCGAAGACGGTAAAATCACAGTATTTGCACCTCAAGCTGAATATTTCAAAGCTAAGCAAGCGTTAATTGATACTTTAGGAGAAATTGACTTTGAAGTGGATGAGATTCAATTTTTACCGCAAATCACGAAACCTATTAGCGGCGAAGACTTAGAAATGTTTGAGAAGTTCTTAGATATGCTTAATGACTTAGATGATGTACAGAATATATATTATGACGTAGAGTTTTAAGACTGTATTTTTCTAAAATTAACAAAAACTTCTCATTACCAAAGTCTTGCACCGATAATCTATGCCTTAGTCTCTGGCTTACGGCTAAAATATGCGGAATGACTCCCTGAGAACTAATATCCACAGACTTTAAATATTTACAGCATACGACTAAAAATGGAAAGAACATCCCTACTCTTTCCATTTTTAATGACAGTCTTATTGTGTCTTTTCTACTTTACATCTCCCCGTTACTACACCGCCTTGACTTACAGTAAAGCCGCCAGTACCTTCTGTTGGACCTTTTCCTGGTATACCAATACGACATGAACCTTCTCTGCCCTGAATATCTATAGGCAACTCTTCATCAACGTCATACTCAGCTTTACATGTTGCTATCATAAAGTTTCTATTCTCCGTGAACTTGACCTCAGCAGGCCCCATATAAGAAAATTCACCGCCCGTAGCTTCGATATGACAATGCCCTTTAACAGGGTTGATACCAATAAAAGGTACATCAGGGGGCGCAGGCATCGCATTAACATTCATAGCAGAAACAAGTAATCCAGCACCCAAAAGAAGTAATTTTTTCATATTTTATTTAGCCTAATTAATTTAACGTTAGAAAAACCGAACATTTCAATATTCGGATAACTTAAATTAATGCAATTTATGGACCATATAAAAGTTTAAAACAAATCAAACACCTAGCCAACAGAAGCAATTAAACTATGTTATTTAACACTAATATACCTAAAAAACCCACCCAAAACATTACTTTCATTTAGCTCACTTATTATTTAAAAAGCGCTTTATCTGCGGTGCGAAATACCATAGTAAAAATAGAATGGCGGCAGTTCCTAGCACAGGAATAGCAAGGTCTGGATTAGTACGCAAAATAACTTTTGCAATGCCTAAAACAAATAATACAACGACGACCTTTAACAGCGCCAGCAACCAGCTCAACGCTGAGCTCATAAACTTTTGTCCTAAATTCATAGTGATTTTCTTATTCCAAGAATTAATTATTTTTTAAATAACTAGCCTAAACCCTAGGTTTTTTAATAGAATGGATTACGCTATTATCTAAAATCTCACGGATAGAACCTAAACCATGCGAAATCCTAATCAGCCAGCAGATATTTTAATCGTAGATGATACACTGGAAAACCTTCAGTTGCTGTCAAATATCCTTAAAGAAGCCGGTTATAAAGTTCGCCCCGCCTCAAGTGGTAAATTAGCTTTAAAAGCGGTTGAACACCAATTACCTGATCTTATTTTATTAGACATTAAAATGCCGGAGATGGATGGTTATGAGGTTTGTCGAGTACTAAAAAGTCAGCATTCGACTAAAGATATCCCCGTGCTTTTTATCAGTGCTTTAAGCGATATTGAGGACAAATTAAAAGCTTTTCAAGCGGGTGGTCTTGACTATATAAGCAAACCTTTTCAATTTGAAGAAGTCAAAGCGCGCGTTTCTACTCATGTGCAATTAAAAGCTTATCAAGATGATATGGAGGCTAAAATTGAATTAGGCATAGAAAAAGCAGAAGCACTAACCCAAGAAATCATCGAAACACAGCGTGAAGCCATTATGACTATGGGGGAAATCTGTGAAACGCGCTCCCATGAAACTGGCTTACATATTAAACGAGTTGCTGAATATTGTTATTTACTCGCACATTTAGCCGGTAGTGAAGATGCATGGATCATTAAACAAGCTTCACCTATGCATGATATAGGCAAGGTCGGTATTGCTGATCATATCTTACATAAACCAGGAAAATTAGATGCCGACGAGTGGCGCGTTATGCAAACACATAGTGAGCTAGGCTATAAAATGCTATCCGTTTCACATCGGCCCTTACTAAAAACTGCGGCCACCATTGCCCATGAACATCATGAAAAATGGGATGGTAGCGGCTACCCGCGCGGATTAAAGGGCAAAGAAATTAGCTTTGCCGGACGTGTTACTGCTATTGCCGATGTGTTTGATGCGCTTGGACACGCTCGCTGTTATAAAAAGGCCTGGCCTTTAGATGAGATATTCAGTTTTTTCAAAGAACAACGCGGTAAACACTTCGATCCTGATTTAGTTGATTTGATGCTTGCATCAATCGATCAATTTTTAGCCATTGGGCAAAAATATCAGGAAGGGCTTTCTGATGAATAATAGGCATACATTAACTTGAACAAAGCTTCTGGTTATCTACCCAATACGAATCAATTTACACTTAGCATAGAGTCGCATTTTTACTTTAGATAAGCGCCTTTTGCGAAGCCCATCACTTTATGCGTAGGATTGATGTGACTAGTATTATTTAATTATAAATTCCCTTATTGGGTGAAGGCGCTTTTATGAAAAAAGTATATCATTTACTAGCGGGTTTAAGCCTTGCTTATAGCGGCTTGGCTTTAGCTGTTGAGCCAATAAAACCAGAGTCCGTCGGTTTATCAAGTATGCGTTTAGGCAGGTTAAGCCAAGTGATTGATCAGCATATCGAACAGAAAAAAATAGCTGGCGCAGTCACACTCGTCGCTCGCAAAGGTAAAATTGCTTATTTACGCCCTAGTGGCTTAGCTGATATTGACAAGCCGATGCAGGCAGATACTATTTTCAGAATTGTATCAATGACCAAGCCGCTGACCAGTACTGCGATCATGCTCCTGTACGAACAAGGTAAGCTTCTCCCATCTGATCCTGTCGCAAAATATATTCCTGAATTCCAAAACCAGAAAGTTCTGGAAATGAATCCTAAAGGCAGTGAATTTCCTTATAAATTAGTGCCCGTTAAACGCGACGTTACTATTCATGATTTACTAACGCATACCTCAGGCCTGTTATATTTAGCCTCAACGGGCTGGTTTCCAAATGATAAACGCGAACAAGTTGTCAGCTTTTATCGCGAAGCCGGTATTACCGATGGCTTTTGTCGCCCCGATGAAACTATCGGTGAGATGGTTAAACGCCTAGCTAAGTTACCTTTATATGCACAACCCGGCGAAGAATGGGAATACGGACTTTCTGCGGATGTTTTGGGTTATTTAGTCGAAGTTGTTTCAGGCATGAAGTTTGATCAGTTCGTGCAGACTCAGATTTTTGATCCGTTAAAAATGCAAGACAGCCATTTTTATATTCCAGAAAGTAAAATAAGCCGACTCTCAGCTGACTGGAGCTCTGATTGGCACGGCTCTTTAGAGCGCGTAACCGGCCCTTTAATTGATGGTGATTTAGCTTTGTGTCCTAATGATGCTTATGCAACTTCGGGAAAATATTTATCTGGCGGAGCCAGTGTTTTATCCACGGCCTATGATTACTATCGTTTTGCACAAATGCTGTTAAATAAAGGCGAGCTCGATGGTGTGCGTTTATTAAGTCGAAAAACAGTTGAATTAATGACCGCAACCAATCATATTGGTGAGCATGACGCGACCTTATTGCATAGCCACGGCTGGAAATTTGGCTTAGGTTTTGCCATACAAGAAGATCGCAGCCACAATGTTGATAGCGGCGATGTTGGCGTATTTGAATGGGCGGGGTATTACTCAACCCGATTCAGTGTAAATCCAAAAGAACAAACCATCACTATTTTCCTTTCACAAACCTCACCCTTTGGCGCTCATTTTGGTTTATGGGATAAAGTGACAGCCGTATCTACTTCTGCCATTGCTGATTAGCACGGAGAGCAACTATGACATTAACGTATAAAATTCTCAGTCTTTGTAGTTTGGCTCTTTTATTATTCTCGGCTAATAGTTTTGCTACTGGTCCTAGAGTTGCACCAAGTTTATTTGTGACTGACAAAAACATCATGTATGCACAGGAATACTCGCCTTTTGTCGGTAATACACATGAACAACAAGGCTTATTAATGGAGCTTATCAGCAGCGTGCTAAAAGCAGAAGGCATAGCAGGCACGGTTAATATTTTACCGACCCAAAGTATGGTGCAATATTATTTTAGCCAAGAAATGCCTTTGGCAATTATTGGTCCAGACTTCAAGCTGTCGAAAGCTGCAAACAGAAAAGCGATTTTTATTCCTGTTTTAGGTTTAGATACATTTTTTTATGCTTATCAAAAGGGCGAAACGAAGGTTTTAGATTGGACGGGGAAACTGAAAAATTTAAAAGGTAAAACTTATGGCACTAACAAAGGCGAAGATATCAGTGCTTATAAGCAAGCTGGTATCAATATAAAGTACGCCAGAACACCGGCCTTAGTAAAGCAGTTACAGCAAGGGAAAATAGATTTCATTGGCATGCCTGAAGCTACGTTTAACTATTTAAACAAGCAACACTCACCAGAGCAGGCAGCTTTGTTTATTAAAATAACACCTAAAGCAGGTAAAATTCTTATGGGTATTACCTTTAATAAAAACCACTCTGAAGGCCAACAAGCGGCTAAAGCATTTAAAACAGGCTTAAAAAAACTGATTAGCAGTGGCCAGTATCAATCAATTTCACACAAACATATAGGGGGCGATATTGCTACCGATGAATTTATCAAACGCATGCAATAAGTAAGTACTGGCGCATAATTATTTTAACCTTATGCGTTAATGATTCAGGTAGGATGGGTAGAGCGTCTTTTTCCGTCCCGTTAGAGCACGTAGTGAAACCCATCAAATCAGCCACGATATGACTCATCGGCACCGAAGATTTAACAGGCGTAGGTTGATGGGTTTCATGACACACCAAAAAGCAGGTGCTGTATTGTACCCAGCCTACGGAAATGTTAAATTAAATTTTTATTAGGTGCTTATGAATGAATCTTAGAAAGCCTTTAGCAGCTGCGTTATGCCTTTTTTTATCTCTAGCTTCGTGGACTAGTGCAGCAGAAACTATCCATTTCGGAGCTAATGAAAGCCCGCCTTATTGGTCATCTATAATGCCGAAACAAGGGTTGTGCGGAGAGATTTTACAGGCACTTTCTGCCGAAGCGGGGCTGAATGCGGAAGTCACCTTTAAGCCGCTAAAACGTTTAATTGAAGATACGCATAATAATGATTTAGGCAACCCTGTTTTTTATATCAAGGAGCAGGATTTTGCTGGCATTATTCCTATCGCCCTATACCAAGCTTCGTTTTATTACTATCAGCCGAATCATCTAGAAAAAATCACCCTGAATAAGCTCACCGACTTAAAACAATACAAAATTGGCATATTGAGTGGTTCTTTAATTGACCAGCAAGCTTTTGAGCGCGCAGGTATTCAGTTTGAAACCAGCTATAGCCAGGCCTCTATTTTTAAAAAACTTAAATTAGGCCGGATTGATTTAGCGATAGAAATAGATTTCATTGCCGAACAAATGATTAAGAAACTTTATCCAATGCAGCGACAAGATTTTGCACACATCAGCATTACTCATAAACCGGAGGCTATCGCCATCATGATTAATGAAGAAATGCCCGGTGCAAAACAAATAGCGCTGCGCTACCGTAAAGCGTTGAAAAATATTATTGCCACCGGGCGGTATCAAGCAATATTAGCAAAACATTACAAAGGCATAGCGATGCCTAATAATTGGTATGAGGAATTGGCACGCTATGACCGCCTATATAATTTTGACCTAGACGAATAAAAATAACGTGAGTATAAAATCAAAAATCATCATCAGCCTTTTATTAATTGTCATCTCTGTTCTAGGGGCTTCTGCTACTTATCATTACTTTCAAACTCAGCAAACCTTACATGCTGAGCTTGAGCTACGCGCTACACATAAATTACAGCGTCTTGAAGAAAACTTGATTCTGCCTTTATGGGAATTGGATGAAGGTTGGGTCTATAAAATTATACAGACAGAAATGGCCGATGATGAAATGTATGCCATTAGCGTTACCGGAGCCGAAGATTTAGAAGAAGCCTTGGTGCGCGATCAAAACTGGCAAGTGATTTCTCAAGTAACGGATGCTGTAGCAGCCGAAAGCACCTTAGTAAGGCAGACTAAAATATTACGCAACAATGAAGAAATTGGTGTGTTAAAAATATCCTTAAGTAATCACTTAGTCACTGAGCGTCTCAAGCAAGACCTTATTAATAACCTGATAAGCACCGCAGTGCTGATTGTTTTAATTGTCTTATTCTTAGGGCTAATTTTAACCTGGAGTGTCCTGAATCCTTTACAGGCTATTTCCCTTGCTGTGCTAGAGCTTACTAAAGGAAACTATGAGGTCTCCTTAAAAAATAACAGCCACGATGAAATCGGTCAACTAGCTAATGGCTTTGAGAATATGCGCCAAAATATCAAATTAAGGGAGCAAGAGCGCAACAGTGCAATCACAGCACTAGAGAAATCTAAATCTGAACTACTACAATTAAATGAACACCTAGAGTTACGTGTCTCTGAACGCACATCAGACTTAGAGAAAAGCAATTTACAATTACAAGAAACAAGCTCAGCATTAGAGAATGCAAAAAATGCGGCGGAATTATCTAACAAGGCAAAAAGTATTTTTTTGGCCAATATGAGCCATGAATTACGCACGCCTATGAATGCTGTTCTTGGTTTTTCTCGCTTAATGTTAGATGACCCAAACATAACACTGGAGCAAAAAGAAAACCTGGATATTATTAATCGTAGCGGTAACCATTTGCTCAACTTGATTAATGATATTTTGGATATGGCTAAAATCGAATCAGGCCGCATGCAAATGGAGCATGAGCCTTTTGATTTAGGGCTTTTGGTGCGCGACATTATTGATATGATGCATGAGCGAGCAACATCCAAAGGCATTGGTTTATTCTTGGATCAATCCTCATCTTTTCCGCGAGCTATTGACAGTGATGCCGGGAAAATACGCCAGATTTTGACTAATTTACTTAGTAATGCCATCAAATGCACAGATAGTGGACAGGTGTTATTACACTTAAGCTCTTATGAGGATAATTTAGATCAGCCTATTATTTGCTTTGAAGTAAAAGATACGGGGCGTGGAATTAGCAAAGAACAATTACCGCTGATTTTTAGTGCGTTTATTCAAGTCGGGGAGCAAGCGGAACAAACAGGCACAGGTCTTGGCTTAGCGATTACCCAGCAGTTTGCTGAACTGTTAAAAGGTCATATTTCTGTTACCAGTGAACTAGGCAAAGGCACTACTTTTAAAGTCGCCATCCCCATTATTAAACTCGATGAACAGAACTTATTAAGTATTACGCCAAAAGGCAATCATAAAATTATCGGTCTAGCAGCAGGGCAACCCAACTACCGAGTTCTGATTGTTGAAGATCAAATGGAAAATCGCTTGTTATTACGTCGGATTTTAGAATCTGTAGGCTTTCAAGTGATTGAGGCGGTTAATGGACAGCAAGGCCTAGAGCAATTTAAACAATGTGCTCCGGATTTTGTTTGGATGGATAGACGTATGCCGGTTATGGACGGCATTACCGCAACCCATAAAATTAGAGAGTTAGCTAAAGGTAAAAATACCCCCATTGTTGCCGTTACAGCTTCGGTTTTTGAGCAAGAGCGTTATGCACTTTTACATGCTGGAGTTAATGAAATTGTTAATAAACCATTTCGCGATGAAGATATTTTTAACTGCATGGCTAGATACTTAGACATCGAATATCAGTATCAAACCCAAGAAATCGACATACAAGCCACAACACCAAATATGCTTGATGCCGAGCAGCTAAGTCATTTTGAACCTGCGTGGCGACATCAGTTAGCCGAAGCTGCTAATAGTTTAGATATAGAGTTAAGTTTAGAAGTGATTGCTAAAATTCAAGAAGCAGAACCAGTTATTGCCGAGCACTTAAAGCACTTAGTTGAACAGTTTAATTTTGAGAAAATTATTGATCTAACCGAATCATGATAATACAAAATTCTGATACTAGCATAGGCCTGTAGCTTTTTTGCCTAAACCAAAACGTTAGACTATACTGGGAACGTTCCTAATTAAATATGCTGAGATATATTGAATTCAATTATTTTGTCGCTACTTTTAGTTCTTCTCCCTATCTCAGCTACTTCACAGAGCATTACTCAACAAGATAGAGCCTCCGAAGACATGATTCAATCTGTTGAACTAACAACAGAGGAACGCTTATGGCTAGATACGCACCAGCCTATTCGTATTGCTTTCGACGGCGATTTCCCTCCTTATAGCTTTACAGATAATGGGAAATTAACTGGGATCGCTTATGACACGCTGCAATTAATCAGTCAGAAGCTGGATATTCAGTTCCAAATAGATAAGCGCACTGCTTGGAAAGAGGTTTATATAGCTGCAATCAACAAAGAAGTTGATGTCGTTGCTACCATGGTTAACAGACCAGAACGCCTTCAGTTTTTTGCCTTTACCCAGCCTTATGTATTTAAATCATTAGCCATTATTACCAATAAAAATGGCAAACAAATCACTAATCGTAACCAGCTTCCGGGGAAAATCGTGGCGCTAGTAAAAGATTATCAATATTCAACCCGCATCCTAAACGAATTCCCCAATATCACACCTTTTTATGTCGACAGCATGCATGATGCTTTAGAAACCGTCGAAAGCGAACAAGCCGATGCGGCTATCAGCTTTTTTGCCGCTAGCGCTTATTTGCAAGATAAATACCTACTAACACAACTTAAATTTGGTGCTTTTTATGATCGCAATAGTGCTAATGAAAGTATTGCTGTACGTAATGATTGGCCTATTTTGGCCACGATTTTACAAAAAGGCTTAAATACATTAACACCTGAAGAAAAACAAACGATTAATAAAAGGTGGCATACTCAACTGGAGCTGCCTATTGATTACGCAACTATTAGTAAGTTTATTATCCCTTTGCTATTCATTGTTATTGCATTACTACTATGGATTAGACAAATACGTTATCAAAATAAACGCATTAACAGGACCAAAAATAAACTTGTACAATCTAATAACGCACTTGAAAACTTAAAAAAAAACTTAGAATCTCAAGTCTTGCAGCGCACTGAACAACTACACAAAAGTGAGCAACAATATCGTAGTTTAGTAGAAAACTTACATGATGAGTACTTCTTTTATCAACATGACTTAGATGGCGTATTTTCTTATTTAAGCCCTTCAATCACAACAATTTTAGGCTATAGTGTTGCTGAATTTTTACAGCATTACAGCACCTACCAAACTAATCACCCAGATAATGCCTTGATTGATGACTACACACGGCGCAGCTTGAACGGTGAAAAAGTACCTGCTTATAAGGTTGAGCTATTTGATAAAAAAGGTAATAAACGCTGCATTGAAGTTTTAGAAAGTTCAATACTCGATGCCTCAGGGCAATGTGTTGGTCTCGAAGGTATTGCACACGACATCACTACATTAAAACAAGCACAGGAGCGACTTAACTGGCTCTCGTATTATGATGATTTAACGGGTTTAGCTAATCGCCGCTTATTTTTAGACCGACTTGAACAATCACTTTCCCTTGCTCACCGGCATAAATCCTCAGTCACTTTACTATTTTTAGATGTTGACCGCTTTAAAATCATTAATGATAACTTAGGTCATGCAGCTGGTGATGAAGTGCTTAAGGAAACCGCTAACCGCCTACTCTCTGACTTACGTGACTCAGATCTTGCTGCACGTGTTGGCGGGGATGAATTTACGCTAATTTTGCCAGATACAGACGCTACTGCAGCTGAAATCGTAGCTAAAAAAGTATTGGAGCATTTATTACAACCCTATATACTTAATGAACAGCAGTTTATTTTAGGCTCTAGTATTGGTATTGCCATTTACCCTGCCGATGGCAATAATGTAAAAACATTGCTACAGCAAGCGGATAGTGCCATGTATTTTGCAAAAAAAGCAAAGCAAGGCTACGCATTTTGTTCTTCTGAGCAAATGTACGTTAATAACCGCCGCCTTACATTAGAACAAGACTTGCGTAAGGCGCTTGCACAAGATTGTTATACTCAAGACTTTGAATTAAAGGTTTTTTATCAAGCGAAGTTTTGCCTAAAAACTAATAAAACCATTGGCTACGAAGCGTTAATGCGCTGGCATCATGCTGAATTAGGTACAATACCCCCTATTGAGTTCATTTCTTTAGCGGAAGAGTCTGGGCTTATTGTCGAGCTTAGTCGCTGGGTAATGACTGCAGTTTGCTTGCAAACAGTCCTTTGGTCTGAGGCTGGTTTTGACTTTGGCAAAATAGCTATCAATATTTCTGCTGTAGAACTTATCAACTTAGACTTGGCAAACAAGGTCATAACTCAAATCGATAACACTGGTGCGCAGAGAGAATGGATAGAAATTGAAATTACCGAAAGCGCCTTAATGAAATCAGCGGAAGTAGCGATTAAAGTCATGCGCCAATTAGTCAATGCTGGCATTTTAATTGCAATTGATGATTTTGGTACAGGCTATTCCTCTCTATCTTATATGAAAAATTTACCTGCATCGCTTATCAAGATCGACCGCTCTTTTATTCATAATTTACTTAATAGCAAGGAAGATCAGGCGGTGATTCATGCGGTATTGGCCATGTCGCACGCATTGGGCAAACAAGTCATCGCTGAAGGCGTAGAAACACAAGAACAGCTACAATTCCTAACTGAAAGTGGCTGTGATATGGCGCAAGGCTATTGGATTGCAAAACCGCTCGCAGCGAAAGATATAAACTAAACCTTTCTGAATCTGGAACAGCCATCTATGCGCAAACGTATTAAAAAATATCTATTACTTGTTTCTGGCCTGCTATTTCTGGCTTTAGGCATCATTGGTGCAGTATTACCTATTTTACCTACCACGCCGTTTCTGATTCTCGCATTGGCTTGTTTTGCTAATAGTTCACCACGCTTCCATCAGATGCTATTAAACAATCGCTGGTTTGGTGCGGCATTACAACAATGGGAAGAAAGTCGTTCAATTAGCCGAGCTTCTAAAATTAAAGCAATGCTTATGGTTGTGCTTACTTTTTCGGTGTCTATCGGGGTACTGCATGGGAAATTGTCGTTACAGCTAATGCTACTGACTTTAGGCTGTGTATTGCTAGTTTTTATGTGGCGACTGAAAGAAGCTGAAGCTTTACCTGCTCGGATTAAGAAATAACCCTATTTATGTCGTCATTCTGCCTACTTTTAGCAGGAACCTATATGTTTAAATAGTAGATTCCCGCCCAAAAACTGCGGGAATGACGAAGTTGTTGTCTAAATTTGTTTATCTCGAAATCAGCTTATTCATGCTCAATTCAAGCGTAAAATTACTCAGCTAACCAACCTTCTAGGGCAACTATAATTTCTTTTGCTTGCTTCTCACTAGAGATATTAAATTTAGATTTCTGCTGATATTCTCCATCACGTTTTTGATAACGGCGAATAGTGAATTTATCAGCGCTGTATTCTTCTTTTGTTCTATTCCAGTCTTGGTAACGGTAAATAACAGTTGCCCAAGCGCCTTTCGTTAACACTTTTTTATCTAGCTCTTTAACTGTCTCTATTCCACCATCTTCATAAGTAACGGTTAGTTCTTCTACTGTTTCTGCCATTTTTCTCTCTCAATTATATATTGCGCTATTTGCATAGCTAAAAATAAACTTTTACACTTTGCTTCCTGAGGCAAAGACTAAAGATAAGTTATTTTATGCGCAAAAGCCTCTCTTGCGAATAAAAACTTGGATATTTGCCAAGCTAGTCTGATATAGACATAATAAAGTTCTTCACTCAATGCTTACGATAACGCCACAATATGCCCATAAAAGAAGTAATATTTGAGCACTATTCTGTTTTCGGCCAAACTGATGTAGGTCTTAAGCGCACACACAATGAAGACAGCATTCTAATTAATGCACAAAATGGTTTACTACTGGTCGCTGATGGCATGGGCGGACATGATGCAGGAGAGGTGGCTAGCCTTGCAGCCACTACGCTGATTAATCAGTTATTTCAACAATACTTACCGAAGACTAAGTCCTCTCAAATACCCCCCCCGACAATATGGCACAATATCTCTGCCTTTCTCAATTTAAAATCGATTATCCAACCTATTGATAGCAAGCATTACTTGCAAACCATAGAAGATATTATTGTCGCAGCTAATCAACATATATTCCAACTCAACCAAGAGCGAGGTGCACCTGAAGGTACTGGCATGGGAACTACGATAGTAGGTTGTTATCTGATAGCTAATGCTCAGAAATTAGTTGTCTTTCATGTCGGTGATAGTCGTTTATATCGTTTTACCAAGCAGCATCAATTAAAGCAAATAACCAAAGATCACTCAATCTTACAGTTGTGGCGTGATAGCGGTCGCGTTGGTTATCCGCCTAATTCTAATGTTATCTTACAAGCGCTAGGCCCCTCGGTATCAATACAGCCGGCAATACAAATAATCGATATAGACTTAAAAAAAGACGCCTATTTCTTACTTTGCTCAGATGGGTTGAGCGATATGCTAGAAGATACAAATTTAGCCAAAATTATGACAGAATTAGATAATAAATCTTTAGAATTCGTAGTACAAAAGCTGATTGACTCAGCGAAGAAAAGAGGCGGGAAAGATAATATTTCAGCAATTATCTTACAAACAGAGTAAAGGTAGATTAAAAATATAATCCACCTTTTAGCTAAACTTACTCAACGGCAGTTAAACCTTTCAAGCTTGTAAAGTACGCCGCAATATCTTTAACTTCATCTTCTGATAAGCCTTGTACCATAGATTGCATTAATGCATTTTTACGTGCACCTGATTGATAGCCTTGCATTGCTTTCTCTAGGTAGTTCTGGTGCTGTCCAGCCAATCTTGGGTTAGTCACGCCAGCATTAGTATCATCGTTATGGCAAGCCATACAAGATTCTGCCAATTTCTTACCTTTTGCGGCATCGCCGCCATTAGCACTAGCGCGAGCAGAACCGGTAACCGTTGCTAAATAAGCCGCAATATCTTCGATCGTTTTATCAGATAAATCATAAACATTCGCCATCATTGTGCGGTGAGGGCGCTCTGATTTTTGATATGCTTTTAAAGCCGCTACCGTATAGCCTGCAACCTGACCACCCACTTTAGGCACATAATAGGTTGGGTAAACATTACTTGTACTAGGTGAAGTATGACAGCCACGACATGCTTCAAAAGCATCTCTTCCTGCTTCAACACTACCTGCTTGTGCCATCATCGGTACACTTGAAAATGCAGTGATACCAAGTGCTAATGTGATCATTTTTTTATTCATAAGAAATATCCTAGCGTGAATTAAATTTTGTGCTTATCTTACTAAAAAGACGCGATTATTAATAGCATATTCCTAATATGCTTGTGTTTTATTAACAAATGGCCGGGCATAACTTTATGCCTATTATAACTAAATATTAACGAGCTAAAGTCGCCCCCTACGATTGGCTTATTATTTATCCAAGCCCAATACCAAGCCCAATACCAAGCCCAATAAATAATCACTGTAATAGCCGTCATCCCGAAATCTTTATCTGGGAATCCACGCATACACTATAGATTCCTGCTAACAGCATGCAGGAATGACAAGCTAAAAAACGGCTTGCAATGAGAAGCTACCCATAACAGCTCTTTCTCCCTCTGGAGAAGGCTTTTAGCCTTGTGTAGGGCCTATGCTTATTAAGATAACCTTACTCGCGGGTCGACTAAGGTATAAGAAATATCGGTCAACAGTAAGCCAATTATATAAAGTACCGACCCTAGAAAAACCATAGCCCTGACTATGGCAAAGTCCTGACTATTAATCGCATCAATCGTATAACTGCCTAAGCCCGGTATACTAAAAAATGATTCAGTAATCAAACTCCCCATAAATAATAGCGGTAGAACCACCACAACCCCCGTTAAAATCGGAATCATGGCATTTTTTAAGACATGTTTAAAGAGCACTTGAGTTTCCGTCAAACCTTTAGCCCGTGCAGTACGTACATAGTCTTGCTCAATCTCTTCTAAAAATAAGGTGCGATACCAACGCGCGCCAGATCCCACGCCTGATACGACACTGATCAATACCGGTAAAATCAAAAATTTGAAGGCATTCATTCCAGTGTCATAGCCAGAAATAGGCACCAACATGAGCAGTTTACCCATGATAAATTGTCCGCCAATAATATAGAACAAAGAAGAAATTGACATAATAATAATGCACAGCACAATCGCACTAAACTCCAAATAACTCTGGCGAAACAGAACCATCATTAAAGCCACACTAATATTAACCAATAAGCCGACTAATAACGATGGCAAAGCAACCGCCAAGCTCGGCCACATACGTTGCTGTATATCCGCACCGATATGTCGTCCGCTATCTGAAATACCAAAATCAAAGACAAATAAACGTAAAGATTTTTGATAAAAAATCGTCTGCTTTATTTTTTCCAGCCCCGCTACTTCTTGATTGATTAATAAGGGCAACTGATAACCCCTTTGCAATTTCCAGTTATCAATTGCTTGTTCAGTCACATGCTTTTGCCCTAATTGCATGCGCGCCATATCATCAGGGCTATTGACGATAAAAAAGAGCATAAAGGTAAGGATATTTACACCTAATAGCAAAGGAAAAGCATACAAAATACGACGTAAAATATAATTAAACATTACTTAATAGTCTCCTTAGCACGGTGCTGAAAACTGCGTACAGCTGGAAAAATAAGGGCTATCAATAACAAAACAATTAACACGATTGGCCAAAATACCGGCTGATTCCATTGCAGTCTCAATTTTTCGCGTTTTTGCGCTTCTATCCGCCTATATTTCAAACCATTATTCGCCATCAAATTAGGCTTTAAATTGTGATACCAACTATGGTAGAGAGAAAAGCTTTTCGGATGTAAGCCAAAAACCCAAGGGGCATCATAGCGTATGAGTTCTTGCATTTGTCGAATCACAGCGAGCCGCTCAGGGCCGTTGTTCATATAGCTCATTTTTTTAAATAGTCGATCAAACTCAGGGTTTTGATAATTGCCTGCATTTTCTCCGCCATGAACGACTTTCGCATTCGGGCCATATAATAAGAAAAAGAAATTTTCCGGATCAGGATAATCGGCATTCCAGCCCCACATAAAAATCTGCGCATTCCCATCACGCATTTTCTGCTGGAACCGGTTGTAATCCGTCGCTCTAATCACCAGCTGTATGCCTAATTTAGCAAACTGTTTACGATACCAATTTAAGCGCGCACGGTCATCTGGGCCACTCGCAGCAGTATCTAAATATAAAACTAAAGACTCACCCGTTTTTGGATCTATACCATTAGCATAACCCGCTTCTTGCATAAGAATTGATGCTGCAGTTAAAGGCTTGCGTTGCATTTTGCCATTACGCCAATCGTAAACGTAGTGATTAACGCCCTCCTCGCCTGCACTATAGCCAAAAATACCTGGCGGTATAACGCCTTGGGCTGCAACGCCACGGCCATTATTAAAAATGGAAATATATTCCTCATAATCCATAGCTATAGCAATCGCTTGACGTAATTTACGTTCTGACTCGCTGCTACCGCCAATAACGGAGTCGAGCATATTAAAGCCCATATAAAAGGTTGAACTATTGACTGCCGTTTGCAATTGTATACCTTGATTTTGCATACCCGCAGTCAGTGCGACCTCGCCGTCACCGGTAAATTGCACGGCCTGATCAAAGCTATCAGAAGCGATACCCGAGCCATCATAATAACCTTGCAAGAACTTATTCCAGTAAGGAATGGTTTCTTTTTCTAATAGATAAATCGCTTTGTCGATAAACGGTAAGCGCTTACCAGCATCGTCGAGCATGCCACTCGTTTTATCTTCAGGTTCGCCTTCACTAGGATAAAACTCATCATGAAAATTCGGATTTTTAAGCATGACCATACGTAAATTAGGGTTATTTTCCTCTAACATATAAGGTCCTGTCCCTAAAGGCTGCCAATCTAAAGTGATATTCTTATCGATTAAGGCCTTTTGTGAATAAAATTCGTCCGCTTCCCAAGGCATAGGCGCGAAAAAAGGCATGGCCAACCAAAATATAAATTGCGGATATTTACCTTTGATACGGATTTTATAACGATACTTATCGAGTACTTCTACACCATTAATATGATTACCTTTTAGAGCGGTACGTGGTTTATCTTTTATGGTCTGAGCATAATCACCTAAGCCAACAATATATTGCTTCATTAATTCAGCAATCGGTGAGGAGATTTCTGGGTGCACTAGCCGTTTAATTTGCTGCACATAATCAGCTGCCGTTAATTCTCGTGTTCCAGTTTGTTTAAAATCAGCTAACAATTGAATGCCTTCTAATTGCGCGGCACTTAATTGATGATAAAGGTACTGCCCTTGCTGATTAACAGCTAAAGCTGGGTGCGGTTGGAATTGAATACCAGGTTTAAGCTCAATAATATAATCAGAATAAGCAACTTCATCACTCGTGCTGGTTTCCGCTAACGGCTGGCCTGTAACATCAAAATAATGAATTTCAGGCATACTTTTAGCGGTTAACGGCTCTAATTCATAAGGGCGCTTTAAATAATGATACTGAAAAGGAGGCTCATAGATTTGACCAATAAAAGCATATTCATTGGAGCTGTAGGCTTTTGCGGGATCTAAGTGCTTAGGTCGGCCAGAAAAAGAGGAATATAAAACGGACTGCTGACCGACTTGCCTATCAGGATAAGGGTCATTCAACACGCCATCACTACAAGCTAATAACACCAAACTTAGTAGCCATATTGGAAAAAATTTAAATAAATCTCTCATTAGCTCTTTTTAAAAAATATAACTTATGCAAACCTTCTCTTTTCCCATAAAAAAGGGCCTATAAATAGACCCTTAGTTTAGCACTACTTTTGTGAAGCTTTACTCAGAAATAATGACTTCTCCATTATCATCTGCGGAGAGTGTTATATCTTCTTTCTTGGAAGGGTATACCAACTCGCCATCAGTATCCATTTCATACAAGTCATATGTACCATATGGAATAAAAGGGAATATTACTTTTATTAAATTGTTATCTTCTGTATCGATAAAAGATATAGCTGAACTAACCGACCCCTCAAATGCAACCAAGCCCTCTTCTAGGCTTGCCTCTTCCTCTGTTAATTCACTCTCAATCTCGTCACTCGTCCAGCCAGCTGGGTACAAATAATAAACCACATCTTTAACGTCAATAATATCTTCCGTTACAATTATATTTCCCGACAAATCATTGGTAATAAGTTTAAGCGTTGGCTTTAATGAGTATATTGGTGGAGTTCTATTAGGATTTTTTACAACAATAGATTTCCTCACATCAAAGTCAATTGTTAACGAAGTTGTGACGCCCTCTTTAATTTCAAACCCAGAAACCAACTTTACTCCATTATTCCTGATACCCGAGTTTATATCTAAATTATGTATAGTATCATCTAATAAGGTAATGGTATTTTTCTCAGGAGCTTCACTTAAATATAAGCGTATTTGACCATATTCACCCGCATTAAACTCCTGCCCATCAAACAAGAACACCTTGCCTTTAGAGTACTCTAATAGGTCAATTTTCTTCTCCTCTTCGTCCTCATTATTAGCATTAAAATACTCCTCCCAGCCCTCACCATCTTTAGATATCTCAATACTTGTGACCGTTATAACCACTGACTTAGCATCATCAATAGGCGCATCCGTAATACCTAGCACCAATGTAGCCGCTTCTAGGCTAGGAGGAGGGTTCTCAATATCAGGTGAAGAACTATCACACCCTGCAATAAAAACCAAAAATACCAATGTTGTCAAATAAACAAAAAACCGTTTTAAATCTCTCATAAATTACCTTAAAAATTAAAAAAGTATTCTTAATATAGCCTTTCAAGCTCAAACTAATTGCGACTTATAGCTCACTTTATGCAACCATATAAAGCTCTATTTAGCTGGAATATTGTTCCATTAATGCATTTTGCACTTGAAAAATGCCTTCACCCTCTGACACGATACTTTGCACATAGCTACCATCACCCTGCATAATCCACGAGCTAGCATTATCTTTTAGATATAAACCTAAGTCAGCTAATACACGTGCTTTTAACGCTTTATGCTCGATAGGAAAACAAGCTTCCACACGTCTAAACATATTACGATTCATTACATCTGCACTCGCGGCATAGACCTCTTGATTACCGCCATTTTCGAACATATAAACACGCGTATGCTCTAAAAATCGACCGATAACAGAACGTACTTCTATATTATCAGAGACACCTTCAATACCTGGGCGCAAAGAACAAATACCACGCACAATAAGCCTTACCTCCACACCTGCCTGAGAGGCACGATATAAAGCTTGAATAATCTGGCCTTCTACAACTGAATTGACTTTAAAAATGATTTTAGCGGGCACACCTTTTTTAGCAAATTCAATTTCTCGCTCAATTTTTGCTATCAAACCTTTATGCAAAGTAAAAGGAGATTGCAATAACTTATGCAGCTTAGTCACCTTCCCTAAACTGGTCAATTGCCAAAAAACTTTCCTGACATCTTCACACAACTCTTTATTACTAGTGAATAAGCCATAATCGGTATAAAAGCGTGCTGTATTAGGGTGATAATTACCAGTTCCTAGATGCACATAATCACGAAATTGCTTACCTTCTTTGCGAATCACCAAGCACATCTTGGCATGGGTCTTATAACCCACCACACCGTAAACCACATGCACAGCAGCATCTTGTAATTTAGACGCTAAAGTAATATTAGCTTTTTCATCAAAACGGGCACGCAACTCAATCACAACCGTCACTTCCTTTCCGGCTCTAGCTGCTTTTAGCAAAGCATTAACAACCGGCGAGTCTGCGCTAGTTCGATATAGCGTTTGCTTAATCGCTAAAACATCTGGATCAGCAGAAGCCTGTCGTATAAAGTCAATCACTGGCGTAAAGGACTCATAAGGGTGATGCAGTAAAATGTCTTGCTTTTTAATCGCGTCAAAAAAGTTTTTATTACGCGATAAGGCAGCTGGAATCGATGCTTTATAAGGCATAAACTTTAAATCAGGACGATCTACCAAACTGGATATTTCTTGTACCCGACTCAAATTAACAGGCCCGTCGACTAAAAAGACTTGATCTGCGGCAATTCCAAAACGTGCAGCTAAAAACTGAACAGTGCCTTCGGTACAATTCGCATCAATTTCCAGGCGCACTTCATCCCCATAATTACGCATGGCTAATTCGCCTTCTACCGCATTCAGCAAGTCGTCAATGGCATCATCATCAACAAAAAGATCACTGTTACGTGTTACTCTAAACTGATGGCAACATTTAACCGTCATACCATTAAACAGTTGATCAACAAAGGCATGAATAATCGAAGATAAAAATACAAAATCATATTCACCGCTACCCGTTTCATCACTAGGTAACTGAACAATTCTAGGCAGCGCTCTAGGAGCCTGAAGAATTGCACGGCCACTATTACGCCCAAATGCATCTTTACCTGTTAAGGAAATAATAAAGTTTAAACTTTTATTTAAAATACGCGGAAATGGATGCGCGGAATCTAAACCTACTGGCGTTAAAATAGGCAGTAATTCTTCATGAAAAAACGTTTTTAGCCAGTCCCTCTGCTTAGCTGTCCACTCATTACGACGAATAAAACGAATATTCTGCTCGGCTAACTGAGGAATCAGTAATTCATTAAGCACTCGATATTGCTCATCAACTAACTTATGCGCCTTAGGTGCAATAGCATCTAACTGTTCTTGCGCATTTAAGCCATCACACACCGTCGCCAATGGATCTAAAGCTGCTAATTGAATAACACTAGCAACTCTGACCTCATAAAATTCATCTAAATTAGAACAAGAGATGCATAAATAATTTAAGCGCTCTAATAAAGGTAAGTTTTCATTTTTTGCTTGCGCTAAAACACGATCATTAAATTCCAAAAGGCTGAGTTCACGATTAAAATATAAAGCAGGGTCATTAAGGTCCACTGCCTCAACAATCTCGGTAATTTCAGTACTTTCTATATTTGCTTTGTTTTCTGTCATAGTCTTATTCACTGTTTCCCTTGATCTCAAATATGCCTAAATTTATCAAGAACTAAAACCACGATTACCCTGCAAACCACCGGTATGAATAGCAATAATTCTTTGTCCTGACTTAAAATAACCCTGGCTAATTAAATCATAAATACCATACAGCATTTTTCCTGTATAAATCGGCTCTAATTTTATGCGTTGCGTTTGTTCGAACTGCTGTATAAACCGCAATAACTCTGGATTTATTTTAGCAAATCCACCAAAGTGGTATTGTAATTGGATAGCCCATTCATTATTATGACACGCGGTATTTTTTAATAAAGACTTTACCTCGTCGTTTAAATAAGCGGCACCTTTCAACGCGGCAAAGCCAAACACCTGTTTATCATTAGGCACAGCACTCACTATCCCCGCCAACGTCGTTGCAGTACCGCAAGGCACGCATAAAGTATCATAATCTAAATCAATTTCTGCGACCAATTCAGCAACGCCCAGCAAAGCCAAGTCCATCGCTCCTCCTTCAGGCAGCCAATATTCGTCTTTTTGTAAACCAGGCAAAGTATCGTATGCTTTATACTCCCTAAGCAAACGGTAATCACTACGAGAAACAAATTCCAAGTGCATTCCCCAAGCCGCCATATCGCTTAAAGTGGCATTTAATACCTCAGGGCGCTCACCACGAATGCGCGCTTCTGTCTGTATACCTAATAATTTACCGGCATAAGCTAAAGCATGTAAATGATTGGAGTACGCGCCACCCATAGAAATAATTTTGTGCGTATTTAATGCTAGTGCGTGCTCCAATATATATTTAAGTTTACGCCATTTATTACCAGAAATAATCGAGTGCAATAAATCGTCTCGCTTTAAGTAAAGCTCAATACCCTGCTCTTGTATAAAAGGTTCAATAATTTGAGTTAATGTCGAACCCCCTAACCTCTTCTCTATTACAATCAGTTGTTTATTTAACATAGCAGATAAGTATAACCCTTATCTGCAGACAAAAAAAAGCCCTCTGAGTCTTAAAGACAAAAAGGGCACAAAGTAGAGCTGATAAAATAGCTCTTATAACACGAGGAGGTTAAAAATTTACATCTACTACTGAATAAAACGCTTAAAAATTAGCTTAGTTCTGCTTTGGGCATGATATTACTTAAAACAGTTGCACTAGCAAACAAGACTGTTGAAATAATAAACTGGCCAGAAATAAATCCCCAAAGCCCAACAATAAATAAAATACCTGTTGCAATGTCTCTATTAAGGTTTGTCATGCTAATATCCTGTTAAAATATATTCTAAAAAGGTAGAGACTTTATTTCTCTAATGCTGAGTATTTTACTCTGTTTTTATTAATCAACAATACCCAAGGTATTAAACTAATTGCTTCCAATTAAGAAACAAAAGGCTATTTTATGTACGAAGAAGATCGAGAAAGAAAGACTACGGACGCCTACGAGAAACTACTTAAAAATATGCCTAGCATAGGCTTTATCAACCGAAAAAAGAGAATCAAAGCTTATATACAGCTATCTGAAATGGCCGAATATATGATCAAAAACAATGAAATTAATGAAGGCGAAGTTTTATTCATTTTTTCCTTACTGATGCGCAAATGCTCTGACTTCCAAAAAGCAGCTACGATGACAGCACTGACACTGAACTCTATAGGTAAAGGCGTAATTTCACCTATAGGCATAAAATTTAGTTTAGATGTCCGTAAAAACTTAAGCTTACCTAGTACTCATCATAGCGATAAGACAATAGACTCAGGTGAAAGCGATGTTTAAATCAATATAATTCTATTTTTCTAACGCCCTTTCTTTGCTTATGCTTACATTGATTAAAAAAATCTTCGCTAAAAAGACAATTACCGAAGAAGTCGACCCAATTATAGAAAACCACAACCCTAATTTTGTGACCGACCCAGCTAAAATAATACACTTACTTAGCCAGATTGAAGCTGAAACTGCTTTTTGTAGTATTGAGCTACAGGGATCAAATGAAACCTACACGTCACATATCATGGAAGTGCAGGCAGATAAACAAAAAATTCTACTAGATGAACTAGTGCCTAGCTCAGGTAATTCGCTACTAAGGCAATGCAAAGAACTCAAGTTAACGACATTCCTAAACAACATACATTTATCTATATCCCTAACAGACATATCCCCAGCCGAATCTCTAGGCGAACACTTCTTTACTGCCCCCTTACCTAAGCGCATTTACTATCCACAACGCCGAACCTCGCCTCGGATAGCTATTAGCGCTTATAACCTAACCTTTCAAGGTACCTCCAATAGAACTCACTTTACCATCGGCGGCATAGTCTGCGATATATCTCGCAGCGGCATAGGACTTATTGTTAATAGCAGCAACTCAAGACTGATCCGTGGAGATCAATTAAATAACTGCACACTCACTCTGCCCAATGATATCGCTATTCACTTTAAGCTAATTATCCGTTCTTCTAAACCCTATAGTAATAGCCGAACTAAACTTCTGGTTGGCGGACACTTTAACCAGCTCAAATCAATTAAAGAACAAAATCAACTAGAACAATTTTTCGCCTTAGTTGAGCGCTCACAAATACGTCAAAAGAAAGATTATTAACTAACTCGCCAGCACCTATAAAAGCTGGACTTATGTAAATAGCTCGTAGATACTTAGCGAGTTAAATAAACTTATAACACTTACTGGAGAAATAAAAATGGGTTTTATGCAAGGCAAACGCGTACTTATTGTTGGCTTAGCCAGTAACCGCTCAATTGCATGGGGTATTGCACAAGCAATGCACCGCGAAGGTGCAGATATCGCTTTTACTTTTCAAAATGAAAAATTACAAGGCCGCGTAGAGAAAATGGCCGCAGAATGTGATTCTAATATCACGATCGAATGCGATGTAAGCAGCGATGAACAAATCGACAACGTCTTCGCTGAATTAGGCAAGCATTGGGATGGTTTAGACTGTATCGTACATTCTGTTGCATTTGCCCCTAGAGATGCACTTGATGGTGATTTTGTTAACGCTACAACACGCGAAAACTTTAGAATCGCTCATGACATTAGCTCATATAGCTTCACAGCTCTAGCTAAGGCTGGCAGAGAAATGATGGCTGGGCGCAACGGCTCATTACTGACATTAAGCTACCTGGGCGCTGAACGCGCGATTCCAAACTACAATGTTATGGGTGTTGCTAAAGCTAGCTTAGAAGCTAACGTTCGTTATATGGCGGTTGCTTTAGGCGCTGAAGGTACACGCGTTAATGCTGTCTCTGCCGGCCCAATTAAAACGCTCGCCTCAGCAGGTATCAATAACTTCAAATCCATGCTCAGTAAAGCAGCGGATACTGCGCCATTAAAGAAAAATGTAACAATTGGAGAAGTAGGAAATGTATCTGCCTTTCTTTGCTCTGATTTAGCATCTGGTGTAACCGGTGAAATCACTTATGTTGATGGCGGTTATAATATTGCAGGAATTGCTTCATCTTAAGTTTTTAAAGTAAATCGCTTGGTCGTAGCATAACGACAGCAACAAAAAAGGGGCGATCATCGCCCCTTTTTTATGCCTGTTAGTAAGGGGAGGTTTACTCCTTAACTGTCACCTTAGTCACTGCGCGTATACCTTCAATCACAGCGCCGTAATCAGCCTGACCTAAAGCTCTAGCAATATTCGCTTTAGCCAACTTGACTTGTTCAGCCTCATCATCTTTAGCGCCATCAGCGACCGATAATAAACTCACTACCGTTTGATTGCCTTCAATAGAATCAACGACTAATATCGTTGGCTTTCCAGCTATCGGCTTAGCTGCCTTAAATACAGCTTGGTTAACTTGCCACGCTAAATCTCCGCCATTACGCTTTAACTCAGCAATTTCAGCAACGACCAAACCCTGCTCTTTAACTGCGTCACTTAAAGTAACACCTGCGGCTAGCTGCACCTTAATATTCTCAGCAGCTGCACGAGCCTGTGCTTTAGCTTTATCACTTTGAATAGCGCCAACAATTTCTTGTTGCACTGTTGCTAGCGACTTAGCTTCAGAAGGTAGGTGCTCTAATAAACGTAAAACGACTAAACGACCATCACCTAGCTCAACTGGCTCACTATTATGTCCTTGTAAAACAGCCTCAGAAAAAGCAATATTTCTGATACTCTCTTCACTAGCAACACCCTCACCCATGCTACGCTCAAAAAGCCCACTTTGTTTAATAGTTAAACCTAGATCGTCAGACACAACTTGTAGATTATCTGAATTCTCAAAACTCACTTCTGTTAGTGACTCACCTAACTGATAGAAGTTGGTTTCTGCTTCCGCACGCTGTACAGCCTCTTTCACCTCATTTTCAACCTCTGAGAAATCTTTAGTTTGAGCTGGAACTAGCTCGGTCACCGTAATTAAGTGATAACCGAAAGCAGATTTAACGGGCTTAGACACTTCACCTAAAGTCAATTTCGCCGCTGCTTTTTCAAAAGCAGGTTCCATAACGCCAATTTCAAATAACCCTAAATCACCACCACTTTTAGCAGTTAATGAATCATCAGATAAAGTAGCCGCTAAATCAGAGAATTTTTCATTCGCTAATCGTGCTTGCGCAACCTCTGCTTTAGCTAATGCCTGCTCTTCAGTGGTATCTTTCGTTTTAGCAAATAGAATGTGACTTATTTTTCTACGTTCTTTTTTCGAATATAACTCTTTATTCTCTTCGTAATAGGTTTTGATTTGATCTTCTGTAGGAGAAATATCCCCCATCAAATCAGCCACCGATAACTCTACATACTCAACTGAAACCTGTTCAGCTGACTGGTATTCATTCACATGCTGCTGGTAATAAGCATTAATCTCATCGCTTGTAGGCAACTCATTAACTTGTTGTACGTTAATAGCTACATACTCAATATGCCTCGTTTGGTTTTGAATTTTGAAGAAGCTATCAATATCATGCTGAGAAACAAAGCTGCTTTCAGTAACCGCTTTTTGATATTGCTCCATGAGCAATGCTTTACGGATACGGTTAACAAATTGTGCAGACGTCATACCTTGAGTAGCTAGAAGCGTCTCATATTGCTTCTTATCGAACCGTCCTTCACGCTGAAAATACTGTAACGAAGCTATAAATTTACGCACCGTCTCATCGGTAACTGATAACTTCTCAGCTGTCACATGCTGCAATAAAAGTTCATCACGAATTAACTTTTCAATTGCCTGTTTTTTTAACATTTCTTCAGGTAATTGCATTTCAGCATACTGCTGTTTGAATTGAGCGTAAGCCTGATTTACGTCTCGCTGCACAAACTCTTTATCACCAACAATAACAACAGCGCTTTCTTGGCCGCCCTCAGTGTAATTTTGCAATCCCCATAATGCAAAAGGGACACAAATCAATATCAAGATGACCCAAGCAAAAGTACCTTGTGTTTTTTCTCTTATTTTTGACAGCATTTGATTAGCCTTAACCGATTGATTGAACTATATGACGCCTGTTTGTTATTTATCTAAACAGACCCTTTGAACGAGTTATATCCCATTCCCCTTTTTACAAACACTTAATTTTAAACAAAAAAAAACCCCGAGCCAAAAATGGGTCGAGGTTTCTTAATATGGCGGAGCGGACGGGATTCGAACCCGCGACCTCCGGCGTGACAGGCCAGCATTCTAACCAACTGAACTACCGCTCCAAGTCTGTGGTGGGTGCTGAGGGGTTCGAACCCCCGACCCTCGCCTTGTAAGGGCGATGCTCTCCCAGCTGAGCTAAGCACCCGACTCAAGAAATAGTATTATAATGCTTTTTTATAATTAAGCAACATTTCTTTGAAAAATGTTTTAATTAGCCATTTACGCTATCTTTTAAACCTTTACCCGCTTTAAAAGAAGGAATTTTTGCCGCTTGAATAGTAATTTCAGCACCTGTTTGTGGGTTACGTCCTTTACGCTCAGCTCTATCTTTTACAGTAAACGTTCCAAAGCCAACTAAAGCAACTGAATCGTCATTTTGTAAAGCCGCAGTTACTGACGACATAAACGCATCAAGTGCACGCCCTGCATCTGCTTTAGTTAATTCTGAGGCGTCAGCCATTGCATCGATAAGTTCAGATTTATTCATTTATTCTTCTCCATAGGTAATTTACACAGCATACAATTATGTCGACCGGCCTAAAAATAAAAACCCTCAAACCGTGCGTATTTATATCAACTACACACCAGATATGTCAAGCGATACAGCTTGATACAAAAAAATTAATGCGCAGTAACTGATTTTACTTTGGACTTAAGCCCTTTCTTCTCTGCCTGAGTACTGATTTTTTTTATCGGCTCTGGCTGATACTGTAAAGCAATTTCTAAAACCTCGTCAATCCAGCGCACCGGCTTAATTACTAGGTTTTGCTTCACGTTATCCGGAATATCAACCAAGTCCTTTTCATTTTCATACGGGATTAATACGGTTTTAATTCCACCTCGATGCGCAGCCAGTAATTTCTCTTTCAGCCCGCCAATAGCAAGCACTTCACCACGTAAAGTAATCTCGCCCGTCATCGCTACATCAGCACGCACCGGAATCGCTGTTAATGCTGAAACAATCGCTGTACACATACCGACACCAGCACTAGGCCCATCTTTCGGCGTCGCTCCTTCGGGCACATGTATATGTAAATCCTGCGTCTGAAATGCTTCATCACTGATACCTAAAATACCAGCGCGTGCTCGCACAACAGTCATAGCTGCCGCGATAGATTCTTTCATCACATCGCCAAGCTTACCGGTCGATACTTGCTTGCCTTTTCCTGACATAACAGCCGATTCAATGGTCAACATCTCACCACCAACCTCAGTCCAAGCCAATCCAGTTACTTGACCCACTTGATCCTTATCTTCCGCAAGGCCATAACTAAAACGGCGCACACCTAAATAATCAGACAAATTATCTGATACAACATTAACAATTCCTTGCTTCTCTTTGAGCAATAACTGCTTAACAACTTTACGACAAATTTTGGAAATTTCCCGCTCTAAACTACGCACACCAGCCTCACGTGTATAGTAGCGAACAATATCCTGAATAACAGCTTCCGTAATCAGCACTTCCGAGCCCATTAAGCCATTATTCTTTAGCTGCTTAGGTACCAAATAACGCATAGCAATATTGATTTTCTCATCTTCCGTATAGCCCGCCAAACGAATAACTTCCATTCGATCCAATAAAGGGCCGGGGATATTCATCGTATTTGCCGTCGCCACAAACATGACATCAGACAAATCAAAGTCAACTTCTAGGTAATGGTCAGCAAAAGCTTTATTTTGCTCTGGGTCTAACACCTCTAACAGTGCTGATGCTGGATCACCACGAAAATCGCCTGCCATCTTATCGATTTCATCAAGCAAAAACAAAGGGTTACGAACCTTAATTTTTGACAAGTTCTGTAAAATTTTACCCGGCATTGAACCAATATAGGTGCGACGATGACCTCTTATTTCTGCCTCATCACGCACACCACCCAAAGCCATTCTAATGTATTTTCTATTGGTTGCTCGCGCTATGGATTGCCCCAAAGACGTTTTACCTACCCCTGGCGGCCCAACTAAACATAAAATAGGCCCATTTAGCGACTTCACTCGCTGCTGCACAGCAAGATACTCTAAAATACGCTCTTTGACCTTTTCCAACCCATAATGATCTGCGTCTAAAATTTCTTCAGCCAACTTCAAATCATGACGTACTTTGGTTTTCTTTTTCCAAGGCACGTTCAGCATCCAATCTATATAATTACGCACGACAGATGCTTCTGCCGACATCGAAGACATCATTTTAAGCTTATTTAACTCTGCTTCCGCTTTTTCCTTTGCGTCCTTAGACATCCCTGCCTGAGCAATCTTTTGCTCCAGTTCTTCCACTTCACTGACCGCATCATCCATGTCACCTAATTCTTTCTGAATAGCTTTCATTTGCTCATTCAGATAATATTCCCTTTGGTTCTTTTCCATTTGCTGCTTTACGCGAACACGAATATTCTTTTCTAATTCAAATAAGTCTGCTTCGCTCTCCATCAGCAACATCAGCTTTTCAAGACGCGCCACAACATCAGACAACTCAAGCAATTCTTGCTTTTCTGACACTTTCAAACTCATGTGAGCAGCCATCGTATCCGCAAGACGACCTGGCTCATCGATTCCAGACAAGGCATTTAAAACCTCAGGAGGAATCTTACTATTCAATTTCACGTAGCGGCCAAATGAATCCACGGCAGCCCGCACCATGACATCAAGTTCTTTGTCAGCAAGCGTGAATATGTCATTAATTTCAGTCAATTCAGCAAAAATACAACCCTCTTGCTCATGATACTTGACCACCTGACTACGCTGCTCACCTTCAACTAAAACCTTTACTGTTCCGTCAGGCAGTTTTAATAATTGTAAAATATTAGCCAAAGTCCCGACTTGATGCAACTCTTCAAAGCTAGGATCATCAAGGTCGGCTTCTTTTTGAGTCGCAAGCAGAATTTGCTTATCTTCTGCCATCGCCTTATCTAGCGCTTCAATCGACTTTTCACGCCCGACAAATAAAGGAATAACCATATGCGGATAAACCACCACATCCCTTAATGGCAATACTGGAATTAAATTTTCATCAACAATTACATCTATTATTTCATTCGTTTCCATACAGGGAACCTTCATTTATTTTTTAAATATATCTTTCTAATATAAGGGTACTTATTTTATATAACAAGGCGTAAGACATAAAAAAAGCGGAGGTTTAATAATAAACCCCCGCTTTCAATAATTCTTAAAAAAACTTATACGAATCTATTCAGATGCTGCAACCTTCTTTTCATTCTCATAAACAAAATAAGGGTCATTTTCACCATCAATAACCAACTTATCTACGACAACTTTTGAAACATTATCAGCCGACGGAATTTCATACATCGTATCTAACAAAACATTTTCTACAATAGTTCTTAAGCCTCTTGCCCCAGTTTTTCGTTGCATAGACTTTTGCGCAATCGCAGACAACGAATCGTCACGAAACTCCAACTCTGTGCCTTCCATTTCAAACAGCTTTTTATATTGCTTAATTAATGCATTTTTAGGCTCGGTCAATACTTGAATCAGTGCTTCTTCACTTAATTCCTCAAGTGTCGCAACAACCGGCAATCGTCCTACAAATTCTGGAATCAAGCCATAGCGAATTAAATCTTCCGCCTCAACCTCAGCAAATAACTCACCAACATTTTTAGCGTCATCTTTAGTTTTCACTTCAGCAGAAAAACCAATACCACCCTTCTCAGAGCGCTGCTTAATGACTTTATCTAATCCAGCAAAAGCACCACCAACAATAAATAAAATATTCGCGGTATTTACCTGAATAAACTCTTGCTGTGGATTCTTTCGGCCACCCTGAGGTGAAACAGATGCAACCGTACCTTCAATTAATTTCAATAAAGCTTGCTGAACACCCTCCCCAGAAACATCGCGCGTAATTGATGGGTTTTCAGATTTACGAGAAATCTTGTCAATCTCATCAATATAAACGATACCAGCTTCAGCTTTCTCTACATCAAAGTCACATTTTTGCAGGATCTTTTGAATAATATTTTCAACATCCTCACCAACATAGCCAGCTTCGGTCAAAGTCGTTGCATCAGCAATGGTAAAAGGAACGTCAAGAACTTTAGCTAAAGTCTCAGCCAACAAGGTCTTACCTGAGCCAGTTGGACCAATCAGTAAAATATTACTTTTACCCAACTCAACATCATCGCCCTTTTTCGTGTGACTGCGTAGGCGCTTATAATGATTATAAACTGCAACCGACAGTATTCTCTTAGCTTTATCTTGGCCAATCACATACTCATCTAGCGCTTGTTTAATTTCCTTCGGTTTCGGTAACTTTTGCTCACCTTCCTCAACTAGATCATCATTGGCAAATTCTTCCTTAATGATGTCATTACAAAGATCAACGCACTCATCGCAAACATAAACAGAAGGACCAGCAATAAGCTTTTTTACTTCACTTTGGCTCTTGCCACAAAATGAACAATATAAAATTTTATCGCTATCACTTTTTTTGCTCATTACTTAACCTTAAAATAATTTTGTAGATTTTTTATCAAGATTCTGCCCTGTTAGACAGCACTTTGTCAATCAACCCATACTCAACAGATTCTTGCGCACTTAAAAAGTTATCTCTATCAGTATCCGTCTGAATTTTCTGCATATCCTGACCAGTATGATGCGATAAAATTTTATTTAACTTCTCACGTATCGTTAAAATCTCACGCGCATGAATATCAAAATCAGAAGCTTGACCTTGAAAACCACCTAATGGCTGATGAATCATTACTCTTGAGTGAGGCAAACAATATCTCTTACCTGCCGCACCACCCGTTAATAGCAATGATCCCATACTAGCCGCCTGACCAATACACATAGTACTGACATCTGGCTTAATAAATTGCATGGTGTCATATATTGCCATCCCAGCAGTCACCGAACCACCCGGCGAATTAATATATAAATGAATATCTTTGTCAGGGTTCTCAGATTCTAAAAACAACAACTGAGCCACAACGAGGTTAGCCATGTAATCTTCGACTTGGCCCACCAAAAAAATTACGCGCTCTTTTAATAGTCGCGAGTAAATATCATAAGATCGCTCACCACGCGCAGTCTGCTCGACAACCATAGGCACTAAGCCGCCAGCTGCTTGAGGCATGATAATATTTCCCATTCCGTTATGGCTATTCATTATTTTCTTCCTTATTACTATGCTGCAGGATCCATCACATCGCTAAATGCTACACTCTCGTCAGTAACTTTAACTTTACCTAACACCCACTCAACAGTTGCATCTTCAAGTACTAACTGCTCAACTTCAGCTAAACGCTTCTTATCGCCATAATACCAGCTAACAACTTGTTCAGGGTCTTCGTAGCTTGCTGCCATCTCATCAATAACCACACGCACCTGATCGTCGCCTGCTTTAATTTCATTTTGCTGAATAATTTCAGCCAAAATCAAACCTAGAGCAACTCTACGCTTTGCTTGATCTTCGAAATCAGCATTAGCAGGCTTTACATCATTGATGTCCACATTACGTTTTTTCGCATTTTCGTAATAAGGCTTCATTAAACTTTCGACTTCTTGATCAATCATTACGACAGGCAACGCTACAGGAACAGCTGCATATAATGCATCCATAACTGCGTTTTTAAGTCTTGATTTAAGCGCCTGATCTAATTCACGCTGCATATTTGTTTGCACATCAGCACGGAATTCCTCTTCATCACCACTCTCAATACCATAAGCTTTAATAAACTCAGCATCGATTTCTGGCAAAGCAGATGATTCAATTTTCAGTACTTCTATTTCAAACTCAGCTGCTTTACCCGCTAACTTTTCATTCCCATACTCTTCTGGAAAAGTAATTTCGAAAGTTTTAGTTGCGCCTACAGCAAGACCCGTCACCTGCTCTTCGAAGCCAGGAATCATGTTCTTAGAACCAATTTCTACTTGGAAATCATCTACCGTACCGTCAGTGAAGTTTTCACCATCGCATACACCAGAGAGTTTAATAGTTACTTTATCGCCATCTTGAGAATCTTGCTCGGATGCTACCCATACTTTACGCTGTTCTTTAAGCTTTTCAATCATCGCAGCAACATCAGATGCCCCAACAGCAGCAACAGGTTTAGTAACAGCAGCCGCATCAACAGCCTCTAAAGAGATCTCAGGATAAACTTCAAAAGTCGCTGTAAACTGAAAACCTTCATCAGCTTGCACTGGTTCAATTTGAGGCATTCCAGCAGGGCGTAAATCATTATCTTGGACTGCTTTAAAATAATTCGTTTGGATCAAGTCACCTGTAATTTCTTCTCTTACACGTGCTCCATACATTTTTTTTACGACATTTTGAGGAACCTTTCCAGGACGAAACCCGTCTATTTTGACCTCACGCGCTAAAGTCTTTAAGCGCTCATTAATCCTTCCCTGAACAATGTCTTCAGGTATGATAACAGTCATTTTTCTGCTTAATTCCGATGTCTTTTCGACAGAGACTTGCATTGATTATCCTCAATTGTATAAATGAATCGCTTACGAATACCCGTGATGGGAAATGTATTTCTGAGAATTAACGATGATTACCGTTAATAAATCTATTTGATAATAAGTGGTGCGAGCGGGGAGACTCGAACTCCCACATCATAGATACTGGTACCTAAAACCAGCGCGTCTACCAATTCCGCCACGCTCGCAAACTTAATTTGAAGAGCAATTATAACCATCTTTTTTAGAAACACAAATAAAATTTTTAAATTTTTATTACACTGAACCATTTACCAGCAGCGACTCTTTCAAGGGAAGTTAAAAAAATCTTTTTAATCAAAAACGTACAATTTCTCACAAAATAAACCCCTTACTTCTACTATAATTAAAGTCGAAACAAATAACCCGAACGGAGGTCATTAATGAACATTTTACCTGATAGCAGTGCCGTCCAATTATTTAACAGTGCTCAACAAAAATCGAATGATGCAGCCGTACAAATAGCCAAGACTCCTATTCAAAGCAACGAAGTTGGTAGCATCAACTTTAACCAAAAAGACATTCTCAAGCCTATACTGAGCCTAAAAGAAGCGGAGTTTGAATCTTCTGTCGGTGTAAAATTGCTTAATGCAGAAAAGGAAATGCTAGGCACATTTATAGATGAAAAGGCATAATCCTCACAAACCCACTTGAGTAGAATGGCATTTCATTCTATTCAGGCCCTTTAGCAAAAAAGGTATCCATAGACTCTCTCCCTCCTTTTATTACCTAAAACCGCCCTTCTCCTACAGTACCTACTTCAAATAGCTTAATCAGGTATACTCTATCTCTTTTTTAATTTATATAGAGATAAACATGAGACCTAGCGGACGTGCGCCTGAGCAACTTAGAGAAGTTAAATTTACCTGTGGATTCACCAAGCACGCAGAGGGGTCTGTCTTAGTTGAGTTCGGAGATACGCGCGTACTATGTACTGCAAGCGTTGAAACCAGAGTGCCGCGCTTCCTAAAAGGAAAAGGCCAAGGCTGGATCACTGCCGAGTACGGCATGCTACCCCGCTCAACACATACACGCATGGGGCGCGAAGCAAGCCAAGGAAAACAAGGCGGCAGAACTCAAGAAATTCAGCGCCTTATCGGCAGATCACTGCGTGCCGCAGTGGATTTATCGGCTCTAGGCGAACACACTATTACTATCGATTGTGACGTTATTCAAGCCGATGGAGGAACGCGTACCGCTTCAATTACTGGTGGCTTTGTCGCACTTTCTATAGCTATAGAAAAAATGCTCAAACAAAAGAAAATCAAAAAAAATCCGATTCACGGACAAATCGCCTCAATTTCAGTAGGCATTTATAACGGCACGCCAGTTCTCGATTTAGACTATAAAGAAGACAGCAATGCAGAAACAGACATGAACGTAGTCATGAATGATGCCGCAGCCTTTATTGAAGTTCAAGGCACCGCGGAAGGACACGCCTTTCGCCAAGAGGAGCTTAACGCCATGCTAGAACTAGCTAAATCAGGCATTACAGATCTATTAGCTAAACAATCTGCTGCCTTAGCAGATCACCAGTAAAATAATACGCAACGTTTGCAGGTATTGATACTGCAGGCGTTGCATCCTCTACTATCCAGCATACAGAACTGCAAATTCTCCCTCTTTACTTTAAAATAATTAATTATGTTATTTCCTAATTCTCAAAAAATCGTCTTAGCCAGCGGCAACAAAGGAAAAATAAAAGAGATTCAAGCTCTTTTAAATAATTACACAATAATTACTCAGCAAGAATTTAATATTCAAGAAGCCGAAGAAACAGGCAGTACGTTCGTTGAAAATGCTATTATCAAGGCAAGAAACGCCGCAGTTCACAGCAACTTACCTGCCATTTCGGATGATTCAGGTTTAGTCGTTGACGCATTAAACGGTGCTCCTGGTGTCATTTCCGCTCGCTTTGCAGGCCCACAAGCCAACGATCAAGAAAACCTGCAGAAACTACTTAAAGACATGGAAGGCATCCCAGAAGCGCAACGAACTGCACGCTTTATTTGCGTTATCGTGTTAATGCGCCATGCGAACGACCCTTTCCCAATCATTACCCAAGCTAGCTGGGAGGGCCTCATATTATCTGAGGCACAAGGTACAAATGGCTTTGGTTACGATCCTATCTTCTGGGTTCCAACTGAAAACTGTAGTTCAGCTGAATTACCGGCAAGTAGAAAAAATCAATTAAGTCATCGCGGGCAAGCATTAAAAGAGTTAAGCAAATTTTTATAAGCAACAAAAACATCCCTCTTAAATCCAAGAATTGACTAAGCCCGAATAACAACTAGGCTTTATGATTTAGCAACAGCACCTACTTTTTCTACTACATACGCCATATGCTAACCCGCCTAATCCTTTATATTGCCTACAGCTTAAAAAGCTCGGCACACTATCAAAGCGTGAAAGTTTTTTTCTACGACTTATTAAAAAACCCACAGAGCAAAATCAAATCCTACTTTGATATTTTCATGATTATGCTAGTTATCAGCAGCGTATCACTACTACTTTATGAAGTTGAGCATAAAACATCAGCATGGGCGATTTTATTTGAAAACTTTGTAGTCACTGTTTTTATCTGCGAATACCTACTACGCGGCTGGATATACTCTGATATACATAACCTGATTATCAAGCAGCATGAAAAAACCGAGTACTTAGGCACTCCCTTTCATTTACATAAAGTCTTGGGGCTCATTATAGCCAACAAATTCAGCTACTTCTTTTCTCCAAGCTCTATTATTGATCTACTTGCCATTCTGCCAAGTTACAGGCCACTGCGTATTCTGCGAATTTTCCTGATTTTTCGCTTATTCAAGTTATTTCGCTACTCACAAAGCATGCAAATGTTCACCGGCGTACTAAAAAATAAACGCTTCGAACTGACGACGCTAGCCGTTTTTATGAGTTTTTTAATTTTCATTGCCAGTACAGCCATATACATGTTTGAAAATCAAAATATGGGAGGAAAAGTCAATGACCTTTATGATGCTTTTTATTGGGCTGTTGTCACCGTATCAACCGTAGGCTATGGCGATATAACTCCCGTAACTACAGGCGGGCGTCTAGTAACCAGTGCGCTGATTATCGCTGGATTAGGGGTTCTTGCCTTTTTCACTTCAATTATAGTCGCGGCTTTCAATGAAAAGATGAGCGAATTTCAAGAAGAAAGGATTAAGGGCCGCATTGAAAAACTGAACGACACAACCATTCTTTGCGGCTTTGGTCGCGTAGGTCAAGATATTGCTATACAACTACGCGCGAATAAACATCATTTTGTCATCATAGACAACAATGAACAACACATCGCCCTAGCTAAACAAAAAGGCTATATCGCATTATTTGATGATGCCAGTCGAAATTCCGCCTTAGAACAGGCAGGTATTAATAATGGCGCTAAAGCCGTGTTATGCACAACAGATAATGATATAACCAACGTTTATATCACTCTAACGAGTCGCTATTTAAACCCAGACATCACCATCATCTCACGCGCCAATCACGAAGAGAATGCCAAGAAAATGCTCCAGGCAGGCGCAAGCCATATTGTCCAATCATTTAATATTGCGGGGCTTTTAGCGGCTGAGTATATCGGCCATCCAGTAGCATTCGAAGCGATACATGGCATCCTTCATGACCAAAAAGATATACAAATGGAAGCATTAAGCGTATGCGAGGACTGCTTTCTCACCGGCATATCTCTAAAAGAGGCTAATTTTAATCAATATAAAACTCGCCTAATTGGCGTGATTAGCGAAAACCCCATTCATGCCAAACGCAGAAATCGTTATAAATTGCGCAATCAACACTTTTACTTTAACCCAGACTCTAGCTTTATACTCTATGAAGGCGACATCTTAGTTTTATTAGGTAGGCAGCTAGGTATTGAACACTTACATGACTTAATTATCACCAGTCGCCTACAAAAAGCGCTAGAGAAACCATTATGACCGATAAACTTATTGCCATTTTTGGTTATAACAACATGACCTATGAGCTGGTTAGTCAACTTAACGAAAAAGAAAATAAGCTGATAATATTAGATGCTGACCCTGTAAAAATAGAACAAGCTCTGCAAAAAGAGCTGCCCGCACAACTTATGGATTACCGCCAAGACGAGGATCTTATTACGCTAGGCATAGGCTCTTCAGTAAAAACGCTTTTTTGCTTTTTAGAGTCCGACTCAGAAAATGTATTTCTGACTCTTTCGGCACGCGTACTCGATAAAAAACTTAAAATCATTTCCGTGGTCAATCACCCCGAATCCGCTGAAAAATTATTGGCCGCTGGAGCCAATAAAATTATTGACCCGTTCGAAATATGCAGTAAAAAAGCTTATCAATTACTCACTAAACCCAGCATTACTTGGATTTTAGATGAAGCTGTTTTTGGACGTGCTGATTTACATATGGCAGAGGTTACAATCCCTGTAAATTCGAGCTTAGACAATACACTTATTAGCGAATTACACTTAAATGAGTTATATAATCTCTTTTTAATTGGTGTCGTCGATAAAGAACTCGGAGAAAAGTTGTACTTTTCTTTAGGAGAGCAAGACCATGTGCTTGATGCTGGTGATATTTTAGTGGTACTAGGCTCTAGTCGAGATATTAAAAATTTTAAAAAAGAAATAGGAGTTATTGAATGATTCAATTTAAACCCAGAACTTGGTTTTTCCTCGGCTTTTTCGCCTGCTTTTCTATGCTCGCAGTCGGTGCATACTTTCAGTTCGTTGATGAGCTAGAACCTTGCCCTTTATGCATCTCTCAACGTATTGCCATATTAATAACCGGCATTACTTTTCTTATTGCCGCACTACATAACCCCGCGCAAAAAGGCATCCAGATATATGCCGTTTTCGGTGCTATATTTGCTTTAGCAGGATCAGCCGTTTCCGCGCGTCATGTCTGGCTACAAAATTTACCTCCAGAAGAAGTACCTGAATGTAGCCCTGGACTTTCCTATATTTTTGAAAACTTTCCGTTAACTGATACCCTTAAACTCATGGTTAACGGCACCGGTGAATGCGCTGATGTCTTATGGACATTTTTAGGGCTCAGCATACCCGGTTGGACCTTCGTTGCCTTTATCGGTTTAGCGTGTGTCAGCTTGTATCAACTCATTAATAAAGCTTAATACCATGTATAAAAAAACCGCTCTACTAGCTTTATTAACATTCAGCCTTAATAGTTTCGCAGAGACCACTGCCTTTCAAAAAGCAATCAACGGCTCACACCGTTCAGCAGAACATAAGGCACGTGACATTTACAGACACCCAGAAAAAACACTAGAGTTTTTTGATTTGCAGCCGAACATGGCTGTGATCGAAATATGGCCAGGCGGCAAAGCTTGGTATACAGAAATTCTAGCGCCTTACTTAAAAGATCACGGCAAACTCTATGCCGCTCACTTTGACAAAAATTCAGCTATTCCTTATTTTGTCAAAAGCTTAGCGCAATTCAAGCAAAAGATAGCTGCGGCCCCTGAAGTCTATGGAAAAGTTATCACCACCACCTTGGAAACATCTGGACAACTAAAAATTGCCCCAAATAATTCAGCTGATCGAATACTTACTTTTCGTAATGTACACAACTGGATGAAAAACGACCGAACTGAACAGGTTTTTAAATCTATGTATCAAGCTTTGAAGCCAAGCGGAATATTAGGCGTAGTCGAGCATCGCAATCCTGCCAGCACCAAACAAGATCCAGCCGCACTCACGGGTTACGTTACTGAAGCCTATGTTATTCAGTTAGCAGAGCAAGTAGGTTTCAAGTTAATTGCTAAATCTGAAATAAATGCCAACCCAAAAGATACGCATATTCACCCTCAAGGAGTATGGTCATTACCGCCCTCATTAAAAGGCGGTGAAACAAATAAAACGAAATTTATTGCTATCGAAGAAAGTGATCGCATGACTTTAAAATTCATTAAGCCTGAATAGTTTTTCAAGTACTTACGCACAAATGCCTATTAACGCCCATAAAATATCCAATGCAATTGCTAAAGCGGCAAGGAAAGAAACGTAACATGTTGTTTAATAAAACAATACTTCTCTCTGTTGTTTTTTTAGACAATTTCCGCTGCCCCTCTACAACCAAGCATTAGATAGTCTTTTCCCAACCTTATTAACAAAGTTATCCACAATATTTGTGGGTAACTTTTTTATCAACTTTATGAGTCACTTAAGAAATAAAACTATTTTGTCAGGTAGCGTGTTTTTTTTAAACAGCAATGATAGAATCAAACCATTAGTAAGGTAATTTTTTATAAATCATGTCCACTGACTCCCAACCCATTTCTGCAAGTTCACCTGCTTTTGAATTCAAAAGTGGAGTAATTACTATTCCGGTACTCAACCTATTTAGTACCGATATCAATGTAATTACTCACCAACTACTCGAAAAAATAAAACAAGCGCCTGAATTCTTCACCAATTCATCGCTACTACTTGACCTCAGTGCCATACAAGACCAAGAACTGAACCTTGCCTTACTGGTTGATGCCATCCGTAACTCAGGTATGCGCCCTATTGGCGTCCGAGGCGGAACAGCCTACCAACATCAAGACGCAAAAGATTTAATGCTGCCTGTTATGGCCGCACAAAATAGTACTAACAACGCCAAACAAGAAGCGCCCGTAAAACTAGAAGCAGAAGTATCTAAACAAGAAAGTCCTGACCCAGTGGCAAGCACCACGACTATAAGCACGATCATCAATCAACCTATACGCTCTGGACAACGCATCTATGCTAAAGGTGATTTAATCGTCATTGCCCAAGTAAGCGCTGGCGCTGAAGTCATAGCCGAAGGTAACATACATATTTACGGCACTTTAAGAGGCCGCGCTTTGGCCGGTGTACAGGGCGATGAGAGTGCTCAAATTTTCTGCTCTGATTTACAAGCCGAATTAGTCTCTGTGGCAGGAACTTATCGTATCAGCGAAGACTTAGATGAATCAAACCGCAATAAACCGGTACAAATTTATCTGAACAACCAAGCATTAATTATTAAAAATATTTAGGAGACAATCCATTGGCTAGAATTATCGTTGTAACATCTGGAAAAGGCGGAGTGGGAAAAACCACCACCAGTGCCGCAATTGCCATGGGACTTGCTAAAAAAGGACACAAAACAGCCGTTATCGATTTTGATGTAGGTCTACGTAACTTAGATCTTATTTTAGGCTGTGAACGTCGCGTTGTTTATGACTTTGTAAATGTTATTAATAACGAAGCAACTTTAAACCAAGCCTTAATTAAAGATAAGCGCTGCAACCAGCTCTATATCCTTCCAGCGTCACAAACGCGCGATAAAGATGCATTAACTAAAGAAGGCGTAGGCAAAGTACTAGAGGAATTGTCAAAAACTTTTAAATACGTCGTCTGTGACTCACCAGCAGGTATTGAGCGCGGTGCGAATCTAGCCATGTATTTTGCTGATGATGCCTTTGTTGTGACCAATCCTGAGGTCTCATCAGTACGTGACTCGGATCGCATGTTAGGGATTTTATCCAGTAAATCAAAACGCGCAGAACTCGGTGAGGAACCCATAAAAGAATACCTTTTACTCTCCCGCTACGACCCTAAGCGGGTTAAATTAGGCGCTATGTTAAGTGTTGAGGACGTACAAGACATTCTTTCTTTACATTTGCTCGGAGTTATTCCCGAATCACAATCAGTACTCAGTGCATCAAATGCTGGTGAGCCCATTATTCTTGATGAAAATAGTGATGCTGGACAAGCCTACTCAGATATTGTTGACCGCTATTTAGGCGAAGACAAGCCGCACAGATTTATCGATGAAGAAAAGAAAGGCCTCTTTGGACGCCTATTTAGGAGTTAATCATGAGCTTACTTGATTACTTTAAAACCACTAAACCTAACTCTGCTAAAGTTGCAAAGGAACGATTACAAATCCTCGTCGCACACGAAAGAAATGCACGCAACCAACCTTCTTATCTGCCTGCATTACAGCAAGAGCTATTAAAAGTTATACAAAAATATATCCAAGTTGACCAAGACGCTATATCCGTCAACTTTGATAGCGACGATGAGCAAGAAACATTAGAGCTGAATATTGTTCTTCCTGATCACACGGATTCTTAATTTTTTTATTTTTTATCTTAATAAGGTGTAACTATGAGTGATTCAATTGGAAATGCTGCAGGTGTAATCTGGAAATTTTTAAATGACAACGGCCCGTCAAGTGCAAATAAAATTAGCACCGAAACGGGCTTAAGCAAAAATGATTTACAGCGCGGTATAGGCTGGTTAACTTGCGAAGGTAAACTAAACTTTGAAGTAAAAGGTCGTACAGAAACTATTTCATTAGTATAAAGTCAAATTTTGATGGAAGCGGAAAACATAGTTTCCGCTTCCATCAAAACAAGTATTAACTTGAAAACCCTCAGTAATAGAGCGCAGCGCACTATGATTCGCCATCATTATCATTACTGACTGTAATAACCCCATACATAAGTCGGCATAGTTATTTTTCCACCACAAAATTACTACCGGCACACGTCAACCTGACCTTTCTCAACCATCCTTTAGTGTTTCTCTAGGCCATTTTAACTGCCGCTACCACTGAAATTTCCACCAACAACTCAGGTCTCGCCAAACTTGCTTGCACACATGCACGCGCAGGAGAATAGCCTTCAATCACCCAAGCATCCCATACTGCGTTCATTTGCGCAAAATCCTGCATATCCTTAATATAAATAGTTGCTGAAAGAATATGCTGACGATCACTACCAGCCTGCGCTAATAAATCATCAACCTTATCTAGCATGGTCTGAGTTTGTTCTTGAATGCCTTCATTAGCATCTTTAGCTACCTGACCACACAGATAAACGGTACTATTATGAATTACGACTTTACTCATGCGCCGTCTGTCTGTACCTATTCGGGTAATACTCATTTTCTCTCCTTTCACACCTTTCACACCTTTCACACCTTTCACACCTTATTATTATTGTAACTACTCATTATTCACAGGCCAATGTATATAAAAATATCGTCATCCTATGCTTATAGTCGCTAGGGTACAATTAATAACTCTAGCACAAAGGCAGGACACACTATTGATCGTCATGCGTGTATAACACCGTCGGGAATGTAAGTACCTGCCTTTATTTAAGAGAGTTAAGCTGAACAGTTCGAAAGGTCATCATGAACCTGCATTTAGGATTGCGAGCTAAGATCTCAATATTAAATTAGGAGATTTAAGATGAAAAAATTTGTCGGCATTGATATTTCCAAAGAGACATTTGATATTTATTTTGAGCAAGAAGGTAAAGGCTGTCATGTTAAATTACAGCAGACAGAAGAAGACTACAAAGTCTTACTTCGTTTAATTAGTAAAGATGCAATTTGCATCATGGAAGCCACGGGCAATTATCATTTAAAGTTAGCCCACTATCTTCATCAGGCAGGTATAAAGGTTATTGCCGAGAACCCATTAAAAATAAAGTGGTTTTCGCAAATGAGTTTACAAAGAACTAAAACAGATAAGGCTGATGCTAAGCTTATTTGTGAGTATGGACGGCTTATTTTATCATCGAACAAACTCCATTGTTGGCAGCCGGATGAAACGGAAATAGGTCATTTAAAACAATATGATACAGTTCGACATCAATTGATAAAGCAACGGACTGCTTTAAGTAATAGTGAAGAGGCTTTGAACGCTCTGACTCATTTAAATGATGAGGTCACTCAAGTATTGAACGACATGGTTACCGCTGTTAATAAAGCCATAAAACAGCTTGATAAAGGCATGCTTAAGCTCGTTAAAGAGCATCATTCAGAGACGTTTGATTTGGTAACGAGTGTACCAGGGGTTGGACCCAAAACCGCGACCCTGATGATTTGTTTAACTGATGGGTTTAATAAATTTTCCCACGATCAAGTAAAGCAATTTATTAGCTACATTGGGATGAGTCCAAGAACATTTGAATCGGGAACTAGCGTTAAAGGACGAGCTCATATTAGCAAGGTAGGGAATAGTAGGATGCGATCAATGTTGTACATGTGTAGCTGGACAGCCAAAAGAAAAAATCAGCAATGCATAGCACTATATGAGCGTTTATCAGGAAAAGGAAAGCCTGAGAAAGTAATAAAAGTAGCCATTGCTCACAAACTTATTCGCCAAGTTTTTGGGGTTATAAAAAGTGGAGAACCTTTTTCAAAAGAGTATGCTTAATGATAATTTCGTTGACATTAAGCACAGTTCATTCCCGAAGTCTTTTATCGGGAATCTAGGTATCATAATAAATTCCTGCTAAAAGCATAGGGTGACGGGAGCAAAAAGATTGCTACCCTACAATAATGAAAAGTTGCCCAATATTAATCAAATCGACTGAGGCTAAACGGGTCTATAGGTAACTCCGAACGCCCATCCAAAATCAGTTGTGCCATAATCCGACCAATAACCGGTGACAATTGGAAGCCATGTGCAGAAAAACCAAAGGCATGATAGGCATTTTTCATGCTCTGTGAAGCGCCAATAACCGGAATATTATCTGGCATAAAGCCTTCAATGCCAGCCCAAGCACGAACGATACGCACATCTTCAAGTTGTGGAAAAAAGTGCATGACCGTCTTGGCACTTTCAGACAATTGCAACCAGTCTATATCAGTTTTTTCCTTAGCAAAATCGAGTTTAGCGACTAATGCCCCACCGATAATCAAGGAGCCATTTTGCATTTGCTTAAACGATAATTTACGACTCGCAGCCCCCATAACCGGATCAACAAAATGCGGTAAGCGTTCAGTGACCATCAACATTAATGCTTTAGGTGTTAAAGGCACTGAATCATGCAGTAACCCCGCTAATTTTCCTGCCCATGCACCAGCACAGTTCACTAAAATATCACTGTTAAAAATGCCTTTTGAAGTACGCACTTGCCAACCTTCACCCTCTTGTTCAAGCCTGTAAACTTCGGTATCAGAGTGAAAAATGACACCTAACGATTCTGCTTTCCTACGAAAGGCCGTTAAGGCGTGATACGGACGCCCATAACCATCTTCTCGGCACATTAAAGCGCCCACACAATGAGGCGCTAATGCAGGAACTAATTGATAAAGTTCTTTTTTACCAATCATTTCTTCATGCTGATAGCCCAAGCCTCGAACCATTGCCGCGCGCTGCTCTAGCTTACCCATATCTGACTGATTTTCGGCAATGCGTAATTGCCCCGGAAAGCGCGCATCACAATCTGAATCAACTAGGCTTTCAATGTTACGCCACATGTTAGCGGCTTCCACGGTTAAAGGGATTTCTGCTGGATCTCGATTAAGCTGCCGTAAACCACCGGCATTCGCTCCAGAAGCATGACGGCCTGGACTCGCTTTATCAATCACGATACAACGACATCCACGCATGGCTAATTGCAATGCAATAGAGGAACCCATCAAACCTGCGCCAATAATAAGAACTTCAGTATTCATTACACATCCCCCTTAGCTAAACCCGCTAACTGCTTCAAGGTTAAAGGAGCAATGGGGGGGCGACCTCGAAAATGGCTATTCACAGAGACGGGTTGCCCCCCTGCATCTGCAACAATATGAGCAACTGCATTAGCACATTGCCGTCCCTGACAAGCGCCCATGCCACAACGGGTTAAGTACTTCACGTCATTACCGCCGCCATGCCCATTATCAACAGCAGTCCTTATTTGACCGGCGGTAATTTCTTCACAACGACAGACAATGGTATCCTGATCGGCAGTCGCCAATAGCTTTTGGGGAATCGCAAAATAAGCCTCTAAAAAAGGACGAATACGGCGATCATCATTCATCCATTTACGCTCTTTTACTGATCGCTGGTCACGCTCTGTTTGTGTAATAACCCCCAGAGCAAACAAAGCTTGCAACCCTGATAATCGCCCCGCATGTTCAGCTGAGCGGCCACCATTAATGCCCGCACCATCACCCGCCACTAAAATACCTTCAATACTGGTATTACCCCAGTCATCCTGCTTTGGTCGCCAGCATTGCTGACTGCTATCCCACTGATGCTGACAGCCTGCGGCCTGAGTTAACCAAATATGCGGAATTACACCAAAATGAGTTAATAATAAATCCGTTTCAATACTATGCTCCCGTCCTAAATGACGATAATGGACTGACTGTAAAACCCCATCCCCTTTTGCTTGTAATTCGCTCACGCCAATTTTGGTCTGCACGCCCGCACGCTTTAGGTCTCTTTGATAAACCAATCCTTTGGTCAAATAATGATGCGCTAGCAAGGCTTTGGGCAACTTAGGTAAAGCCAGAAAATGATTACTCAACGGCGTGACATCTAATATTGCTTTAATATCTACACCAACATTCATATACTGCCAAGCAAGTAACAATAATAGCGGCCCAGACCCTGCCAATACCACCCCATCACTCGGCACGACACCCGCTGATTTGAACAAAATTTGTCCTGCGCCTGCTTGCATAACACCCGGTAAAGTCCAATCCGAAAAAGGTACTGGTCTTTCCATCGCTCCGCTTGCCACCAGAATTTGATCCGCGGTGATTATTTTGCTCTGGTCATTATGCAATACCCCCACTTCGCGCTCATTATTCAGTGACCAGACGCGTGTATTGGGAAAATATTCAGCTTTGCTATCACGAAATTCAGCCGCTAATTGCTTGCCGCGTAAGTATTCCACACCTAATTGCTGTGCGCGCTGTTCTGGCACTGATTCGATAGACCGGTAAATTTGTCCCCCAGGCGCGGGCTGTTCATCCAATACCGCACAGGAAACCCCTTGCTCAGAAGCAAGTGTTGCAGCTGCAAGCCCCGCGGGGCCAGCACCGATAATCAGTAATTGATAATGACTATTCATAAACAATACCGCCGATTTTTGACCCTACTCCTTGCTGAGTGTCAACTTGCATACCTTGTTGAACATAAGTCATACATGCGCGCTGATTAGGCTTGCCATCAATTACCATCTGACACTCATAGCACACCCCCATCATACAGAATGGTGCGCGTTTACTGGCTGACACTGGCGTGGTACGGGTATGACGTAAACCGTGAATTAATGCTATTGCAGCAACGGTTATGCCTTCAGTCACCTGAATTTTCACGCCATTCAAGCTGACTTCAACGCTTTTAGCGTCACTACTGGGAAGCTGTTTAAACATGTTATAACCTGATTTTACTAATGATATTATGATGTTCAAAAACCATACTTTCCTGCAAATCCAGTTTCTGACCGATATGCACTGATTGTGCTCGGGTAAACATGGCATGTGCCAATGCAATATCCACATAAGATAAACCGACCGCATTAAAGTAGGTGCGCTCCTCATCGGACTCTCGCCCAGGCTTATGCTTAGAAACCAACTCGTGCAAATCGGCATGAATATCGCTGTGAGACAACAAACCTTCTGCATACATACGGCTTAAAGTTTGCGTGCGATGAGTGACCGTTTCCCAGTCATCACAGACTATCTTGTCACATTGCTGCGCGACTTTATACTCGTCTTCCCAGCCACCAATATGGCTGTAAAAAGCTCCCGGCTTCATCCATTCGGCTTTCAATAGTGGCGCTTGCGCACTGGTTGCAGTCACCAAAATATCAGCCCCGACCATCGCATCTCGTGCCACCGTATTGGTGCGAATAAACTTAATATCTGGTAATAGCGGCGACAATTCATCTATAAATTGCTCTTCCTCTATCGCACTTTTAGCAGATACGCGACACTCTTTTAAACTAGGGCGTACCACTTTCATACCGAGCAAGTGCATTTTCGCCTGCTCCCCTGCACCAATAAAACCGATACTATGCGCATCTTTACGTGCTAGGTGTTTAGCTGCAATCGCCCCTATCGCCGCCACGCGCATATTAGAAGCCAGCGTACCTTCCATTACAGCAACGGGAAATCCCGTTTCTATTTCTGATAAGAGAAACATGGCCGATAAGTTCTGTACGTCATATTTTTTTGGGTTTCGCGGAAAAACAGATACCCATTTGATACCACAAATTTTTTCATCCAGTAACGTGGCGGGCAAACCATTAATTCTATTTTGGCTGACCTGATCAAAAATTTGCACTATTTTTTCAGGAAACATAATCCGGTGATCTTCAAAGGCCAGCATGGCTTTTTCAGCCACTTCAATGGCCATACGCAGATCAAAACAACCCGCATCCAGTAAATCTTCCTGAGAAAGATAGGTAAAACCAACCTGATGAGATGACATAAAGTGCTCCTGTAAAATTGTTACTCATTGAGCTATTTAACCGCATAGCGTAAATCTCGGGTGGCTTGCCCCCGAACTGGATAGCTTACAATGGAGCTTTTTCCATTGTGAGATAGCCAGCAGCTTATGGAGTGACAAAGAGATACGCGTCATGTTTATCGTTTGGTATATCATTTTGTGAAGATGTAATTAGAGCTTATGTGTGAGACCGGCTTAAGGGGCATGAAAAGAGGGATCGAGACAACTCGATTTTCTTTAAAACTCAGCTCGCTTGCGGCTGAGTTTTTTATCAATAAACCTAAAAATTAACACTTAACTTATGGGTTATCAACTTCGTCGACTGGCTTCCAGTTTGAACTTGGGTTAAAAGTAGAAATATTTTCAGCAACACTTGCGCTTTCCCTCCCTAAATCTTGCTCATAAACAACACCCTCATGGCTAACTAGAAAGCTAATTACTCCACTTTCGCCATACTCTTCCGGCCATGCGAGCAATGCAAACCCTAGCTTCATGTTATTGCCTTGTAAATAGCTATAAGCGCCACCTTTAGCATGCTCTCCCTGCGCAGTAAGAATTTTGTAATAATATCCGTGATAAGCCTTTTCTGGTATACGCTCCGCAAATAATGGGCCAAGTGGACTCAAGGTATTTTCAGAATTATTCTCCCAATATAGGCCGTCACGCTCTCCGGAAGTGCTAATAAACTTTTGAGCATATTCCAATACACCATCATTATTATGGTCCAGTTCGGCATATTCCTTTTGTGCATCGTAATAGGCTAGTACGGCTTGAATGGCGGAAAGTTCATTTCTGCCAATACGACGAATGCGCATACGCTCCAGACCTTCTTGAATATCAAAATACCATCCCGACTCACCCAAAACAATAGGAATAGGCATTACCCACTGTTCAACACCAACAGCAATTAACCGCTTTTTATCGCCATCAGCTAACAGTACGTGCTCTTTTTCCCAAGCAGCAATATACTTTTGCACACCCTCATTACTGACTGTATCTACTGGCAAAACCTCTTGATAATTAGCACCTAATATTTCTTGAAGCAATTTTATGTCGTTATTTTTAAGGGCTAATTCAAAAGTATTGTCAGCTTCCTCGGCTGAAGTAAATGTAGCCTGATTCAGGGCTGGAGATGCTTCTAGCTCTGTACGCGGCTGGCCTGTCTGTGAGCAAGATACTGAAAACAAAAAAAGTCCGGTAAGAAATATTCCGGATAAGCAGTTACTCATGGTTCGGGATTGATTAGTCATAGTTACTCGAATGTTTTTAATTATATATTTCATTTGCCTCTCCTTTTACCTACGCCCACCACCCGAACGACGTCCACCGCTACTACGTTGCCTACTCATCGAACGATTACTAGAATTTCCTCGGTTAATATTTCTCTTAGTTTGATGTGTGTTACCAGCCCCTTTGAACGCACTATTACGTGATTGTCTCGAGGAATTACTTGCCCTATTTGTTTGCTTGGTATTTCCTGTGTTACGACTCGATTTATTATGTGAAAAATCACGGTTAGCTTGATTAACCGATGCTCGTGCTTTGCTGCCACCATCTCCCTTTAATTGTTTACGGCCTTCACTAGGACTAACTGCTCGCTTATCTAAAGTTGTACGTGCTTGGTCACGCTGCGTATCCCGGCCTCGGTAATCTTGGCGCTGTGCTGCTCCAGATCGGTTACTATTAGTTTTCTGAAGATTTGCCTTGTTACGAGAAGTACTATTGCCGCGATTATTGGACTTGTGGTTCCAGTTAGTATTTCTATTCTTGGAATTGATTTTGTTATTAACATTAATATTGTTGTATCTATTGACGTTAATATTAACATTGCCATGACCACGCCCCCACGAACAATTCCCCCAGAGAGCATGAGTGATTCCCACTCCTACAGCGAAGCCTACTCCTCTCATAACTGCAGATCCATATGCATAACCCGGCGGATAATAGTACCAAGGCCTATAATGCGGCCACCACCAAGTACCATAAACAACTGTAGTATTGTAAACTGGCACATAGACAACTTGCGGGTTAGCAGGCTCTATGACAATAATTGTTTCAGTTGCCTTTTCTTCTACAACGACCTTTTGCTGCTCAGTCGTTTCAAGATTCCCTTGATCTTTAGCCTTCTTGCGCAATTTCTGCACGGTATCCATAACATCTTCTGGCTTCGCCAAAAAAGCATCACCTACACTTTTCACCCAATCGGGTTGCTTCCCCATCATGGTCAAGACTTGCGGAAAGGCAACTAAAGACATTACACTAGGATCCCAAGACGTGTCTTGAACTGCTTTAACTGCATCATCACCTTCTTGTTTCGGGTTATCTTTTGACCATTTTACTGCTTCAGTAACATCCGCTGGATAAGTAGTTGCCATCAAGATTTGGGATAGCAATGAATCTGGGTATAACGCTATAGGAGCCATCATCTGATCAAGTTCTGCTTCACTAATTTTTTTCTCCTCAGCATAAGACACTCCAAAGGGTAAAAAAATCATAATGAGCAACAATATATTGCCAAAAATGGCTAGCAATCTTTTCATAAATAGTTTTCCTTGCATTTATTTTTGTCCGAAAATATTAAACACTGCATCTTTAGTCTCAAATTTATTCTTTAAAGTGATCCGGATTCGGCTGATCACCAAAGGAAAGATGAGTATATAAAGAAAATAATACCATATTCAATAAGCATATAAAAATACACTTAACATAGACGTTTAGAAAAAGAAGAATACACAATTAAGTTACTCTTAAAAGAGCCATATATCGTAAATTCTTTCCCTAAACAAAACTAACGTTCAATATCAGTCGAATAATTTTAGGCAAAAAAAAACCCAACCTATTGCTAGGTTGGGTTTTTAGTTTAAGAGCTTGGCAATTCCCTACTTTCACATGGATAAATCCACACTATCATCGGCACTAAGCGGTTTCACTTCCGAGTTCGAAA